>Ga0070674_100000707_pt1 | contig 16995 bp, 13 predicted proteins | sample KBSM33metaG_FD_65344 | JGI IMG/M metagenome (GOLD analysis project Ga0070674, IMG submission 65344) | Miscanthus rhizosphere microbial communities from Kellogg Biological Station, Michigan, USA - KBS M3-3 metaG | ecosystem: Host-associated > Plants > Roots > Rhizosphere > Soil ... | reverse complement strand
GGCAGCCATTATGTTCTTGGCCTCCGCCTGAGCGGCGTCGCTCAGTGGCAAGTGGACAGCCATCTGGTCACCATCGAAGTCGGCGTTAAAGCCCTTACAGACCAATGGGTGCAGCTGGATGGCACGGCCCTCGATGAGTACCGGCTGGAAAGCCTGAATTGACAGACGGTGCAATGATGGAGCACGGTTCAGGAGCACGTATTTGCCCTTGATGACAGTGTCCAGGGCATCCCAGACGGCAGTTTCGCCGGTTTCAATCATGCGGGTTGCAGAACGAATGTTGTGTGCTTCTTCGCGGGCGATCAGCTCACCAATCACGAATGGTTTGAACAATTCAAGCGCCATCATCTTTGGCAGTCCGCACTCAGAAATCTTGAGTTCTGGGCCTGCCACAATAACGGAACGACCGGAGTAGTCTACACGCTTACCCAGCAAGTTCTGGCGGAAGCGACCCTGCTTACCCTTGAGCATATCGCTCAGGGACTTCAGGCGGCGGCGCTGACCGGTTGCGGCTACAGCACGGCCACTGCGAGCGTTGTTGTTGTCGATAAGTGCATCGACAGCCTCTTGGAGCATACGCTGCTCGTTGCGGCGAATGACTTCTGGAGCGTTGAGCTCGATAAGCTTCTTTAGACGGTTGTTGCGGTTAATGACACGGCGATAGAGATCGTTCAGGTCGCTGGTCGCGAAACGGCCACCGGTCAGCTGGACCATTGGGCGAAGGTCCGGAGGAATTACCGGCAGGACGCTTAGACACATGCTGCCTGGTTTGATGTCAGCACGCTCCATGCTTTCGAGCAGGCGCAAGCGCTTCAACAGCTTCTTCTTGCGCTGCCCCTTAGCTTCTTCGGCCTCTAGGGTCAGATCAGCGATCAGCTGGTGCAAGTCGATGTCATCAAGCAGCTCCTTGAGCGCCGCACCACCCATACCAACGGTGATGAGTTTGCGCAGCTCGTCGGGCAGGTTGCGGTAGTCGGTCTCATTCATCAAGCTCAGTTTGACCAAGCTGTCGAGCTGGCTCTTCAGCAAGTCAAAGTCCTTGGCAAGCTCTTCGAGCTCTTTGGTCTGTGCTTCGGCTAGAGCCTTAACATCGGCGTTTTCGGCTTTTGCGTCATGCTCGTAACGCAGTTTGATAGCCTCGTTAGCAGCTTTGAACTCAGCTTCTTTGTCGGCGCGGTATTGGTCGCGCTTGGCAACGTCTACACTCTTTACAACATAGCTCGCAAAGTAAGCCACGCGCTCCAAGCTCTTGACGGTCATGCCAAGCAGCAGACCGACCGCACTTGGGGTGCCACGGAGGAACCAAATGTGTGCCACCGGCACAGCCAGCTCAATGTGACCCATGCGCTCACGGCGGACAATGCTGCGCGTAACGAGCTCACCATTCTTATCAACGGCAGCCTCGCGACTGCGCACGCCCTTGTATTTAGCGTCGTGCGGGTTAATATCTTTTACCGGCCCAAAGATGCGCTCGCAGAACAAGCCATCACGCTCGGGCTTTTGGGTACGGTAGTTAATGGTTTCGGGCTTGATGATCTCACCATAACTCCAGCCGCGGATGTCTTTGTCACTAGCGACCGCTAGGCGGACAGCATCAAAATCGGCGATGTCGGTTCCGTATGAATAGCGTCGCATATTTACGCCTCCTCCTCTTCGTTAATACTCAGGTCATCATCGTCAGCACTAACTAGTACGGTGCCTTCGTCATCGGTTTCTACCACCATGAAGTCTTCACTGGCCGCTTCTTCGTCGCTGACATCAATGTCAGAGATAGTCGGCGTCGGCACAGTGACCTCGGATGGATGGGTTGCTTCCTCGTGGATGTTTGTAGCTAGGATAGCTTCGGCATCAACAGCTTCACTCTGGGCAACCAGATCGACCTTCAGGCCAAGACCCTGGAGTTCCTTCACGAGCACGTTGAAGCTTTCTGGGACCTTTGGACCAACAATTTCGGTCTTCTTGATGATGCTTTCGTAAGCCTTCGAGCGTCCGTAAACGTCGTCGGACTTGATGGTAAGCATTTCTTGGAGTGTGTTTGCAGCACCGTAAGCTTCGAGTGCCCACACCTCCATCTCACCAAAGCGCTGGCCACCGTTCTGGGCCTTACCACCAAGCGGCTGCTGGGTAACCATAGTGTATGGACCAGTTGAGCGGGCGTGGATCTTGTCAGCCACCATGTGGTTCAGCTTGATCATGTACATACTACCGACAGTAGTGCGCTCCTTGAAGGCGCCACCGGTGCGGCCGTCGTACAGTTGCTGCTTACCGTCTTCGGGGAAGCCGGCTTCTTTGAGCAGTTCCTGGATCTTTTCGGTAGGTACGCCGTTGAACGACGGGCTAGCAACCTTCATGCCAAGCGCGCGTGCAGCCATACCGAGGTGAGCCTCGAACAGCTGGCCGACGTTCATACGAGATGGCACACCAAGTGGGTTCAAAACGATGTCTACTGGAGTACCGTCTTCCATGAATGGCATGTCCTCAGTTGGCAAGATGCGGGCGATAACACCCTTGTTACCGTGACGACCACCCAACTTGTCACCGACAGATACTTTGCGCATCTGAGCCACGAAGACCTGGATCTGCATCAGCACACCAGCCTTCAGTTCGTGGCCATTTTCGCGGCTAAAGATCTTAACACCAACCACTTTACCGTGCTTGCCGTTGCTCATGCGCTGCGAGGTGTCACGGACTTCCTTGGCTTTTTCACCGAAGATAGCGCGCAATAGACGCTCCTCAGAGCTCAGCTCCTGCTCACCCTTCGGCGTAATCTTACCGACCAAGATGTCACCGGGGTGTACTTCGGCACCGATGCGGACAATACCGTCGTCGTCGAGGTGGCGCAGTGCGTCCTCAGATACGTTCGGGATGTCACGGGTGACGATTTCTGGCCCCAGCTTGGTTTCACGGACTTCAATCATGTAGTCCACAATGTGTACAGAGGTAAGCGTGTCGTTTTCGACTAGCTTGCGGCTGATGATGATAGCGTCTTCGAAGTTGTAACCCGCCCATGGCATGAATGCCACTACCAAGTCCTTACCGAGAGCCAGTTCACCGCCCTCGATCGACATACCTTCGATCAGGATGTCACCTTCTTTTACCTTATCGCCAGTGTTGACTACAACGCTCTGGTTGATGCTAGTACCTTCGTTGGAGCGCACAAAGTGCTGTGGCTCGTAGGTCACATTGCCTTCTTTGTACTTAACGACGACTGCAGCACCGTCGGCACGGATGACTTCACCGTCGCCTTCAGCCACTATGATCTGACCAGTGTTACGGGCGGCAGCCGCTTCTACACCGGTACCCACGATTGGGCTCTGTGGCTTGATGAGTGGTACAGCCTGACGCTGCTGGTTACTACCCATCAATGCGCGGTACACGTAGTCTTTCTCGATGAATGGAATCAAGCCAGCGGACGAGCCGATAATCTGGTTCTGAGCGGCGTCGATGTGCGTTACATCGTTGCTGTCGGCTTCACCAGACTTCAGGTTGATGCGGGCACTTACGCGCTCATCTGCGAAGTAGCCATCAGCATCCGTAGAGATACCGGCACCAGCGATGACCGCAGACTCTTCGGCAGCAGCGTCGAGATAGACGATTTCACTCGTTACCTTAGCCTTAACCGGCCACGTGACTTGTTTGGTGACCTTGGCAAGCTTGTCGGCATCAGCCTTGGTGATTTCCTTGCCGGCCTTTACGATAACCTTGCCGTCTTCGTCTTCCAGGTTGACACTAGCGATGTGGCCAGCGGCGTCCTTGGCAGTAACAGCGTTCACGACCTTGCGGTACGGAGTTTCGATGAAGCCATAGTCGTTTACACGAGCGAAGTTAGCCAGGTTCAGTACCAAGCCCACGTTCGCACCTTCTGGGGTTTCCACGGCACAGATACGACCGTAGTGGGTAGCGTGCGCGTCACGGACTTCAAAGCCGGCGCGTTCGCGGGAAAGGCCACCAGGACCCATGGAGCTCAGGCGGCGCTTGTGTGCCAGCTCGCTGAGTGGGTTGATCTGGTCCATGAACTGAGACAGCTGTGAGCTAGCAAAGAATTCGCGGACGGCAGCCACGACCGGGCGGGCGTTGATGAGTTGGCCAGGTTGGACGGTCTCGATCTCGCTCATAGACATACGGTCCTGCGTATTGCGAACCATGCGCAGCAGACCAATGCGGAACTGGCGCTGCACCAACTCGCCGACCATCTTGATACGGCGGTTTGCCAGGCTGTCGATGTCATCACCACGTTCCTGTGTAATGTTCAGACGGATCAGCTCGGCTACGATAGCCACCAGGTCTTCGAGGCGCATGATGCGGTTCTCGGCAGTGTTTGGCACATCGAGGTTCAGGCGTTTGTTAAGCTTGTAGCGGCCTACACGGCTAAAATCGAAGCGCTTAAAGTTGTAGAACATGTTTTCGAGCAGGCTACGAGCGTTGTCGACAGTGGCCAGGTCGCCCGGGCGAAGGCGGCGGTACACCTCGATAAGCGCTTCAGAGTGGCCCTTGGTTGGGTCTTTGTCGAGAGTAGCTTCCAGGTGGCTGTTCTTGCCCTGATCAACATGCTTGAAGGCTTCTTTCATCTGGGCTTCAGTCATGCCAAGCGCGCGAAGCAAGGTGGTAACGGGGATTTTGCGCTTGCGGTCAATCTTTACGTACAGCGCACCGTTTGCAGCAGTCTCAAACTCCAACCATGCACCGCGACCAGGGATAACCTTGGCACTGTACAGGTTGTGCGTGCCGTGCAGTTCACCACTGTAAAAAACACCAGCTGAGCGGATCAGCTGGCTGACAACTACACGCTCCGCGCCGTTAATGATGAATGTGCCGCGCTCGGTCATCCATGGGTAGTCACCCAGGTAGATTTCCTGCTCTTTGACTTCACCGGTAACTTTGTTGGTCAGCTCTACCATCGCCTTCAGTGGCGCCTCGTAGCTGATGTTGTTCTCGCGGGCGTCTGCCTCACTGATCTTTGGCTCCTCAAAGTGGTAATCTTTGAACCGCAAAGACAATTTGGTGTTGGTATAGTCATCTATCGGGCTGATCTCGGCCAAGAGCTCACCAAGCCCCTCGTCTACGAGCCACTGGAATGATTTATTCTGATGATCTACCAAGTTTGGCAGAGAGAGATTGTCGTCGCCGGCGTCTGTAAAAAAGACGCGCGTGCCCTTGCTAGCTGATGCTTTCGCCATACGCGTGTAAAGTCCCCTTACTTTATAGTTGTTTATAACTGATACAGCAGCAGTCGATGATACGCATTTTAGCCTATGGTTCTAGTCCAAAAGTCGCAACACCTGCTACCTATACTCGCTTTTGATTGTTTCGCCCGAAGAAAACTAAGCTGAGATTTTGGTGCCGACCTGATTGGCGTAGTGTTTACCAATGCAGCACAGCCCAACTTACACTACTTCTTGTGTACAAGTATGATGGACCTCTCGTATAATGTCAACAATTTTACTACGATTTTTGCCACTGGAAGGTGCTACCTAGGTGGGTCTACAGAGAATTCATCTTCAATGCGCTCAAGCACAGCAGTCGCATCGCCTACCATATAAGTTCCCGGATCACCCCACTGTAGCCCTTGCCTTAATTCCATGCCTAACTGCTCAGTGAAGAAACCTCCTTCTCTACCTTCTGCTATACTCCCGCGGGTATGTATTCGCACACCGTTGATGCGCTCAGCGACAGCCGCACTAATGGCAGGGTGCAATGCTGTCGCTGCAGCAATACGGCAATCCCTTTGACTCTCTGGAGTAGCATTTTTAGGATCAAAGTTAAAAGCCTCCAGTCCAGTCACGTGGAGTACGCTACGCCCAATGCCACGATGCGCCATAGCATATACGTAGGCATCCATGCTCAGAGTACGCACCCCACGAGCAACGTAAAAGGTTCCTGGGCGCTCACTTAACTGTCGCGCTAGTCCCTCTGCACCCACCTCAGTTAGTGTGCGGTGGTGAACATTGCGTATTTGAGCTGCCAGCCGCAACGCATCCTGGCTATATCTCGCAGGCAGAGCACTGTCAGCCGGTGCACGCAAACCTCCGGGTCCATATATATCCACTCTGTACTGAGTGCTATTAAAATTCTCCGAGATTTGTCGCGCCCTAGCCATGCCTATTATGCCTCGTTTAATAAACATGCATGTTACAGCTATTGACGTGCAACATCAACTAGAAATATACACTTAGCTCTTCGGAGGTGTGGTAACAACCTTGTCGACGATGCCGTATTTGAGCGCTTCGTCGGCGGTCATCCAGCGGTCGCGCTCCATGTCTTCGTGGATGCGCTCCGGCTTCTGGCCGGTGTTTTTGGCCATAATTTCCTCGAGCAGCTTTTTGATGCGCAGCGATTCACGCAGGTCGATTTCCTGGTCGGTTACCTTGCCACGCGTACCACTGCTTGGCTGGTGGATCATCACAGTGCTATTTGGAAGCAGCAAGCGCTTGCCTTTTGTGCCGCTGCTGAGCAGGAATGCTGCAGCGCTGGCTTGCACGCCAATACCTACCGTTTGCACATCATTAGTGATGTACTGCATAGTGTCGTAAATAGCCAAGGCGTCGTACACGCTGCCACCAGGGCTGTTAATGTACAGAAAGATATCCTTTTTGGCATCTTCGGCCTGCAGAAACAGCAATTGTGCCACAATAACGTTAGCGCTTGCCTCGTTTACATCAGCACCCAGGAAGATAATGCGATCTTTGAGTAATCGAGAATAAATATCGTAGGCCCGCTCATAGCGGCCTTCACTTTCGACAACGGTTGGAACTAATACACTCATACATTCGATCCAATCTGCCCTCTCCGTCATCCTGAACTTGTTTCAGGGTCCATGCCTGCTCGCGGGCTTAGATTTGCCGCATGGATGCTGAAACACGCGCCCTGCATTCGCGGGGCTGTTCAGCATGACAAGATTTGTACTTACATGATATGAAATTGGCACTCGACTGTCAAGAGTGCTAATTCTACCTCTTGCCACCTCACTCAAACTTAGGATGGCTGCTATTTAGCGCTAGCGTAGCTGCTAAGCTTGGCGATGGTCTTTTCGGTGAGCAAGCGGCTACCCAGTTCGCGGCGGTTCTCGGGCTTGTTCAGCTCGGCTTGCATCTGCTTGTCGGTGTACTGTGCTTTGAGGCCAGCAACGTACACGTCGAGCTCTTCGGCTGTAACATTGATCTTCTCGGCTTCGGCTACTTCGCCGAGCACCAGCCCAGTCTTCACACGAGCTTCAGCCGACTCCCGGAGGCCTTCACGGTGCTGTTCGTCGGTTTTGCCCTCCGCCTTCAGATGTTCCTGCCAGGTTTGGCCTCGGTACAGCAGATTGCGCTTTTCCTCGAGCTCCATGCGATCGATCTCTTCGTCGATCAGCACAGTAGGAATGTCGGCCTTGGCTTTTTCGGCCAGAGTTGCCAGTAATTCGTTCTCGAAGCTGCGCTGCGCCTGATTCTCTTTTTCGGCCTGTAGCTGCTTCTTCACATCCGCTTTCAGTTCGGCCACGGTCTTGAATGGACCAACGCCAGCAGCAAATGCATCATCCAGCGTGGCCAACTGCAGTTCGCGCACAGTCCTTACCTTCACGGTAAAGGTTACCTTCTTGTTCTGCAAGTCTGCGCTGCCGTAGTCAGCTGGGAACGTGACGTCAAACGTCTTTTCCTCGCCGGCCTTCAGGCCAACCAGTTCTGGCTCAAAACCTGGGATAAACGTACCACTGCCAAGTACCAATGGGTAGTCACCGCCTGTAGCACCTTCGATGGCTTGCTTGGTCTTGGCATCGACACCGCTAAAATCAATAACGACTTCGTCACCATCTTTAGCGGCCCGCTTCACTTCTTCTTTTTTACTATCACGACGGCGCAGATCATCGAGCACAGCAGTCACATCTTTGTCGGTAGTAGCTTCTACCTTCTTTTCCAGCTTGATCTTTTTGTAGTCTGGCAGAGTTATCTTGCCGACCACCTCTACGGTAGCCTTGAACTCCAGCTCGGTAAATGGCACAAACTTAGTCACGCTAACTTCCGGCTGAGCCACAGGGCGCAGCTTCTGCTCGGTGAGTGCTTCAACGTACATGTCGTTGATAGCGTCGTCTAGGAAGCGGCTCTGCAACACGGTAGGGTCGACATTCTTTTCTACCAGTGCCTTTGGTGCGTGGCCCCTGCGGAAACCAGCCATGTTCACATCCTTGGCCAGATCGGCCAGTACGCGCTCTTTGGTGGCGTCCAGCAATGCCTGGTCGGCGCTAATGGTCAGTTCGACCTTGGTAGGGGCTAGATTGTTGAGAGTAATTTGCATAGTGACCCACTGTAACAGATGAGAGCGCTAATTTCTATAGCATTACAAACAAGAGCCCAGCAAAAACCACAAACCAGACCGCTTCCACCAATAGCAGATGTGGTCCGGTGCGCCACTGAATCCATGAGTGAAATTTTAAAAACCCGTTAGTAGGCGGCCGATCTTTGCCTGTACGTTTACTGTGTAGAAAGCGTGGAATCCAAAACAGATCTGGGCTCGCCGCCAGAAATGCACACCCAGCCGCCGTTAGCCAATGCTTTGGGTGCGCCAGCGCCAGCAGCAGCACCAACAAAAAGCACAAAAACGCACCGGCGACCAAAAATTCGTATAGGAACCGGCGCGATGTGAGCCGCTTGGCCTGGTCGGTTTCGGGTGGATCGTAATGCGGAATCGCATCACAGACAAAGTGAGACAAAAACGCCAAAGGCAAAGCCACAGCCGGATTTGATATGCTCAGGCCAATCAACGCCCCAGTTAAGGCATGGTTCGGTGCGGTCATAGACCTTCGTTGTCGCGCGGTGCCGAGCTGACCCGGCGCCGGTCCTTCACAATGCTCACGATACGCTGAGCACTGTGTGATTCCTCGGTACCATCTACCAGATTACGCAGCTTGTACTGCCCGCTTGCCAGTTCAGCCTCACCTATAAAGAGTGCGTAGTGCATGCCCTTTTTTACAGCCGTCTTTATCTGCTTGTCCATCTTGCGGCCGGTGGTATCAACGGCCAAGTTCAGGCCCATTTCACGGAGCTCGCCCAGCACGTGCTGTGCCCGTTCGTAGATGGTATCTCCCACCAAAACTACATACGCATCGGTTTCAGATTGCATCGCGGGCAGTAGCTCATGACTTTCCAGGAAATTCTGTAAGGTAACGTCACCCATACCAAAGCCCACAGTCGCCACCGGCTCCACCCCAAACAACCCCACCAATCCATCGTAGCGGCCACCGCCGAACATGCTTCGGTTATTTTCTGGATCGGTATCTACTACCTCGAACACGATGTCAGTGTAGTAGTCAAATCCACGCATCAGCGTGATATCGAACACACAGTTGCTTACCCGGCTGTTAGCCAGCATATCCATAAGGTTGCGCAGGCGTAGCACCGAAGGCTTGCTCTCGAATCCTGCCGGTAGGTCTTCCAGCCGCCGTGCTTTCAGCAGCTGCAACAAACTGTCCAACACGCCCTTTTCACGCTGCGATGGCGTCAGGATAGCATCTGCCTGGGCCACAAACTGCTCCGGTGCCATCTTCTTCTTGCGGTCTACTAGCCGGATAAGTGTCTCACGCTGGGTGTTATCGAGCCCTAAGTAATCACCAAAAAGCTCTTCGGTAAGCTTGCGGCTGCTGAGCTGGATAGTGTACATATCGTGTTTGGCACCATAGCTCTTCATGATCTGGTCGGCCAAGACGATTATCTCGTGCTCGGCTTCTACGCCCTCCACGCCGAAAATGTCGACGTTGAGCTGCCAGTGCTCACGCAGGCGACCCCTCTGAGGGCGTTCATAACGCCAGAGATTAGGTATCGCGTACAAGCGCATAGGATAGGGCAATTCCTGGCGCTTGGCGGCAATCATACGGCTAACGGTCGGCGTCATTTCCGGCCGTATCACCACGTTGCGCCCGCCCCTATCCTGGAATAGATAGGTTTCTTCGTTTACGATTTCCTGGCTGCTTTTTGCCAGATAGAGCTCCACCGGCTCCAGGATAGGTGCATCATATTCTTCGTAGCCAAAGCGTTCGGCGACTTCTCGCATCTTAGCGAACATATATTTTTGGACACGCTTGTCTTCGGGGTAAAAATCCCGTGCGCCTTTGTAGGGTTGTGTAGATAGACTCATAACTTCCTCAATATTTTAACAGATTAAACTGTGGTTGGTTATTCTTGGTAGATATCGATACCGCTCCACCTATCGGCAGTGTTAGCATCGGCCAGGTATGTCCAAAATCCACATCTGCTATCACCGGCATTGTACCCAACTCCGCACGCCGCACTATGTCGATAATATCCGGCATAGTAACTTTGCTACTTGGTTGGAATCTGCCAACAAGTAAGCCGCATAGATGCTGGCGCATCCCCGGCAATTGCAAAAGCGAGGCAAATCGCCGCTCAAATTCGCGAGCACTATATACTCCAGCTTCGTCATCGTCCTCCACCGCCAGAATGGTCGGCTCATCAAACTGTGGCTGATAGGGTGTGCCCTGCAACAAGTAGAATGTGCCCAGATTTCCACCCAGCAACACCCCCTCGGCCGTGCCTTTTTGTAGGACCTTCCAGGGTCGAGTCTTGGCCAGTGCCTTACCCCGTTCCCTCTCCCACGCCCGGCTTCGCCGCAGCTGCAGTTCGTCTGTGCTTGTCAATATATCCATCAGACTTTTTAGACTATAGTCACGAGCCGCTACATGCCCAAGACTAGCAAAATTAGGCCCCAAGTACTGCACCCTACCAGTCTGTGCGTAGAGGGCATTCAGGAGTACGGTAACGTCAGAAAAGCCGATGAGTGGCTTGGGATTTGCCGCCACCAATTGCCAATCAATGCCCGGCAACACCGCGTTAGCCGACCAGCCACCATGGAGCGCCATGATAGCTTTGACAGTGGTATCACGATACGCATCATGAAAGTCCTCCAGTCGAGCGGCGACAGAGCCGGTCAAAAACCTTTCCGTGTCGCGTATGTTTCTACCGAACGATACACGGAAGCCAAGACCTTCCAGCAAACGCGTCGCCCTATCATATGAGTCGACACGCTTTCGCTGCCAGCCTGTGGATGGCGCTACAACACGAATTTCGTCTCCAGGACGGAAGGATGGGTAGACATTCATAATCCTACCCCTATTCTGCCACAGTTTTGCAATTGCACCGCGATATTCAACAGATTCCATGATACCCCTCTTAAAAGCTAGCTACTAAAAGCCAGAGCGTGTCCGCGGCGAAGAGAAGAACAAACTAACCGACAAGCTCCCAGAACAGCCCACTAGACTGTTTCTGTAGGCGCAAATGAAATGTCCCACGATGTGCCAAAAAACTTCGGCCTTGCGCGTAGGACGGAAGGTGCGCTAATGCTGGGTAACGTACCCAGGCATAGCCCTAGTGCACCATAGCATCAAGCTCTGTCGCATACTCCGAAACGACAGTACTAGGATGATGTAAACGGTAAAAATCCCACGCATCCTGCACGATAGTACGCAGCAGTGGCTTTTGCGGCTGCCAGCCAATCTCACGGCTAGCCTTTACGCTAGACGCGACCAATGCCGCTGGATCACCCGTACGACGTGGCCGCACTGTCACAGCAAGAGTTTTGCCGGTGACTTCTTGGACGGTCTGCAAAACTTGACGATTAGAGAACCCTTGTCCATTCCCAAGATTGTAGATGGCGTGCTTCCCCGGTTTCAATGTCGGCAGTGTCAATAAATGCGCTCGCGCCAGATCAGCCACATGAATATAATCGCGGATGCAGCTACCATCGAAGGTGTCGTAATCGTCACCGAAAAGCGCAAATGGTGCGCCCTGATCCGCCGCCGCTAACGCAAGGGGAATGATACGGGTTTCCGAATCGTGCAATTCGCCGTATTCACCATAGGCCCCACCAACATTGAAATAGCGAAAACTTACCGCTGCCAGTCCATGTGCATCACACTCACTGCGAATAGCCATATCCACGGCCAGTTTTGACATCCCATAAGGGTTAGTAGGCTGGGTAGCGTGCGTCTCGGTGATTGGCAGATGCTTAGCCGCGCCATAGGTAAAACACGTGGAAGAAAAGATGAGTTTCTTAATTTGTAGTCGCCGCATGACATCTAGCATGTGGAGTGATGCCGTTGTGTTGTTATGCCAATATAGCTCCGGATGCCGGGCCGCTTCCCCAGCTGCACTATATGCCGCAAAATGGAAGACGGCATCGATGGCATCACGCTCAGATATGTGTGTTTCTAGCTCCATTACGTCGCCTCGTATAAAACGTGCTTGCGGATGTATCAGATCCCTCCTGCCACGCGATAAGTTATCAAGCACAATAACCTCGTGGCCCGCTTCGATTAAATGCGCCGTTGTAACACTTCCGATATATCCAGCCCCACCAGTTACCAGTATCACTGCCATCGTTCAGCCCCTTTCTGTCATTATCGATGTCCTCACCACTCTAAAGTGTGCCTGACATCTCACCGTAAAACAAGTTTTGCTATGCTACATACCATATGCCGACATTTCCCCGCAACATCCACCACCTCCATGAAAAAAATACCGCTCTCCTAGAGCAGATCGGCTTTGACCCAAAGCATGATAACCCTAATGATCTTCGCACGCCCGAGGCATATCGCCGGACCGGCCTCTTCACTGAAGCGGCTATTAAAACCATATTCGCCATGCATACACCGTATGAGCGCATTCTTGAGCATCGAAATGCCGTTGCCGAGTACATCGGCATGATTTTAGTGCGACCCGATATGCTGCACGCCCGGGCCAAGTTTGAGCAGTTCATCAAAAAACGCTTTCGCGTCCTCTATTCTGGAACCGTTACTATGGACCCAGACACATACTGGAAAATCTATGAACATGACTTTCATCGAGAAGAGACGCACCACACTAGCCTCACCCGAGCTGCCCTATGTATTGGCTCGGACTGTCAGCTCATTGTCTTCCGGGGCGAACAGCCGAACAGCAAGCCGCTGGCGGACCACGTATATCAAGAGCTCAAAGGGGTTCAAGGGGTGTATGAGCCCGGCACACTACGCGGCGAAGTTGCATATACTACCGCCATGGAGCTTGGCGTACATCATGACCAAGTGCATCAAACACTCCGGATGGCAACTGATCCCTTTGGCGCCTACCGAGCAGCGGTCGCACATCGCCAGCCGACCACCATGGTGCCCCACCCACTCCTCACATTCACCGGGGTAGGCGTGCACATTCCCAATGCCAGTGAAATTAATACCGACCTGCCACAGCTACTCGGTGACGCTCACATTTCCTAGCAAACCTGGTCAGCGATTACGCGCTGGTAGGCCGGTAGCGCCACCGTGACAATATGGTCCTGCAATGTGTACGGCAGACGTTCAAAATCCAATGGCACTCGCATGTTAGTCTCCACTCGACGGCTTATGGCCGCCTGGCTAGTCCAAGCACTGCGCAACGTTTCATCCACATTATCCTGATTTACCACATTGTTGAAGCCACGATACCAGCCGTCACACATTGCCGGGCTATAGGGTACGCCCAGCATGTCACAGACCGATCGCAGGTTCACCTCCGGCGCCTCCACAAAATTAGTTCCATCAATCGCCACCCAAGGCGCCTGTGGCTCAAGAGCGTGTAAATTAGCAACCCCCTGCCAGCCAGTTTTGGAATAGTTATATGACCTTGGGCTACTGCATAAAAACTGACACACCCTATCAAGGTAAGCGTACGCGTCATCTTGGGTGAGTTCATCGGCCCCTGGCTGTACATAGAGATCGTTGGCAATCCTTGTCACAAGTGACCCTAACTGGATCAGCGGGTTTCGGACATTCCAGATAGTAACCGCAGCCAATGCATCTAAGTCGCGAAAAGCGGCCAGGCTCAAGTACGAGGCCATATTCTTCGTAACTATCAGGGTGCGTTCGGCGCCTCGCTGGCTACAATCAGCCAGAATGGTTGCCGCAGACATATCTAGATCACTATTATTACGGTTAAACGGTTCATTTACATAGATACTTGGAATATCGCCTTGGCTCAAGGCTCGGCAAAACGCCGTTGACATAGATCGAGGAACTCCAACGGCATTAACCAATACCACCGCACCATCATCTACCCTTGCCCGTAACTCCTGAAGGTTTCGCATAGTGAAATAATAGTGCTATCTATTAAATCCGTTGTCAAGACGACATAAGCACCCGGCAGATGCAAACTAGAGTATACTAGAAGTGCATGACACATAAGGCACAGAAGTGGCGCACAGTCTCTAGCAGGCAGCTACTCGACACCAGCGGGTTTAAAGTCTACGAAGATGTAGTGCGGCTCCCAAACGGCGAAGAGACTCGGTATATTCATACGCCTTCCTCGGCTAACAGTATCATCATTATCGCCGTAAATGATAAGCAACAGCTGTTGCTGCAACGCGAATACAACTATCCACCCGACATTATTATGTGGCAGCTTCCCGGCGGCAGTATGTTGCCCGGCGAGACAGTTGAGGCCGCCGCCTTGCGGGAACTCTCCGAAGAATCAGGATATGCAGCACATCACAGCAAAGTGCTGCATTTTTTTTACACGAGCAACCGCATATCCGATAAGAAGCAGTTTGTGGTACTCTGCACTGACCTGTACCCTCGCAAATTAGAAGAGGACGCCGATGAGTTCATAGACTCATATTGGGTAGCCCAGTCTGAAGTGCATCATATGATAGAAAACGGCGAGTTCAGCAACATCAATTTGCTGGCCGCCCTAAATACATGGTTCCATTTTAAGGCATAGTCGACTACACTGCCTATATGCTGAAAATCCTTATAGTTTCCCCCAAATTCCATCCTATCATCGGAGGCGGCGAGACATTCGTTCTCAACTCCATAACCCAGTTGCATGAGGCAGGCGTAGATGTGTCCATAGCCGTTGAGCCTAACACCGAACGCCATCTGAGCGACTACCCTTATCCTGTGTACGAGATTCCGGGCCTGAGCGATTCTCACCTGGACGTCATTACCGCTCCCGACGGGCTATACAAGCTCATACAAAAAATAAAACCAGATGTCATTCACGCCCATGGCTATTTTGCCCTGCTCGCGCTGTACCTCTGTGATGCTACTAAGTTGCCAGTGGTAGCCTCCATCCACAGTACGCCCGTGTGGGGTCAACGCATTGTGGGCGGCATGAGCGGCTTTGACCAGGAGCGAATTTTCGCCGAAAACATTATTGCTTCTAGTAAGCCAAGTGTATTCACTGCAGCTAATGATGTCTACGCCAAGGCCGCCGAAAAGATTGCCTCCGGCAACGTGCCAGTAGAACTCTTTCCCTACCCCATTCTGACTGCATTTTTCGAGAAACATGACCGCAGTGTTTACCGCAAGCTGTTCGATCTCAAAGACAATCAAACATTGCTTACCGTCCCGTCTCGCATCATCGAGCGCAAGGGCATCATGGAAGCAGTTAAAGCATTCGCCCAGCTGCCGGACACGTTTTATCTGTGTCTACCAAGCGCCGCAGCGCCCCTTGATGCAGTCTTTTGGCAAACCATAGTCAGCAGCGAAGCTTACGGGAAAGTCTCGAATAGGATCATTATCCCCACAGAGCCGGTCCTGCACGAGCAAATGCCACTACTCTACGCCGCGAGTGATCTCATCGTTATGCCATCATATTACGAAGGAGCTCCGGTCGCTACCGTCGAAACTATGGCTTCAGGTAAACCCTTTATTGGGGCCGACTCGCAAGGTATCAATGGCTTTATCCGAAACGGTGAGAACGGTCTGCTTGTGCCACCAAAAGCTGTGAATAAGCTTGTCGAGGCGATCGTGCAGCTCACCAACGATACCGCCCTACAGCAAAAACTCACCACACAGGCAGCAAAAGACGTCGCACACCTATCGTGGAAGGTGCAGCTGCCCAAACTAATAGAACTGTACGAGCGCTACAGCATCTAAGCGTTTCTAGGGCAGGAAAAGCTCGGCGCAAACGAAATTTTTGTATCCGGATGAGAGGACTAGCGGGCTTTGCTTTTTCCCGTCACAACTGAGCAAATTTTACCGCCCGATGACCTATGAACCAGACACCCGCCAATCAAGTAGCTGGCGGAACGCATTATGCCCGCAAGAGCTGCTGTGTTTTTTCGCTCGCTACAAGTTGCTCAAGCTCGGCTTGATCATCGCGCCAAGCCTGGGCTGCTTGCAAGATAGCCCACACCACCGCCCACTGCTGCGCTCTCAATAAATCCTCGCCATTCCGTTTAGCTATGGTCTTGGCCCGTTCCAGTACATTGGTCGCCGAGCCATAACCAGCTGCAAAGAATCCAATATCAGAGCAAGGATCGCCAACCATAGGCATAGGGTCTATAGCAACATAGGTCGACTCATGTAGCAATAGATTCTTGGCTATAAAGTCCCCATGAAGCAGCACATTCTTGCCCGCAGAATCGCACAGACGCACAAGCAGCTCATGGGCCGCTGGCAAAAGATCCAGGGCAGGCCTGCCTCTGCTAGGTTCGCCTCGATATTCCTGTTCATACCGCGCATCTTCTTTGGCACGCTGCTCGAGATGGACATAGGCATCTTCAAGAGTTTGGAATTGCAGGTTTGGCACTGGGACCACACGCAGCGCTTTCAGGATATCGGCGGCTACAACTATTGCCGCTGGTTCGTCTGACGACGAGAGTGGTGTTGCAGGGTATAGTCTCTCCAGTAAGAGTGCGGCATTGTCCAGATCTACGTCCACAAGTCTTATGGTTACACCAGTATTGGCCCAGGTTTTTAATGCTAACGCCTCTGTCTCTGCCAGGTCACGATTAGGCGCCAGTTTGACTACCACCCGTCTGCCATCAGTCGAAACACAGTCAAAGACTTCAGACCGAAACCCACCACTCATCTTCGAGACAGCCCTTAGCTGCCACTTCTTTTCACACCGTTTGAGACGTGCCGTTTCATTGTGATTGTTCACGGCTCCATAATACCAGACTTAGACCAGAGAAGGCTTAGACCCCAGGCAAAAGATTGGAAGTAGGAAAGAATGCAAAAGGAAAAGTCCCAAGAATAAATCCTGGAACCTTTGC
>Ga0070674_100000706_pt1 | contig 17025 bp, 13 predicted proteins | sample KBSM33metaG_FD_65344 | JGI IMG/M metagenome (GOLD analysis project Ga0070674, IMG submission 65344) | Miscanthus rhizosphere microbial communities from Kellogg Biological Station, Michigan, USA - KBS M3-3 metaG | ecosystem: Host-associated > Plants > Roots > Rhizosphere > Soil ... | reverse complement strand
GAGCCCAGCTGCCGGGTCGGGATCTGCAGGGGCGACACGGTTACGATGCCGGCGGCGCCAGTTCCTGCAGGATCGTCGGAATGAGCTCACAGACCGTCGGATGAATGTGCATGGCGCGTTGGAGAACAGTGTAGGGAGCCTTCGCGTACATCGTATCCAGCACGCAGTGAATCGCTTCATCGCCGCCGGTCCCGAACACAGCTGCGCCAAGAATCTCCCGAGACTTCGCGTCGACGACGACCTTCATCAGGCCGGTCGTTTCGCCCTTTTCAATCGCGCGCCCGACGCGTGTCATCGGGCGCGTGCCGACCAGGACCGTGCGACCGCTGCGCTGCGCTTCCGTTTCCGTCATACCAACGCGGCCGAGCGGTGGGTCGGTATAGAGCGCATACGCTTGAATTCGATCTGATACGCGGCGAGACTCACCGTCGAGCAGGTTCCCCGCGACGATCTCGAAGTCGTTGTAGGACGTATGAGTGAAAGCGCCCTTGCCGTTGCAATCGCCGAGCGCCCAGATGCCGGGAAGGTTGGTCTCCAGCCGATCGTTCACCACGATGTAGCCACGCTCGTCGCGCGAGACACCAGCAACGTCGAGTCCCAGGTCGTCCGTGTTTGGCTGGCGGCCAACCGCGAGCAACAGATGGGTGCCTTCAACCGCCGGGCTGCCGTCCTGACAGTCCACGTGCGCGACGATGGCACCGGCGCGTCCACCGAGGCGAATGCATTTGGCATTCAGGCGAAGGGCGATGCCCTCGCTCGTCAGGAGATCTTGAATCGCGGTCGATACCTCCGGGTCCTCGCGCTGCACGAGGCGTGGCGCCATCTCGACGATCGTCACTTCCGATCCGAACCGACGAAACATCTGGCCGAATTCCAGGCCGACGTAGCTGCCGCCGACGATGATGAGATGCGGAGGGGCGGTATCGATCTCCATCATCGAGCTGTTCGTCAGGAAGGGAACCTCGTTGACTCCCGGCATCGACGGGACGGCTGCCCGTCCACCGACGTTGAGGAAGATACGCTCGGTGGTGAGGATCTGATCTCCGACGGCGACTTCGCGAGGCGAACGGAGGCGGGCATGCCCGGTATACACGTCGCACTTCGGCAGGCCGCGCAGCATCTTCTCGACGCCAGTTCGCGATCGTTCGGAGATCGCGTCCTTTCTGGCTTTGACACTCTTCATGTCCACGCGTACGTCGCCATCGATCGTCACGCCGTAGTCGCGCGCACGCCGCGCGAGATGAGCCGCGTACGCGCTCGCCACCATCGCCTTGGTCGGAATGCACCCGGTGTTGACGCAGGTTCCGCCGAAGAGATGGCGCTCGACGACGGCAACCGACATGCCTGCGCCTGACAGTCTTTTCGCGAGAGTGGGGCCTGCCTGGCCTGTGCCGATGATGATTCCGTCGTAGTTCTTGCTCATCAATGATCAGTCCTTGCGCGTTCGTCGCCGAGACAATACTAACTTCAGGCACGTGACGTGCGGGTCAACTCGTAGAATGCCAAGGACGTGCTTCGGGACGCGAACGATGCAGAGAACTGATCTGGCATTGGCACGGTGGTGGGTGGTCGGTGCTTCGTCAGCGCCTCACGGTACGCTCGATGAAGTCCACCAGCTCGCGTGACACGCTCGTGTCAGGCGTACCAACTGACAAAAGCTGCGACGAATGATTGTGCCCGAGGCTTTGTCTGTAGCGCGGTCGCGCTTTGTGCTTCTCGACGAGCTCGTTGTACACGGCCGCCTGCGGCCATAGATATCTTGCGTTGTCCCATTCGGCGGTCGTGAAGAACACCGGGATGTCGGCGCGCGTGACGTGACCGGGGATCACCATGTCCGGCCATTTCTGCGCGTCCTCGCCGAAGTAGGCGAGCTCACCCTTCGACGGTGACTTGAAATCGAAGGAATAGGGGCCGGACAGAAGAATGGCTCCCGCCGGACGCGCCGTGCCCGGGAGCAGCAACTCGGGTCTGAAAACGTAGGTGCCGGCGTGGTAGGCGCCGGTCGAGATACCAACGACGAAGATCTGCTCGGGATCACCGCCGTACTCGGCGACATGGCTTTTGAGCCACGTGACTGCGGCTCCGACGTCACGCGCTCCCTCCGGCCACTTCGCATCCGGCGCAAGGCGATAGCCGCCGTTGACCCCGACGTATCCCAGGCTCGCGAAGTAGTCCGCAACGTTCGTCGTCCCGGTGCGGCTGCCTCCGACGAGGCCGCCACCGTGAAACACGACGACCACCGGCATCGGACGCTCGGACCTGCGCACCGTCGCCGTGTGAATATCGACCTGCTGCCTCTCGTGCGGACCGTAGGCGAGATTCTTCGTGACCTTGATCTCACCCGGCTCGTAGACGCGCGGCTGTGAGGCGTAGATCTTCCCCGTCTGCCCGGCAATCTCGCCGTCGAACTCGGTGCCGAATGCAGCGAGCTGTTTCGCGACGTCGGCCGGCATGCCGTTGCGCACCAGGTCGGCGCTGCTGATCGTGCGTTCATCCGGCTGCGACCAGCGGAATGATTGCCGTGCCCGCTGCTCATCGTTACAGTGCTCGAGGGTTACATCCCGTCGCCGATAGACGGGAGAGATGAGCGCCGGCGTGCCCGCGATCTCGCCCCTCGTGCTCGCGACCGAGACGCACAGCTCCCGCTTCGAGTCCGGTGTGAGGCGTTCCGATGTGAGCGTCCAGCGTTGTGTTGGCGCTGACGTGCACGCGCGAACAACCAGCTTGGCGCCAGGCTCGAGCGCGGTGACGGCCAGGCAGCGGTCGTAGCGGCTGGCCTTGATCGCACCGTTGGCGATCGGCTCGAAGCGCTGATCGTCGAGTTCGCTCCCGTACTTGCAGGTGTGCGCCTGGAGCGGATCGTCAAGACGAAGGGTCGCACCGAAGCCCGCGATGTCGAGGCAGTAGCCGCGCGCCTCGTCGAGGGCGTGAGCCGTGCGCAACAGGCCCACATCCGCCCTGCTGACGGCCGGAGTCGACGCTGCGAGCAGCAACACCAGGGTGGATACGCTGGCTTTCGTCATGTGTCCCTCCAACCCGCATAGAATGCCAGATGATTTGCTTCGCGGAGAGCCAATTCATGAAGCGTGCGCTGGCCGTGGGACTGACGCTGTTGCTCTCCGGATGGATGGTAAACGCGCAGTCACGGCCGATTGTCGAGCACGTCTCCAAGGTCAGCCACTACGATCTCGAACTCCGGCCCCAGCTCGAGGCGCGCAGCGTCGATGGTTCGCTCTCGCTCAATGTGCAGGCTCCTGACGCGGGTGCGAGTCGAGTCATCCTGAATCGTGGTCTTCTCGAGATCGACGCGGTGCTGGAAAGAGACCGGCCCCTGACGTTTCGCATCGAAGGCACACAGCTCCAGATCGACCTGCCGCCTTCGACTCGCGGGAGCGAGCGCACGATTGGCATCCGGTATCACGGACGGCCAACGTCAGGGCTGGTGTTTGTTCCAGAGCGGGAACAGCTCTACACCATCTTCACCACATCCCAATGGATGCCCTCCGTCGACGAACCCAGTGCGCGCGCAACGTTCCGCCTTCGCCTTCATCTGCCGCGGGCGTGGACCGGAGCAGCGGCTGGACGTGAGGTGTCGCGCAGCGCGGTGTCGGAAAGCGTCGACGTCGTTGAGTGGCTGCAGGATCGGCCCGTACCCGCGTATACGTTCGGGTTTGCCGTCGGAAGGTTTTCGGAAGCGACCGATCGCGAGTCCGGCGTGACGCTGCGCTACTTCGCCAACGGGTTTACTCCCGAGGAGGTGCGGAAGATCTTTGGCGAGTCGCGCCAGATGCTGCGCTTCTTCGAGGAGCGATCTGGCGTTGCTTTCCCGGCGCAGACGTACGCGCAGGCCTTGGTCGCCCGAACGGCAGGGCAGGAGATGGCAGGACTTTCGCTCGTGTCCGAGGAGTACGGCCGTGCGGTTCTCAACGATTCGATGGCAGTCGGCCTCCTCGCGCACGAGTTCTCGCATCAGTGGTGGGGAAACATGGTGACCTGCCAGTCGTTCACCGAGTTCTGGCTGAACGAGGGGTTCGCCACCTTTATGGCCGCCGCATATCGCGAGCACAGGTTTGGGCGCGCGACGTATCTCGCCGACATCGAAGGGATGCGAAACAGATACGAGCAGGTCGTGGCTCGAGGCAACGACCGCTCCCTCGTGTTTCCCGACTGGAATCGTCCGACCGCTGATGACCGCACGGTGGTCTATCAGAAGGGAGCGCTCGCGCTGCACCAGTTGCGCGAGCGCGTCGGCGAGGACAACTTCTGGAAGGGGATTCGCCTCTACACGCGCAGGTACTTCGGCCAGTCCGTGACGACAGAGGCCTTGCGGCTCGCCTTCGAAGAAGGCGGCGCTGATCTGCGCGAGTTCTTCGCGCGCGTCGTTCTCTTCGAGGGTCAATAAGCGACATGACGCGCGATCTCGCGGGGACACACTCGCCCGGGCGCGCGCAATATCGAACTCAGCCAGCGTCGGCGAGTGGTCGGGATCAGTTCGCGGGCGCGAGGCGACGGACGTCGTCGAACCAGTTGAGAATCAGCCGCAGGCTGGTGACGCGAGGTATCTCGCGGGGGCGGAACTGCAGCGTGTAGAACGATTCTCCATCCGAGCTCATGGAGTAGCACGGCGTCGACGCACACGAGTCCAACGGCAGCACGGCATATGCGGCTTCAAACAGCCGTTGCGGCCGGCCGGGCCGCGAGGGGTCGGCCATCACCACCGACATCACTCGGAAGTTGCCAGTCGGATCATTCACCTGGGCGCCTGTCACTGGCTCGGTGTAGATCAACTCGCGTCCGTTGGGATTCCACACGGGGGCGCGGCCGCCCGCAGTCGACACGAGAATTGGTGAGTCCGGCGTTGGATATCGCTGCACGTAGACTTCATCGCGCCCCGAAACGTTGGACGCGTAGGCGAGCCATGTGCCGTCGGGAGACCACGCTGGGTAACGTTCCTGTGCGGCGCTGTTGGTAAGGCGCTCCCATTTGTCGCCGGTGGCAGCGGGCCTGTACGTCCAGAGATCACCATCGCGGTGGCCGATGAGCGCCTCTCCCTTCCGTAGCCATGCGCTGGGTGCGAATCCGTTCTGTGGCAGCAGCGGCTCCTCGACGACGCTGGTTCGACCTGCGTTGAGGAACGCCAGGTGGCTACCCCCCGAACGATAGACCTGCATCGCGATCAAACCACTTGCGGACCAGATGGGCCGGATGGTGTCGCGCGCCGCTTGCTGACTAAATGCCGGGGCGAGCGTGCCACGCGCGATGTCGTAGAGAGAGAGGCGAACATCGGTCGTCGACTGTACCGTCACGGCCAGCATCGTCCCATCCGGCGACACCTCAACGCGCTCGCGGTACGTGTTCGGCGGTGCCTCCAGCGTGCTGACCTCACCGCGACGATTCACGCGGACGAGATCGGACGTCGGCAGCAATACCGACGGACTCGACACATACGCGAGAGCTCCGTCTGGCGAGATGGCGAACTGCCCTGTCAGTGTCAGATCTTCGGAGAACCAGGCCGCCGCCGATTGCGCCACATTGCTCACAGCCGCGACTGGGCTGCCCTGCAGTGCGAATGTCTGCGCGTCGAACCGCACGACGAACAACGTTCCTTGACGCATGAACGCGAGGTGGCCGGTTGGGAGGTAGCGCGCGTCAGCGGCCTCTGGCAGCAGTACTTGCGGCTTGGCGTCGGCTCCCAGTCGCAAGAGCATCACCTGCTCGTCGCCAGAGGTGAACGGCTTGCCGTACTCGGTATAGAGCAGGGCGTTCTCACCGGGAAGCAGGAAGGGTGTTGACCGCCGGGGCCCTGGCTCGGTGAGTGCGCGCGGCGTCCCGCCGTCTGGAGAGACTTCGAACATCTGGTAGCGCGTCGTATAGACGACGCGCGTCGATCCCCACGTGAGCGCAATCAAATCAGGAACCGCACTGATTCGCGCCGGCGGCCCTCCGGAGACTCGGATCTTTCGCAGTTCACCGGCGGCCCAGAACGCGATCCATTCACCGTTGGACGAATAGGCAAGCGCGCGAGCACCTTGCGTGCCGTCGAGCGGACTTGCCTCGCCCGAGGTCAAGTCGCGCAAGTAGATCTGCTGAACGCCGAGGCGGGTGCCAATGAACGCCAGCGTCTGGCCCGCGGGCGAGAACGCCAGTGCCAGTCGGCCTCCAGCGGGAAGCATGTTGAGAACACTGGTCGTGGTGATCTGCTCGGCCGGCGCCGCGTCGAGCGTGAGGTGGACCGCGGAAACCGCAGGCGCCGCTTGCCTCCACAGCAGCGCACCGACCACGAGGCCGACAGCAAGAGCAGCGACACCGGCGATCGCGGCTGGCATCAGCCATGACGTTTGTTTCAACGATCGCGCCGACGCCGTGGACACGTCGGCCGGCGACGACGAGCGCGCATCCTGCAACTCGAGCCGCGCGTCGGCAACATGGTGCAACCGTGCGCGTACATCCTTGGTCAGGCAGCGGACGAGCAAGCGACGCACTGCAGGTGGTGTGCCTGCGGGTAGCGCGGCCCACTCGGGTTCTCGGGCCAGCACGTTGGCCAGCACATCCGGCACTTCGTCTCCGGGAAACGGGTGGCGCCCCGCGAGCATCTCGAACAGCACACAGCCAAACGCCCAGATGTCTGTGCGCTGATCCACCGGCTTGCCGCGCGCCTGCTCCGGGCTCATATACGCCGCGGTGCCGAGGATGACGCCTCGCTGGGTCATGGCCGGCGTGGTGATCGTCGCCGCAAACGATCCGGCCGTGCTCTGCTCGACTGGCTCCATCGCTTTCGCCAGACCGAAATCGAGGATCTTGACCGTGGCGTCCGGGCGCAGCTTGATATTGGCCGGCTTGAGATCGCGATGGATGATGCCGCGCTCATGCGCTGCTTCGAGCCCCTCGAGAATCTGCGTGGCAATGCGAAGCGCCTCGTCCAGGGGAAGCGCTTCCTGCGCGATGCGGTCGGCGAGCGTGGGGCCGTCAACCAGTTCCATCACCAGCGAGATTGCGCCGTCTGATTTCTCCAGGCCGTAGATCTGCGCGATGTTCGGGTGATTCAACGCCGCGAGCACCTCCGCTTCGCGCTGGAACCGCGCCAGGCGATCGGGCACACCCGACACCGAATGAGGCAGGACTTTGATGGCCACCGGGCGCTTGAGGTTCGTGTCCGTCGCGCGGTACACCTCGCCCATGCCGCCGACGCCGATCAGAGTGGAGATCTCAAACGGACCTAGGCGCGTGCCCGGTGTCAACGTCATTGAAAGGGACGTGAATTATAGAAGAAGACGTGGCCGGCACACTGCCTATAATCACGGTCGGATGCCGACGATTCGGACGTTTTCCGCCGGCGCGCTTCTTGCGGCAGGCCTGGTCGCTGCAACACCCGCTCACTCGCAGTGGTTGAACTATCCGACGCCAGGTCTTCCTCGAACTGCCGACGGTAAGCCGGATCTCTCGGCACCGGCCGCGACACGCGATGGACATCCCGATCTGTCAGGGGTGTGGACGTCGGAATGTGGGATCTATGGGCGCGACGCCTGCTTTCCGCAGCGAGGGTTGTTCTTCGATCTCGCACGCGGCCTCCCCCCTGAGGACGTGACGATGACGCCGTGGGCGGCGGGCATTGCGGCACAACGATCGAGTCGCGACCACGTCGATGACCCGCTGGGATATTGCCTCCCGCCGGGTTTTCCACGCATTACGTTCGGAGGCGGTCCGTTCAAGATCGTGCACGCGCCTGGGGTCACGGCGTTCTTCTACGAGACGCTGGCTGGCCCGATGTTTCGGCAGGTATTTACGGACGGGCGACCGCTGCCCGCCGATCCGGAGCCGTCCTGGTTGGGATATTCCGTCGGGAGCTGGGTGGGCAATGTATTCGTCGTCGAGACGACGGGCTTGCGCGATGGCGGATGGCTCGACACCCGAGTCGGTCGGCCGCACAGCGATGCCCTGAAAGTTACCGAGCGATTCGAGCGGAGCAGCATCGGCGCGATGACGCTGACGCTCACGATTGACGACCCGAAGGCGTTCCGCAAACCGTGGACGATTCGGGTGCCTCTCTCATTGCTCCCGGATACCGATCTCATCGAAAGCTTCTGCGACGGCCAGCAGAAGACGATGGAGCGACGGCTGATCACGCCCGCTCCGCCGGAGCCTCGTAGCCCGAGGCAGTAGCAGACCCTCCATTCATCCCGGGCGAAATATTCCCCACGCCGCAGAAACCTTTCGCGCTACCCCGGAGTGGCAAGGTCAGGACACGGCAGGATCGGCCCGATCTCTCCTGGCACGTTGGATGCGTGAAGCACGGATAGCGCGCGACGAGCGCATTGGAAAAGCCAAACGAAGGAACCTGAGTATCGCTTCGCGCAGGAGGGTGTCATGGCTGAACGCACCGAACGAGAAGTGCTGGAGCACCTGGTTGAAATCTGTCGCGACGGTGAGCGCGGATTCCAGGCGGCCGCCCAGTATGTCGAGACCACAGGACTGAAGGCGCTCTTCATCCAGCTGGCGGAGCAACGGCACACGTTCGCCTGCGATCTGGCGCCGCACGTGAACCGGCTCGGGGGCAGCACCCTCGCGAACGGAACAGGAGCGGGCGCCGTTCATCGCGGATGGATGAATGTGAAAGCGCACGTGCCTGGTCATCACGATCGCGTGATCGTGACCGAGGCGGAGCGCGGCGAACACGCGGCGATCAAGGCCTACGACGAAGCACTGAACGGAGTGTTGCCCCCAACCGTGATCGGCATGATCGAGGCGCAGCGCGAGGAGATGCGAGCCACGCAGCGGCGGATTCACGAGTTCAACCAGGTGCAGTGACAGGGCAGCGGCGGTACCGGCACGACGTCGAGACAGGAGGCAGCCATGTTCGACCTCATTGAAGGAAGAGAGAGACACCTCCCGAGCCATGCGACGTTACCGATCGTGGCGTCCACCTTCGCGCAGATCTGTTTCGTCGGATTCGTCGTGATTCTGCCGACGTTGTACGTGACGGACAAGCTTCCCGAGGTCCCGACGATGATGGCGTTCGTGGCTGCGCCGCCGGTGCCACCGCCGCCGCCACCACCTCCGCCGCCGGCGGCAGCGAGCAAACCGAAGCCGACGCCTAAGGCGAACGTCCCGGCCGACCAGGCCCGGTTCGTGGCGCCACTCGAGGAGCCCCAACAGATCGCGCCGTTGGCAGACGACGAAGGCGTCGATTTCGGCGAGTCGGGCGGTGTGGAAGGTGGTATTCCCGGAGGCGTTGTTGGTGGCGTTGTTGGTGGTTTGCCTGAGGCGCCACCACCACCTCCTCCGCCTCCGCCGCCAGCGCCGCGTGTTCCGGTTCGCATCGGCGGGCAGATCACGCAACCGGCGCTGATCAAGCGCGTCGAACCCGAATACCCACCGCTTGCCGTCAAAGCACACATCCAGGGTGTCGTGATCCTGGAAGCCACTGTCGGCGAAGACGGGAACGTGGTGGACGTAAAACTCCTGAGGCCCGCGAATCCACTGCTCGATCGCGAGGCTGCGATTGCCGTGAGACAGTGGCGTTACACGCCAGTCGTGCTCAATGGTACGCGCGTGCCGTTCATCCTGACTGTTACTTTGTCGTTCTCTCTCGAGGTCACAAAGTAGGAGGATAGGCACGCGATGGCGTCGCCAGTGTCGGCCCTGCTGCTGGCCACGATCTCCTTCATGCTGTCGTTCGCGGCATGGGGGTTGATCGGAGGACTGGCGTCGGTCTTTACGGGTCTCTATAACCTCACGGCATCTCAGACGGCGCTGCTGGTCGCCGTGCCCGTCCTGCTTGGCTCGTTGGCGCGTCTGCCGATGGGCATGCTGACGGATCAGTTCGGCGGGCGTCTCGTCTTCACCGCGCTCCTGGCGTTCTCCTCGGTAGCCGCGTTCATTGTGCCAATGGCGAGCAGTTACACCTCGCTGCTCGTCGCGGCGTTCCTGATCGGGATGGCGGGGTCTTCGTTCGCGGTCGGCGCGGCGTTTGTTTCGCGCTGGACGCCTGCGGCGAAACAAGGCACCGCGCTCGGCGTCTACGGCCTCGGCACGATGGGTCAGTCACTCGCCGTATTCATTGGCCCTGTCGTCGCCGCTCGCCTGGGATGGGAAGCCGTCTTCCAATGGACGGGAGCGCTCCTCCTTGTGTGGGCTGTCGTCTACTTCGTGCTCGCGAGGGACGCAGCGCAGAGCGCCCGGCCGGCGACGGTCGGAGAGATGATCGCCCTGCTACGCCGCGCTCCGAAGGCATGGCTGCTCGGCGCGTTTTACTTTCTGACGTTCGGCGGATTCGTCGCCTTCTCGATCTACCTCCCGACACTCCTGCGGTCGCAGTTCAATCTGACCCCCGCTGACGCCGGCTTTCGCGCCGCGGGCTTCGTCGTCGCGGCGACGCTGATGCGGCCGCTAGGCGGCTGGCTGGCCGATCGCATCGGAGGTGCGCAGGTCCTGTCGTGGGTCTTCGGCGGCGTGACGCTGTTCTCGCTGCTCCTGACGTGGCAGTCGATGGTGCCATTCACCGTGGGTGCGCTCTCGTGTGCGCTGCTGCTCGGGTTGGGGAACGGTGCGGTGTTCAAGCTCGTGCCCGAGCACTTCCCGAAAGATACCGGAACTGTGACAGGACTGGTCGGGGCGCTGGGAGGTCTCGGAGGATTCTTTCCGCCGCTGCTGCTTGGCGCCTTTCACGATCGGCTCGGCGTGATCTGGCCCGGCTTCGTTCTTCTCGCTGCGCTCTCGTTCGCGCTGCGAGTGGCGAATGCGCGCGTCTTTCATCCGAGCGACGTCGAATGGACGCGCTCTTTGCCTGTTGCGGCGCGACAAGCGCTGGAACGTATCAAGTCCGGGGCGTGGGCGGCTCTCGTCATGGTATGCCTCGCGGCCGCGATTGTGGTTGGCTCGCGCAATCTGCAGCACTTCGACGCCGCGCTCGTTGGTTACACGTTTGCGACGCTCTTCGCCGCATTCGGCATCAGCTATCGCTACGCGATGTGGCTGCATCGCCCGCCCACGCGCATGTACTGGCGACGGGGATGGCAGGCGTTCTTCTCACGCCGATCGATTGGACGCAACACGCTGAGCCTCGGGCGGCGCGCATTCGTCGAGTTCGCCGCGAATGCGTACATCTTCAGGCGCGGCAGGCTGCGCGGGTTGGCTCACTGGCTGATCATGTGGGGCTGCGTGCTCGCGGCGGCCATCACGTTCCCCCTGGTGTGGGGCTGGATTCACTTCGAAACTGTCCCAGGCGATCTCCACACGTACCGCACGTTCGTCTTCGGCATCGCGACGCAGGACTTCCCGGTCGATTCCGTCATCGCCTTCGTCGTCTTTCACGGTCTCGTCTGGTCCTCGTTTCTTGTGATCGCCGGCGTAATGCTTGCGTTCAGGCGACGGATGATCGATCACGGTGCCGTGGCCGTGCAGCAGTTCAGTCAGGACATCGTGCCGCTGCTGCTGCTCTTCGCCATCAGCGTCACCGGGTTGATGTTGACCGCGAGCTACACGTGGATGCGGGGCTACGCCTATGACTTCCTTGCCATCCTCCATGCGGCCACGGTCATCGTGACCTTGCTGTGGCTCCCATTCGGCAAGTTGTTCCACGTATTCCAGCGTCCGGCGCAGCTCGGGGTTGCGTTCTATAAGGATGCCGGCGCTCGCGAGCAACAGGCGCTGTGCCGTCGATGCCGCCAGCCGTACGCGTCTGTGGCGATGGTGCGCGATCTCACTGTGGTGGAGCAGGAGCTCGGGTTCCGCTACGAGCTGCCGAATGGCGGCCACTATCAAGAGGTCTGCCCGAGATGTCGGCGGGCGCTCTTCGGCCTCGCGCAAGGCGCATTGTGGCGTGAGGCACGCGACATCGGAGAGGCAGGGTAGGAGGCGTGGCGCTGGTTCCCGTCGATCCGCTGCGCGTCATCGAGGGCTTCGGCCCGCATCTGTCGTCGATGACGGGCGCGCGTCTCTCCACCAGCGTCGAACCCGACCGCCTGGTGAAGACACACTGCTGCTTCTGCGGCCAGCAGTGTGGCATCCAGCTCAAGGTCCGTGGCAACGAGGTGATCGGCTTCGAACCGTGGGAGGAGTTCCCGTTCAATCGCGGCATGCTGTGCCCGAAAGGTGTGAAGCGCTATCTCCAGGGCTCCCACCCCGATCGGTTGACGCACGCGCTGCGGCGCGACCCGTCATCGCCGTCCGGCTTCAGTCCACTGCCGTATGCCGACGCGATCGCGCGAGTCGCGAGTGAAGTTGCGCGCATTCAGCAGGCACACGGAGCAGGCGCCATCGCCGTGCTCAGCGGCGCGAGCCTGACCACCGAGAAGACCTATTTGCTCGGGAAGTTCGCGCGCATGTGTCTCAGGACCCCGTTCATCGACTACAACGGGCGTCTGTGCATGGTCAGCGCCGGAGCAGCAAACAAGAAGGCCTTCGGCATCGATCGCGCGACCAGTCCCTGGTCGGACATGATTGGCACTGATGTGATCTGGCTGGCCGGCTCGAACGTCGCCGAGTGCTCACCGATCACGACGAACTACATCTGGCAGGCGCGCGAGCAAGGCGCCAAAGTGATCGTCCAGGATCCGCGAATCACTCCGATCGCGCGGACGTGCGACCTCTATCTACCCGTAAAGCCTGGGCGCGACGCTGCGCTCTTTGCCGGTGTGCTGCAGATCATGATCGAGCGGGACTGGCTCGATCACGAGTTCATCAGGGACTACACCGCCGGGTTCGAGCAGGTGGCGGAATATTGCCGCGAATGGACGCTGTCGCGAGCCGCCGATGTCACCGGTGTTCCGCAGCGCGCGATCATGCAGGCCGCCGAATGGTGGGGCACAGCGAAGACCAGCTTCCTCTTTCATGCTCGCGGGATCGAGCACCACTCGAACGGGGTGGAGAACTCGCTAGCCACCATCAACCTCGTTCTGGCGTCAGGACGGATCGGCAGGCCGAATAGTGGCTACGGCACGATCGTCGGCCAGGCCAACGGGCAGGGTGGCCGCGAGCACGGGCAGAAGTGCGATCAGCTGCCAGGCTGGCGCGACATCAGTAACCCGGAGCATCGGCGCTACATCGCGGGCGTCTGGGGAATCGACGAGCAAGAGATCCCTGGCCCCGGGGTGGACGCGTACGAGCTCTTTCGGAAGATCGATCGGGGAGAGATCAAGGGGCTGCTCTCGATCTGTTTCAACCCGAAGGTATCGCTGCCAGACAACAGCTTCGTCACGCGGTGTCTCGAGAAGCTCGAGTTCTACACCGCGATCGACTTCTTCCTGAACGACTCGGCGTGGCATGCAGACATCGTGCTGCCTGGAAGCCTGCACGAGGAAGACGAAGGCACGGTCACTCAGGTCGAAGGGCGCATCATCAAGATCAACAAGGCCGTCGACTGTCCGGGCGAGGCACGCCAGGACTGGCGCATCATCCAGGACATCGCGCAGGCTCTCGGCAGGCCTCAGGGTTTCACATTCACCGAGCCGCGCGAGATCTTCGAAGAGCTGCGCGTCGCAAGCAAGGGAGGCGTCGCGGACTATTCAGGCGTGACGTACGAGAAGGTCGCGGAGCACCTCGGAGTGTTCTGGCCTTGCTATAGCGAGGATCCGAAGACGGGCAGGCCGATGGACGATCACCGGGGAACGCCTCGCCTCTTCGAGCGGGGGAGTTACAACCCAGTGGCGAAAGGCAACGGTCCCTTCTACTTCCCAGACGGTCGTGCTCGATTCAACGTCGCCGAGTATCGGCCGCCAGTTGACGATGGGAGTGAGGAGTATCCGATTTATCTGACGACGGGTCGCGTCGTGAGTCAGTTCCTGTCAGGGACGCAAACGCGACGAATCGGCCCACTTGTTCGACAGTACGCGGAGCCGCGCATCGAAATGCATCCGCGGCTCGCCGAGAAGCTGGGCATCGCGGATGGCGATTGGGCGACGGCCGAAACCCGGCGGGGAACGATGACGCTGCGTGCGCAGGTCGTGACGACCATCCGGCCCGACACGATTTTCATCCCGTACCACTGGGCTGGCCGCAAGAGCGCGAACCAGTTGACCGTGGCGGCCCAGGATCCGATCAGCAAGATTCCCCAGTACAAGGTATGCGGGTGCCGCGTGCGCAAGGCCGACGCGGCGCCGGAGTACGCCTCGGTTCTCGAGCCGCAGCAATAGGACGACTGGCGACATGCCGAAACCGGACGACCTGCACTTCTTCATCGACCCGAGCCGCTGCATCGGCTGCCAGGCGTGTCTGCATGCGTGCACGGAGTGCGACACGCATCGTGGGGAATCGATGATTCATCTCGAGTACGTCAACCGCTCGGAGAGCGTGCAGACGGTGCCGGTGGTCTGCATGCACTGCGAGCAACCGACGTGCGCAGAGGTGTGTCCGGCGGACGCGATCAAGCGGACCGGTGACGGCATCGTGCAGTCCGCGCGTAAGCCGCGCTGCATCGCGTGCGGGAATTGTGTGGTGGCGTGTCCGTTCGGGGTGCCGGAGCTCTACGAAGACCGCAAGATCATGATGAAGTGCGACATGTGCTACGACCGGTCGAGCGTCGGCAAGAAGCCGATGTGCGCGACCGTGTGTCCGAGCCAGGCGCTGTTCTTCGGTACGCGCGAGCAGATCGAGCAACTCCGGCCGCAGTCGACACCGATCAACACGTTTCAGTTTGGCGCCCAGACGATCACAACACAGGTCCACATGATGGTGCCGCGCGCACTTGCCACCCGCGCCTCGTACGTGGACGTGGCCGCGGCGATGGACGAACAGCCACGCAGTCGCGCGGTGTCGCTCAAGGTCGTCAACGACCCCTTCGCCGAGGTCGAGGTGTAGTGATGGCCGATTCCAGCCTCCGCGGTGTGGGCCGCGAGCAAATCACGATTGCGCCCGACGGTGCGCCTGGGGACAGACAGCCCGCGTGGAGGCAGGACTTCCCGATCGACTGGCCGCAGGACCTGTACGTCGAGCGCCGCGACTTCATGAAGTTCATGGTGTTGACGAGCGCGGCCTTTACCGTGGGACAGGTCTGGATCGGCGTCCAGAACTGGTATCGCAAACAAACGGGGCAGCCACCCGTTCAGCGGATCGCGTCTGTGGATGACATCGCCGTTGGCGCGGCCATCGGGTTCACATATCCGGACGAGCACGAGCCGTGCCTGCTCGTGCGTCTCACAGCCAGCGAGTTCGTCGCGTTCGGGCAGAAGTGCACCCATCTGTCGTGCGCCGTCATCCCGCAGCCCGCGGAAGGAAACTTCTACTGCCCCTGTCATGAGGGACGCTTCGATCTGCGCACCGGCGTTCCCATCGCCGGTCCGCCGCGACGCCCGCTGACGCGCATCGTGCTCGAGCGGCGAGGACAGGATGTCTACGCTGTTGGCGCCGAGGAGCGAACCGCGTGAGCGAGCCAGCCAGACGTCCATTCAGCCGCGATCAGCGGTTCACGATCATCCAGGGCATGCTGGTCTTCGTGTTGATCATCGTCGTGCTGCAGTTGTGGCTGCTGACGGCGACGATGAACGCGTGGCTCGGTGGGGACGAGTCGATCGTGTGGCCCGGGGCGGCCGCAAGCGCGGCGGGTCTTGCCTTGAACGTCGGACTATTTCTTTATCTCGCTCGGCTGGAACGAACGAGGAGCGGCGGCTCGTAGAGAGTGTTCGAGCGCCAGCGCACGCGGGAACAGGATGTTGTTCTCCAGGTGCACGTGCACATACATGGTTGCCTCGAGCTCTGATAGTCCGTGATACAGCGCGCGGAACGTTTCACACGCCCACTCAGGGGTGACGTAGTCGTCGGCGATGACGCGGAGCTCCGAAAGCACCGCACCCGCATTGTCGTGTTCGTGCTCCATGGCCATCGTCGCCCCCTCGAGCCGAAGGTCGGGTGGGGCAAACCTCGCTTCGAGCCTTCGGATGGCAGGGAACAGGACGAGTTCCTCCTTGCGCATGTGTAACTGCAGGTGGCTGGACAGATCCGCGACGATCGCCGCCACCTGCGCCAGGTATGGCGCTCTGTTGCCATGAACATGGGACACCTTGGATGCCATCGACTCGAGACGTGGCAGTTCTTCGCGCAGCGGATCGTGGTAGGTCACGATGATGTGATCGATGAGGTGCTGCAACGACTCGGTCGTCCAGTCACGCGAGTCTGTCTGCGGCGAGCGCGCGACGGCCGCGATGGCGTCGATCATCTCCGCGACCGGGACGCCTTGCTCCTCACACGCCAGCGCCAGTGGCGTCTTGCCGCCACAGCAGAAATCGATCCCGTGGCGCTGAAAGATTCGGACGCTGGACGGGACTGCGGACGCGATCTCCGCGACGGTCGTGCTTTCGGTGATGTTCATGGATGTTTTCCCTTGGTTGACGTAACGAGCGGTGTCTCTGTCGCTGGCCACGCAGTGCGAAACGAATGCCACTGCGATTCCAGGCAAAAAGCGCCGGCGAAGGCCGCTTCACGACCGGGATCGGGCAATCGCCGCGAGGAACCCCCATGGGAGGGAAATAGTTCCCGTGAATCGACCTTCCTCGACTGTTTGAGGCAGCGGTGATGAGCGTTATTCCGGCCGGGAATAACGGCATTCGGGCTTGATATATCAGCGTCTGTCGTGCGACTCTCGCGTCGCATGCGATTCGTCTCGGTCGGCTGCGCGCTCGGCGCGGTGGCTGTGGTTTCCATCGCCTCCCTGAGTGGCCAGTCTGCAACGCCGCGGTTGCAGGGAAGTCCACCGCCGATATCGCCAGAGAAGAGCCGCGCCCTCCTCGATCAGTACTGCGTTACCTGTCACAACGACCGGCTGAAGACGGCAAACCTCTCGCTACAGGGACTCGACCTGGCGACGATTCCCGACCACGCCGAGCTCTGGGAAAAGGTGATTCGCAAGCTGCGCGCGGGCGTGATGCCTCCGCCCGATCTGCCGCGTCCGCCTCTCGCCGAGTACGAAGGGCTGCGCGACTGGCTCGAGGCCGAAGTCGATCGTGCCGCGGCGACGAAGCTTCACCCGGGATCGGTCGTGCTGCATCGGCTGAACCGCACGGAATACGCAAACGCCATCCGCGACCTGCTCGATCT
>Ga0070674_100000697_pt1 | contig 17074 bp, 12 predicted proteins | sample KBSM33metaG_FD_65344 | JGI IMG/M metagenome (GOLD analysis project Ga0070674, IMG submission 65344) | Miscanthus rhizosphere microbial communities from Kellogg Biological Station, Michigan, USA - KBS M3-3 metaG | ecosystem: Host-associated > Plants > Roots > Rhizosphere > Soil ... | reverse complement strand
CGGCCGCGGTCCTTCGGCGTCACGGCCTCGACCTCGACCCGGTGGTTGCCCTTGCGCTTGGGCGAGCAGTACGAGAACACGTAGCGGCCGTCGGCGTCGTCGGTCAGCTTCTTGCCGATCTCGGCGAAGCCGTCCTTGAAGTTCTTCGGATTGTTCGAAAGGAACGTGCCCGCGCGACCGAGGGCCGTCAGCTCGTCGCGGTGAATCCCCTCGCCGACACCGATGACGTAGATCTGCGCCGGCGTCTCCTTCAAACCCTGCTTCAGCGTCTCGGGGCTCACGCTGTGCGACAGCTCGCCCCGATCGGTGAACACCACCAGGATCGCCGACTTCTGCGCCGACGACGCTTCCTTCAGCCGGTCGCGCAGCGAGTGCAGCCCCTGATACACGGCGCCGTTCAAATTCGAATTCCGGCTGCGCGGGCGGAACTTCCGCAGCGCCTCGGTCACCTTCTTCGTCTCCGCCGTTCCGGCGTAGCCCAGAAACGGCACGACCTCGTCGTTGCCGTCGAAAGCGCCCACCGCGATCTCGTGGGTCGCCCCGACGTGGTCGACGAAGCCCGCGATGGCGTTGGACAGCTCGGGCAGGTCCTCGGAATCGACGATGGGGCCGCTCATGTCGACCAGCAGCAGGACGTACCGGGTGTCGAACTGCTTCGGCTCCAGCAGCGCGCGCTTCGCCTTCGACGTCGTGACCAGCTTGCCGTCCTCGTAGACGCGGAAGTTCTTCTCCGCCAGGCCCGGGATGGGCCGCCCCAGCTTGTCCTTGACGTCGACGTAGACCGCGACGTTAGCGGGCTGGTCCGCCGCGACGGAGATCTTCGTGACCTGCAGCGATCCGCCGCTGCCGCAGCCAGCCGCGGCGGCCGCCAGCCAGAAGACGGGGGACAATTTCAACCGGCGAGGCCTCATCGTCCGGCGAGCCAGCATAACAAAGAGACATTGTCCGACAACACCATTTCCCGCGGGCGGCGGGACGGCTAATGCGACTTCGACGCAGCGATCCCTACCTTTTCAGCGAGCGCACGCAGGGGTCCGCTCGGACGGCCCTGCGCGTACAGCGCCCAGACCCGTTCTTCGAGCAAGCGCCGGTCCGGCGCCGCGTCGGGCAGCGCCACGATTTCGACCAGTTCGCCCGCGAGACGCAGGCTGGCCGCGGATGGGGTCCCGTCCAGCGCCGCCAGCAGCACGCGCGTCAACGCGGTCCGGCGCGCCACGCCCTCGGGCGTCTCGCCGTCGGGCGGCAATTCGCGCGCCGCCTCGACCGTGAGCGCGAAGACCTTGGGGTCGCGCACGGCGGACAGCAGCGACGGTAGCTCCGCCATGACCAGGGCCGCGCGCGTCTCGGCGTCCAGATCCGCGAGCGCGAACCGATCGCCGCCGACCTTCGCCAGCAACCCGCCGGACGATCCCGCCTGAGCCGTGAAGGTCATCGTGTCCGCCGCGCCGCTGCGGGCGTGGACGGCCAGGGCCGATCCGCGCGACGCGCGCGCGCCCTTCCGCCCCTTCGCCACCGACAGCGTGATGTCCCAGCCGACGTCGACGCGCGGCGCACCGACAACCTCTGCCAGCGCCGCGCCGGCGACCGCGTGCGTGACGGTGACCCGATCGCGCGCGACCCGCCGGAACACATCGGCGCCCGTCCCATGGTCGCGGCGGTTGCTCTTCGCCTCCGCCAGCACGTCAAGCACCTGACGCGTCGGCGCGCGGCCGCCCACGCCCGCCAGCAGGTCCAGCGCGTGCGCGCCCATCCGGATCACCAGCGCGCCCTCGAGGCCCGCGATGTCGTCGAAGAACCAGCCGCAGCTGGCGAACATCAGCAGGGTCGCGCGCTGCAGCTCCAGCAGGCGGCGCGCTTCCAGGCGCACCCGGTCGCCGCCTTTCGTCCAGCGCGGCAGCGCGAAGACAGCCAGCGCTCGATCGCGCACCGCCGGCGGATCGTCGACGACCGCGCCATAGCCATCGCGCGCCGCCCAGGGATCCCGGAACAGATCGCCGGCTGCGTCTTCGTAGAGGCGCGCGGCCGCGTCGCGCACGATGTTCAGCGCCCGCCGCAGCGGACCACGCCAGGCCTGGTTGCCCGCCGCCGGACCGCCCATGTTGCAACCGCAGTCGCGCTGCCAGCGGCCCAGCCCGTGCGCGCAGCTCCACGCCGTCCCCTCGCCGTCGGGTCCTTCGGACAGCTGCGCCTCCCACATCGGCGGGTGACGCGCGAAGTAGGCGCCCAGGTTCGTCACCTCGATCCCGCGGCGCTGCGCCTCGATGCGCGTCGCGAACGCCAGCGTGAGATCCGCGAACTTCTTGTGGTGGCCCCACAGCTCGCCGTCGGAGGCGCACAGCACCAGACGCTGGCCGATGACCGAGGACCGATCGGCGGACGCCTGGACGGCGTCCATCACACTCTCGGCGCGGTTGGCCGTCTCGCCGAACGCGACCGCGCGCGACAGCGGGCCGTCGAAGATCGCCAGCGCGATCGTCCGGCCCGAACCGTCCCGGTGCCGCCAGAAATAGCCGCGTCCCGTGTCCAGGCTGTCGCGATCGACCGCCGTCCATTCGGTCGCGCCGCGCACGCGAACGGCCGTGATCTGCTCGGGCGCCAGGATGGTGTAACGGACGCCCAGCTCGATCAGCGTCTCCAGCGTGGCGGGCGAGACAGCCGTCTCCGGCAGCCACAGCCCGTCGGCGCCGTGGCCGAACCGGCGGTTGAAGTCGTGCAGCCCCCACACCATCTGCGTGCGCGCGTCGCGCGCGTTGCACAGCGGGACGATCGGGTGCGCGTACGCCTGGGCGATGGCCCCGCCGCTGCCCAGCCGCTTGCGTTGCGCGGCGTCCGCCTCGCGCAGGCGCGCCTCCACCGATGGATCGTGGCGGCTCAGCCAGCGCGCCAGCGTCGGCCCGAAGTTGAACGAGAGGCGATCGTAGTTGTCGACGATCGCCTCTATGCGCCCGGCGGTGTCGTTGATGCGCGCGAACGCGTTGGCCCGATAGCATTCGGCGTGGATGCGCGCGTTCCAGTCGTGGAACGGCGCCGCCGACGGCTCGCGCGGGACGCGGTCGGTCCACGGGTTTTCGCGCGGCGGCTGGTAAAAGTGGCCGTGGAAACAGAGGGCGATCGGTGATGCGGCGAGCGTGGTCAAAAGTTTCTGGAGCGGGTGAGCAGCGTGTCTTTCGCCTTCTGTACCACCGTCACGCCGCCCTCGCTGACCGTGTAGCGAAGCGAATCGCGCGCCAGGTCGTGGCCGATGTGATCGCCGTCGGGAATGCGCACGTTCTTATCGATGATCGCCTTCTGAACGCGCGCGCCGCGGCCGACGTAGACGTTGTCGAACAGCACCGACGCCTCGACCCGCGCGCCCGAATCGACGAAACAATTGCGGCCCAGCACCGAATCCTTCACGAAGCCGCCCGCGATGATGCAGCCGCCGCACAGAATCGACTGCAGCGCGACGCCGCGCCGGGTGTCGTCGTCGAACACCAGCTTCGCCGGAGGATCTGGGTAGTTGGCGGTGATGATCGGCCAGTCCCAGTTGTAGAGGTTCAGGCTGGGGACGACGTTCTTGAGGTCCATGTTGGCGTCGAAGTACGAATCCACCGTCCCGACGTCGCGCCAGTAGGCGTTCTCGACCTCGTCGGAGACGCCGCGGATCCGGTTGAGGCCGAAGTTGTAGGCGAACACGCGCCGGCTCTTCAGCATCTCGGGCAGGATGTTGCGGCCGAAGTCGTGGTGCGACTGCCGCTCTGCATCGGCGCGCAGCTCCTCGATCAAGGGTCCGGGAGAGAAAACGTAGTTGCCCATCGACCCGAGGCAGTGTTCCGGATCACCGGGGATCGTCACCGGATCGTGCTCGGGCTTTTCCTGGAAGCCGATGATGCGCCAGTCGTCGTCGACCTGGACGATCCCGAACTGCGACGCCTCCGACTTCTTGATCGGCAGGCACGCGACGGTCGCGATCGCCCCCTTCTGGAAGTGGAAGTCGGTCATCTGGCGGATGTTCATCTTGTAGATGTGGTCCGCGCCGAAGACCAGAACGGCGTCCGCCCGGTATTCCTCGATGAGGTGAAGGTTCTGGAAGACCGAATCGGCCGTGCCGCGGTACCAGGATTCGCCCATGCGCATCTGCGCCGGCACGACCGTCACGAAGTTGTCCAGCGCGCTGCGTGATCCCCAGGTGCGCTGCACGTGCTCGGCCAGCGACTGCGACTTGTACTGCGTCAGCACGTAGACCGAACGGATGCCGGAGTTCGCCAGGTTCGACAGGACGAAGTCGATGATCCGGTAGCGGCCGCCGAACGGCACCGCCGGCTTGGCGCGATCGAGGGTGAGCGGGAACAGGCGCGAGCCTTTGCCGCCGGCCATCACCAGTGAAATGAATCTTTGCTGTCCGTCCATAGTCGTGTCGGGTCAGGTCTTGGTAGTTCGCGGAGCGGAACTATAACCACATTTCCCGGCGGTGAGGACGCCCGGGAAAGGTGATAGTGTCCCTGCCCTCATGACCACCGGCGAAAAGTTCAAAAGCCAGCTCTCCGAGCTTTCGCGGAACCTGTGGTGGGCCTGGAACCCTCACATCATCAAGCTGTTTCGCGACCTGGATCCGGAGGCGTTCCGGGCCGCGAACCACAATCCTGTGTCCGTGCTGGCGGGCTTCTCCGGCGACCGCTTCGAGGACCTCGCGCGCGACGCCACGCTGCGCACGCGGGTCGACAGCGCGTTCCGCGAGCTGCGCGACTACCTGGGCGCCGCGCGGACCTGGGGTTCGGTCCACGCCGGCCCCCTCCGCGTGCGGCCAGTGGCGTATTTTTCGGCGGAGTTCGGAATTCACGAATCGCTGCCGATCTACTCGGGCGGTCTGGGCGTCCTGGCGGGCGACCACCTGAAGAGCGCGTCGGACCTCGGGCTGCCGCTGGTCGCGGTCGGTTTGTTTTACCGGGAGTCCTATTTCCGGCAGCGCATCGGTCGCGACGGGTGGCAGCACGCCGAGTACGTCCGGTCGCCCGTCGAGATGCTTCCCGCCCAGCCGGCGCTGACCCCGGCCGGTCAGCCGATCGTCATCGAGGTCCCGCTGTCGCGCGAGACGCTGCGCGCCCAGGTCTGGGAGATCGCCGTCGGCCGCAACAAGCTGTTCCTGCTGGACACCGACGTCGACGGCAACTCGGAGGAGAACCGTCAGCTGGCCGCCCGGCTGTACTTCGGCGACCAGCGCATCCGCATCCGGCAAGAGCTGCTGCTGGGCGTGGGCGGCGTCCGCGCGCTGCGCGCCGCCGGCATCCACTGGGGTGGCCTGCACCTGAACGAGGGGCACAGCGCGTTTGCGACGCTGGAGTACACGCGCCTGCTGATGGAGCTGACGGGCGCGGACTTCCGCACGTGCGCGCAGGAGGTCGCCCAGGGCACGACGTTCACGACGCACACGCCGGTCGACGCCGGCCACGATCGCTTCCCGCCCGAGCTGGTCGACGATCACCTGGAGCCGTTGCGGCGGTCGCTCGGCCTGGCCCAGCACGAATTCCTGGGCCTGGGGCGCATCCGTCCCGAGGACCACCGCGAAGCGCTGTGCATGACCGTGCTGGCGTTCAAGATGTCGCGCTACGCGAACGGCGTCTCGGCGCTGCACGGGCGCATCACGCGCAAGTCGTGGCAGGTGCTGTGGCCTCACCACCGCGAGGACGAGGTCCCGGTCGGCCACATCACCAACGGCGTCCACGTCCGCACCTGGCTGGCGCCCGCGATGCAGGACCTCTACGCCAAGTACATGGGCGCCGACTGGCGCGAGCACCTCGCCGATCCGCGCATGTGGGCGCACGTCGACAACGTCCCCGACGCGGAGCTTTGGGAAACGCACCGCGTGTTGAAGGCGGCGCTGGTTCGCTTCGTGCGCCGGCGCATCACCGAGCAGCGGCGGCGCAACGAGTACCCGGAAGATTTGGTGGCGGCGGCGAACGAAGCGCTGGATCCCGAGGCGCTGACGATCGGATTCGCGCGCCGGTTCGCGACCTACAAGCGCGCCAGCTTGCTGTTCCACGACATCGCGCGCCTCAAGCGGCTGCTCGCCAACTCGGCGCGGCCGGTTCAGCTCGTGTTCTCGGGCAAGGCCCACCCGGCCGATCGGCCGGGCCAGGAAGTGCTGCGCCAGGTGCACGAGGCCGCCTTCGACGGCGACATGAAGAACCGCGTCGTGTTCGTGGAGGACTACGACATCAACGTCGGCCGCCACCTGGTCCAGGGCGTCGACGTGTGGCTGAACAATCCGCGGCGCCCGCAGGAGGCCAGCGGCACCAGCGGCCAGAAGGTGCTGCTGAACGGCGGGCTCAACTTCTCGGTGCTGGACGGCTGGTGGGCCGAGGCCTACGACGGTCTGAACGGCTTCGCGATCGGCGACGGCATCACGCACGTGAACGTGGAGGAGCAGGACCGGCGCGACGCGAGCTCGCTCTACGACACGCTGGAGAACCAGCTGATCCCGCTTTACTACGAGCGCGACGACCACGGTCTTCCGCGCGGGTGGATCGAGCGCATGAAGCGCACGATCCGCACGCTGGGCTGGCGCTTCAACACCGACCGCATGGTGATCGACTACGCGAACACCTGCTATCTGCCTGCGGCCGGCGCGAAGAGCAGCCACATGCGCTAGCGGCTGGTACTCTGGCGGCGTGTATCGCCCCCTGCCCCGCTTCCTGCTGCGGGCGCCGCTGCTGCCGGTGTCGGCGGTGTGGCGCGGGGCGCGCGCGCTGCTGCGCCATCGTATGGGAGCCGACGCGGTCCAGCTCGCGAGCCCGTCTCTGGCGCGCGCGAAGGCCGGGACACGGCGCGATCGCGCGCTGGAACGCTACGCGCGGCGCGCCGCCTTCCGCCCGACGCCGCACGGGTTGCTCGCGGGCGTGTGCATGGGGAAGCTGGCCGACCGGACCGCGATCGCGACCGGCACGCCGATCGCGCACCTGGTGCCCAGCTGGGAGCGCATCGACGCGCTCGCCCGCGCGCTGCTCGACGATCCCGACCTGCGCGCGCGCACGCGACTGCGCGTCGCCCCGTCGGCCGTCCAGGGCGCCGCGGTCGTGCGCTGGCTCGGTCCCGGCGATCCGTTCGACGACATCCACGAAGCGGAGCTGACCGCATCGCTATCGGCCATCCTGTCGGCGGCGGCGCGTTGGACGCCCTGGACGGACGTGCGCGCGGCGGCGGGCGCGGCCGACGCCACGGACGATGTCGACGAGATGCTGCTGACGCTCATCGACGACGGTTTGCTGCAAAGCGATCTCTCGCCGCCGATCGTCGGCACGCTGGCCGCCGAGCACATGTCGGCGCGGCTGGCGGCGCTGGGCGAGGAGGACGCGCGGCGCGCCCTCGAGCAGGCCGACGGAGCGCTCGCGGCCGGCGCGCTCGCGCGCGGCGCGGCCACGCTCGCCACGCTGCCCGGCGCTGGCGACGACGATGACGTCCACGCCGTGCTGGTGCATCGCCCGCGCAAGCCGCCGACGCTGGAGCGGGCCGCGGTCGAACGGGCGGCCCGGCTGGCGCCGTTGCTGGTGCGGCTGCAGGACGCGCTCGCGGCGCCGGCGGCCGAGCGCTTCGCGCAACCGGCGCTCGCCGACGCGCTGGATGCGGTCACGGAGCTGCAGGGCGGCGGCGCCTTCGATGTCGCGGCGCTGGCGACCGGGGACTACGGCGTCGAGCTGCACGGCGACGAGGACATGCCCTGGCGCGGTCCCGACACGTCCGTGCTGACGCTGCTGCTCGATGCGATCGCAGACGCGGGCCGGCATCGCCGCGCCGAGGCGTCGCTGGACGCGGGAGCGCTGGCGGAGGCGCTGCGCGACGTGCCCGGACCGCGGCTGCCGTGCACCGCCGAGCTGTTCCTGGCGCCCACGACCCGGCGGCCCGGAAAGCCGCCCGGCACCGGATGGCTGCTGGGCCTGCACGCGCCCGGCGGCGCTTCGCTGGGCCGCTTCGGTCACGCGCTCGGCCAGGCGGCGACGGACGCCATCGCCGAGGTCGAGGCCGCCGAGCGAAAGGCGCGCCCGCTGGAGACGTCGGTCGACGTCGCGTTCTCACCGACGCCGCCGCTGACCGATCTGGCGGCGCGTCCGACGACGTCGCGACGGACGCTGGCGCTGTCGCGCTGGAGTGACGGCGACGGCGAGCTGGCCGTCGCCGATCTCGAGCTGGTCGCCGATCCGGACCGCCCGGACGCGCTCGCGCTGCGCGAACGCGCAACTGGCGAGCCGATCGTGCCGGCGTCGTTCGCGCGGCTGCGCTCGCGCACCGCGCCCGCCGGGATCGCGCGCCTGCTCGTCGGGTGGAGCCTGTGGCGCCAGCACGCGGCGTGGGCGCTGCCGCTGGGACCGCTGGCGGAGCTGGCGATGATTCCGCGGCTGCGTCTGGACGGGTTCGTGATCGCGCCGGCCAGCTGGCGCTTGCCGCCGGGCGCGCGCACGGCGGCCTCGATCCGGCGCTGGCGAAAGGCCGCCGCCGTCCCGCGCCACGTGCAGGTGGGCGAAGGCGACGAGCTGTTGCCGGTCGACCTGGACGCGTCCGACGCCGCGGTCGATCTGGCCGACCATGATCGCGTGTTCGAGATCTGGCCGCCGATCGGCGAGACGGCCGACCGCGACGGCCGCCGGCTGGAAGCGGTGGTGATGCTGATCGAGGAGCCGGATGCATCGGACGTCGCCGGCCACGCGCGTCGCGCGGCATCGGTCCGTGCGGCGGGCGAGGTCCCGCCGCCGGCGCGCGCGCCGGCGCCCGAGAGCTGGCGGACGTACAAGCTGTTCGGCGCGCAGGGCCGGCAGGACGATCTGCTGACGCTGCTGGTTCCCGTCGTGCGGGCCGGCCAGCATGCGGGTGAGATCGACCGCTGGTTCTTCCAGCGCTACATCGACGGGCCGGGCACCCGTCACCACCTCCGCGTCCGCGCGCACGCGCCCGACGCCGCGTCGGCGTTCGCCTTCGAGGGCCGCCTGCGCGATCGCTTGCGCGGCGCGCACGCAGCGGCGATCGTGACCGCCGTCGAGATCGACGAGTATCGCCCCGAGCGCGGGCGGTTCCACGCCGACGAGCTGGACGCGGTGCACGACATCTTCGAATCCGACAGCGAGCTCGCGTGCGCGCTGTTGCCGCCGCCCGCCGATCCGGCGGAACGAATCAACCTGCTCGTGCGCGCGATGGACGCGCTCGCCTCCGGGTTCGGGCTACCGCCTGAAGACCGACACGCCCTGGCGCTGGCCCGCCGTCGCGCCGCCGAGGCGCACGCCGCGCTGGACGACGACGATCGCGCGCGCGCGGATGCCATGTTTCGCCGCGCGGGGCGCGACCTGCGCGCGGCGCTGATCGCGGACGGCGCGCCCGCGGGCGGCGCCGGGGACGTCGCCGGCAAGCTGGCCGCGCATCGTGCGCGCACCGCGCACGCCGCGCGCGGGCTGGCGTTCGACGCGCGCGCCCGCCTGCTGACGACGCTGCTGCACCTGTCCGCCGTCCGCGCGCTGGGCGCGGATCGCGACGGCGAGCGGATCGCGTACACGTTCTGGGAGCGGACGTTGCAAGGGCTGCGCAAGCCGCAAGGGCTGCGCAAGCCGCAAGGGCTGCGAAAGCCCGCAGCGCGCGGCGGCGATCGATGATCGGGCTGCTCGCGACGTTGATCATCATCGCGACGACGCCGGCGCAGACGACGCGGCTGTCGCTTCCCTTCCAGGGCATCTGGGGAATCATCCAGGGCTTCGACAGCGGCGAGACGCACGTGCGCTACGCGGCGTTCGCGCTGGACTTCGTCCCGGCCCAACCGAAGACGACACCGGCGCCGAAACCGGGCGCGCCCGTCACGGCGTTCGCCTGTTACGGGCGGCCAGTGCTGGCCCCCGCCGACGGCACCGTCGTGCGCTCCAACGGTGACGCACGCGACTGGCCCGCCTACCGCAAGGGCAGCGATCCCGGCAACTACGTGATCATCGAGCACGCGCCCGGCGAGTACACCGAGTTCCGTCACCTGGCGGCGGACTCCGTCACGCTGCAGCCGGGCGCGCGCGTCCGCCGGGGCGAGGTCATCGGCCGCTGCGGCAACTCCGGCAACGCGGGCATGCCTCACCTCCACATCGGCTTCCTGTCTTCGATCAATCCGATCGTCACGCGGCCGATGCGCTTCTCCGACTACGAGCGCGCCGGGCCGGACGAGGCGTGGCACCCGGGGACGGGCTTCCCCGTGAAGAACGAACTGCTGCGGCCGTCTTCGCCTCGCCCCCGATAGGGGGAGAGGCCGACGAGCCGAAGGCTCGGCGGGTGAGGGGGCCCGCGGTGAAGACGGGCCCCTCACCCTTTCCCTCTCCCCGCTTCGCGGGGCGAGGGCAATCGGTCGCGGTGACCCCGGCGCTACCGGATCTCCGCGCGGATCTTGGCGATGATCGCTTCGACCGGCTGTGCTGCGTCGACCATGATCGCGTCCGTCGGTACCTCGAGCGTGGCGAGCTGGCTGTCGAGCATCGCGGGCTTCATGAAGTGGCCGGTGCCGTGGCCTTGCCGCTACCGGCGACCCCCATCATGACGACCACGACGACGTCGGTCCGCACCGCACTGTACTTTGCCACCATCTCCGCCCGCGTGCGTTTCGCGCCAGGAAGATCTTTTGGCGGCCGCCGTTACCTGAAAAGGACCGGCGCTCGATAACCGAGCCCGCTCGTGAGCCCGAACCGTGGCACGCGCCTTGAAACAATCAGCGCGTCAGGCGGTCGTTGGGGGGTGGGGTGTGCTGAGACTTTTTCTGTTACGACACGGTGAAACCGAGTTCAGCCGGAACGATCGGTTCTGCGGCGACATCGACGCCGCGCTGACGCTGGCGGGCGCGCGCATGGGTCGGTTGTTTGCCGATGCCTATGCCGCCCTGCCCTGGCGCGCGATCATCACCAGCACGCGACGCCGCGCGGTCGCCACGGCGCAGCCGCTGGCCGAGCGCCTGGCGCTGCCGATCGCGCAGGATCGGCGGCTGGACGAGATGTACTTCGGTGACTGGCAGGGCCTGACGAAGCGCGAGGCGGCGGCCCGCGATCCGGAACATTACACCCGCTGGCGCGCCGACCCGACGATCGGCGCGCCGTCGGGCGAATCGCCGTTCGACGCGTCGGTGCGCGCGGCGTCCGTCATCGACGATCTACGGGGGCGCTACGACTCGGGGGACGTGCTGGTCGTGTCCCACAAGACCGTGCTGCGCCTGCTGCTCTGCCATCTGGTGAACATCGACCTACGCCTCTACCGCGAGTGCGTCGACTGGCCGACGGGCGCGGTCACCGTGCTCGAGCTGGGACATGGATCGGCGATCCCGCGCGCGCTCTGCCTGGCCGACGAGCGCCATCTATTTCCACAGCCGGCTCGCCACTTCGTCAGCGAACAGGACGCCGGCTGGGGTGAGCTTGAGATTGACGTCGTCGACGACCAGCCAGCCGGCGCCGACAGCGCGCTGGATTTCGAGATCACGGCCGACGACGGGGTCGACCCCATGACGGGCGCGGTGGGCGGCGCGGTCGATCCCGGCGGCGGTCCGTAGCCCCAGCCAGACCGCCTCGTTCTCGAGATCGGCGGGCGTACGCCGTTCCACGTGACGGGGCGTGGGATCCTTCAGGTAGACATCGGTCGCGCGCGGGTCCGAGAACCGCCAGGCGCTGCCGTCGGCGAGCGGGCGCAACGACGCCGCCGACGCCCCGACGCCCAGGTAGGGATTCAGCGACCAGTAGAGGCGGTTGTGGCGCGACTGTCGATCGCGCGCGGCGTAGCTGGACACCTCGTACGGAATCAGCCCGGCGCCCGTGAACGCGGCGCGCGCGTGCTCGAACATCGCCGCGACGGCCTCGTCGTCAGGCCGCGCCAGCCGTCCCGCGCGCGCCAGCGATCCGAACGCGGTGCCGCGCTCGACGGTCAGGGCGTACGCCGATACGTGATCGGGCGCGAGCTCGACGGCCGTGTCGACGGCACGCCGCCAGTCGTCGAGCGTCTGTCCCGGCACGCCGAACATCAGGTCGATCGACAGGTTGTCGAATCCCGCGGCGCGCGCGGCGCGGACGCAAGCCGGTCCCGCCGCCGCGTCGTGGTTGCGCCCCAGCCCGCGTAGCAACCGATCGTCGAACGCCTGCACGCCAATCGACAGCCGGTTCACGCCATGGCCGCGCAGCGCGCGCAGGTGCGCTTCGTCCGTCTCGCCCGGATTGACCTCGACTGTGATCTCCAGCGTCCCTGCTTCCGGCGACCCGAAGGCGCCGCGCGCCGCGCCGATCACGCGCGCAAGCGCGTCCGGCCGCCACAGTCCGGGCGTGCCGCCGCCGAAGTAGATCGACACCAGCGGCCCCGCGCCCTCGAACCACGCCCGCCGCGCCGCGATCTCGGCGACGACGGCGTCGGCATACGCGTCGTGGGGAATCCCGGTGCGCGTGTCGACGGCGAAGTCGCAATACGGACAGCGCACGCCGCAGAACGGGAAGTGGACGTAGACCCCGAGCGGCTCTCCCGGCCGCAGCGTTCCGGCGGTTACTTCGGTCATACGACCAGCTTGTAGCCGGTCCCGTAGATCGTGACGATGTGGCGCGGCTTGGCCGCGTCTTCCTCGATCTTCTTGCGCAGCTTCACCACGAAGTTATCGACGCTGCGCGTGCCCGCGTGGCCCGGCACGCCCCAGATCTTTTCGAGGATCTCCTCGCGCGTGACCGGCTGCCCGGCGCGTTCCCACAGCAGGCGCAGCAGCTCGACCTCGTAGAACGACAGCGTCTCCGTCTTTCCCTTCCGGGTCAGCTCGTGCTTGTGCGTGTCGATCACCGCGCCGCCGATCTCGATGCGCTCGGTCGACGCCCCGGGGACGCGGTGCAGACGCCGGAACATGGCGTTGATGCGCGCGACCAGCTCGCCGACCGAGAACGGCTTGGTCACGTAATCGTCGGCGCCCGCGTCGAGGCCGCGGATCTTGTCCGTCTCCTGCGACCGCGCCGTCAGCATGATCACCGGCACCAGCGGATGCGTGGACCGGATCTCCTCGCACACGGCGAATCCGTTCGCGTCCGGCAGCATCAGATCCAGCAGCACCAGATCGGGCCCGCGCTCGCGCAGCAGCCGGACGCCCTCGCGTCCCTGCCCCGCCGACAGCACCTCGAACCCCTCGAACTCGAGCGCGGCGCGCAGGCCGCGCACCAGATCGGGTTCGTCCTCGATGATCAGGATCCGCCGCCGCCCGCTGAAGCTGCCCGAGGTGGTCAACCCCGTCACGACGCCACCCGCTCTTCCGGCGCCGGCGTCATGATCGGCGCCGCCGGGATGTACACGGTGAACGTCGACCCCCGCCCCGGCGCGCTCTCGACCTCGACCCGGCCGCCGTGCGCCTCCGCGATGTGCTTGACCAGCGCCAGCCCGATGCCGCTGCCCCGGACGTTGGCGGCGCGCGCGTTCTCCGCCCGGTAGAAGCGCTCGAAGATTCGCCGCTGCTCGTCGTGCGCGATGCCCGATCCGCGATCCGCGATCGACAGCGCCACCGCGCCGGGCACGCGCCGCAGCCTGACCGACACCTCGCCGCCGTCGCTCGCGTACTTCACCGCGTTGTCGACCAGGTTCAGCAGCACCAGCGTCATCGCGCCCTCGTCCATCCGCACCGGAGGGAGATTTGATTCGATCTCCGTGCGCAAACGCAATTTTTCCTTCTCCAGACGGTGGCGGAACACGTCCAGCGCGCGCTCGACGACCTCTTCCAGGTGCCCTTCCGCGAAGTGATAGCTGGCCTTGCCACGTTCCAGGCGCGCGAAGTCCAGCACGTTGTCGATCAGGTGCGACAGGCGCTCCGCCTCACGCGTGATGATGCCGGCGTAGTCGCGGCCCATCGCCTCGCCCTTGTACTTGCCCGTCGCCAGCAGCTCGCCGAACATGCGGATCAACGACAGCGGCGTCTTCAGCTCGTGCGAGACGTTGGCGATGAAGTCGCTGCGCATCTCGGCGCCGCGCCGCTCGGCGCGCACCGACAGCCACAGCACGCTGAGGCCGACCGCGAAGATCACCAGCGACACGGGCACCAGCAGCAAGCCCAGCAAGCGCTCGGTGTTCGCCTGCTTGCGCAGCTCGGCCACGTCGCTGGGCGTGATCTGGATGCGCCACGCGTACAGCGTCTTCCCGAACGACGACTCGAACTGGAACTGCGTCGGCGGCTGCGGCTGGCCGTAGATCGGCCGCGCGACCTCGTCGAGGATCACGATGTACCGGTGCCCGGCCGCGTCCCGCACCTCCTCGGGGATCCAGTCCTTGGCGATCAGACCCAGGTCCACCTTCGCGGCGACGTAGTAGTGGCGGCCGGCGTCGGTCTTCTTCGACACGTACGCGATCAGCACCGACTTGCCCTCGAACAGCTGGTGCAGGTGGCGGAAGTTGCCGGCGTGGCCGGGCGACCACGGTTGCAGCGACTTCCACTCCAGCCCCTTCACGTAGCTGCCCCAGCGCTCCAGCTCGCGCCGCCGTTTCGCCGGATCGGGCACCGGCACGATCGACCGGATGCGCAGTCCCTCGTCCAGCACGACCGCCGACTCGATGCCGGCGGGCAGCTCGAACGCGGACGGCGGATCCAGCGCGGGATCGTCCCACTCGACCTCCTCGAACAGGTCGGTGTCCACCCTGTCGATGCGGTCCTGGATCTTGTCGGTGAGGTTCTTCGCCGCGTCGCGGTTGCCTTCCATCAGCGACGTCTTGATGCGATCCGACGCCGCCACGGCGTACCGGTAACCGTAGTAGGCCAGCGCCACCGCGGCGCAGACGATGGCCGGAAAGACGAAGGCGAGAATCAGCGATGCGCGCGCGCCTTGCCGAGCCATCGCCAGGCTACAACTTCGCCGGCTCCGCGGACGAGGGTTCGCGCGGCGTCTTGCGCTCTTTCTTCCTCGGCTTCTGCTCCAGCGTCAGCTCGAAGGCGCGATCGCCGTCCAGCGGCATCGTGCGCGTGCTCGCGTTGTAGCCGTCCTTCTCGAAGCGCAACGTCAGCGTTCCCCCGCGCGGTCGCGTCAGCACCAGCGGCGTGAGGCCCAGCAGCTCGCCGTCGACGTTGTCGACCACCTTCGCCCCGGCCGGGACCGACGCCAGCCGCAACTCGATCTTCTTCGGCGCCGCCACCGTCGGTTTGGGCGGCGTCACGGGTGGCGTCACCGGCGGGACCGTGGTCGAAGGCGTTGGCTTGGGCGGCGTGGTGGTCGCGACGGCCTTGTTCGTCGAATCGCCGCTCTGCTGCCACCAGAAGATGCCGCCGCCGATCGCCACCGCCGCGATCACGCCCAGGGCGACCTTCTTGCCGCGGCCTGCCCCGGGGATCCCGTCGACACGCTCGCCGGCGCCGGCCGAGAACGTCGTGTCGCCCATCGGCGACGTTTGCGTCACCGGCGGCCGTCCCTTTGCGTGGGTCTTCACCAGATCGGGCGACGACACGATCGTGTGGCTGCCCGACGACTTCAGCGCCGCCTGGACCTCGCCCATCTCGGCGTAGCGGTCCTCGGGGTTCTTGGCGAGCATCTTCATCACCAGCGCGTCCAGCGCCAGCGGGATCTCGGCCCGCTTGGAACGCGCCGACGCCGGGGGAACGTTGAGGTGCATGTTGACGAGATCGCCGAACCCTTCCGACACGAACGGCGGCTGGCCGACCAGCATCTCGTAGAAGATCACGCCCAGCGAATAGATGTCGCTGCGGTGATCCACGGTGCGCGTCCCGCGGCACTGCTCGGGCGACATGTAGATCGGCGTGCCCATCAAGGTTCCGGTCCGCGTCTTGACCGAATCGGCGACGGACCCCTGCTGAAGCTTGGCGATGCCGAAGTCCAGCACCTTGATCCGCTCGCGGTTGGTGTCGTGCACGTCGGGAACGACGAACAGGTTGTCCGGCTTGAGATCGCGGTGAACGATCCCCTTGGCGTGCGCGGCGCCCAGCGCCGACGCCGTCTGGTACGCGAAGTCGACCGCCTTCGCGATCGGCAGCGCACCGTTCTGGCGCAGCCGGGTGCCCAGGCTCTCGCCTTCCAGCAGCTCCATGACCAGGAACGGCGTCCCGTCGGCCAGCATGCCGGAGTCGAGGATCTCGATGATGTTGGGGTGACGGATCGCGTTGGCGGCGCGCGCCTCGTTCAGGAAGCGCGCCAGCAGGTGCTCGTCCCGCGTGTAGTTCTTGTGCAGGACCTTGACCGCGACCCGCCGGCCGATACCGGGGTGCTCGGCCAGGTAAACCGAGCCCATTCCCCCCTCCCCGAGAAGCGCAATAGATCGATAATTTCCGAACTGTTCCCCGATCATCGGAAGGCCCCAATCGTACTCGGCCTTCGATCAAAGGGCTAGCCGCTCCCGCGCGAAGCGCGGGTGTGCGGCTACTTTTCTAAACGTCCCTGCGGCTCGCGGGCCTGGCTTTGCGCAAGAGCAACTCGATCCGGCCGGCGCTGACCAGATCGGGAAGCCGTCCCACGCGCGCGAAGCCCTGCCGCCGGTAGAAACGCAGCGCGGCGCGGTTGTCGGCGTCGCAGGAGACGAACAGCCAGCGCCGGCGGGCGAACACGCGCGCCTGGACGTGCGCGACCAGCGCCCCGCCCAGTCCCTGCCCGCTGGCCCCCGGCTGGACCGCGAGCAGGGCGATGAACCCGCCCAGCAGGAACCCGTCCGTGGCGACGATGATCCCCCCCGGCGCGCGCGCCCCCGTGCGCGCGATCCAGACGTCGCCGGCCCGCGCCAGCCGCGCCAGATACCGGCCCAGCGCGGCCGCGCGGTATCCCAGCCCGAGCCAGGGCTCGATGCCGACGATCCATTCCGCCTGCTTGCGCGCGATCGCCGGCGAGGCACGAACGATGACCGGCCTCGGCGCCTTTGGTGCGTTCATGGATTACCGGAAGCGGGTGGCGGCGGGGGCAGCGTCGCCGCCGGTATCGGCGCGACGGGTGGCGGCGTCTCCGGACCCGGCGCCCTCGGAATCGGCGCGATGACCGGGGCGCCGGGACGCGCCGCCGCCATCAGCTGCGAGACATGGACGAAACGCAGGCCGCGCTCGCGCAGACCCTGCAGGATGGTCGGCAGCGCGTCGCCGGTCTTCCAGCCGCGGCCATTGATGTGA
>Ga0070674_100000695_pt1 | contig 17080 bp, 15 predicted proteins | sample KBSM33metaG_FD_65344 | JGI IMG/M metagenome (GOLD analysis project Ga0070674, IMG submission 65344) | Miscanthus rhizosphere microbial communities from Kellogg Biological Station, Michigan, USA - KBS M3-3 metaG | ecosystem: Host-associated > Plants > Roots > Rhizosphere > Soil ... | reverse complement strand
CGGTTGCGCAGGCACTCATCGAGTCCGTCGACATGCTGATTTCAGGTGAACCCGAAGCCCGGCTAAAGCCGGGCACTACGGACCCGAAGCCGGACGTTGCCGCCAGTGCCCGTCGCGGTGAAGAAAACACTGCCATCAAAGTCGACACGAGAAAGCTCGATAGCCTGGTCGACGCCGTCGGCGAGTTGATCATCGTGCAGTCGCTGATCCAGGAGGATCCGGCGCTGGCGAACCACGTCGATCAGCGGCTCGCCGGCAACCTGGGCCAGCTCAAACGCATTACTGCCGGCCTCCAGCGCAGCGCGATGGCGCTTCGCATGGTGCCGATTCGCCAGGCATTCCAGAAGGTCTCGCGCATCGTCCGCGACTTGAGCCGCAAGGCGGACAAGTCTGTCGAGCTCGTGTTGAGCGGCGAGGACACGGAACTGGATCGCAAGGTCGTCGAGGAGATCACCGATCCGCTCATGCACATGGTCCGTAACAGCATCGACCACGCCATCGAGCCGGCGGCGGCGCGGCGCGCGGCCGGAAAGCGACCGCAGGCGAGGATTGCACTCAGCGCCTACCACCAGGGCGGGCACATAGTCATCGAGATTGCTGACGATGGGAAAGGGCTCGACACCCAGAAGATCAAGGCGAGGGCGATCGAGCGAGGCCTCATTGCGCCCGGCGCGTCGCCGTCTGCCGACGAGATCAACGCGCTGATCTTCGAACCGGGGTTCTCGACCGCTGAGAAGGTCACAGAGATCTCGGGACGCGGCGTCGGGATGGACGTCGTCCGCCGCAACATCGACGCACTGCGCGGCCGGGTCGAAATCGCGACTGAGCAGGGCAAGGGAACAACGTTCTCTATCCGGCTGCCGCTGACGCTGGCGGTGCTCGACGGGCTGATCGTTGGTGTTGGTCGCGAGCGATTCGTGATGCCGACGACCGGCGTCCGCGAATCATTGCGGCCGCTGCCCGCGCACGTGCACAACGTCCAGGGTTCCCCGCGGGTGGTGCAGGTGCGTGACTCGCTGCTTCCGCTGATCTCGCTCGGCGAGTTGTTCGGCCTGCCGCATGAGGGCGATCCCTGCAAGGCGACTGTCGTGGTCATCGAGGATGCCGGGTCGCAAGTGGGCCTGATCGTCGATACGTTGCTCGGAAAGCAGGAGGTCGTCATCAAGTCGCTCGGCGAGACCTTCGCAAGCGTCAGAGGAATTGCCGGTGGCGCGATTCTCGGTGACGGCCGCATCGGCCTGATTCTCGATGCACACGGGATCGTCGAACTGGAGCGCGGTGTGAATCGCGCGGCCGCGTAGGAGGAGTCATGGAGGCCGGGAAGTATCTGACCTTTACGCTCGCGGGCGAGGAATATGGCGTGCCCGTGCTGCGCGTGCGCGAAATCATCAAGATGATGGACATCACCGAGGTGCCGCAGGTACCGCCGCACGTCAAGGGCGTGCTGAATCTGCGTGGCAAGGTCATCCCGGTGGTCGACTTGCGGCTCAAGTTCGGGTTTACCAAAGTAGACATCACCTCTCGGACGTGCATCATCGTCGTCGAGGTGGCGCTCGCCGCCAGCCGCGTGATGATGGGCGTCATCGTCGACCACGTGTCTGAAGTACTGAACATCGTGGCGGATGAAATCGCGCCGACGCCGGAGTTCGGCGACCGCGTCTGCACCGATCACATCAAGGGCATGGCCAAGGTGAAGGGAACCGTCAAGATTCTCCTCGACCTCGACCGCGTGCTCGGGACCGACGATGCGGCGCTCAGCGCTGCCTGACCCCATCGCTGACGCCGGGGACGTTCGACTCTCGGACGCCGAGCTCTCGCGCATTGTGCGCCTCGTCTACGAGCGCTCCGGCATCACGCTGCACGCAGGGAAGCGCGCGCTCGTGCTCGCGCGCCTGCAGAAGCGTCTACGAGCCGGCGGGTTCTCGAGCTTCCGCGATTACCTCGCGCACGTCGAGCGCGACGCGAGCGGCGGCGAAATTACCGCGCTGCTCGACGCGATCGCGACCAACCACACCGGCTTCTTCCGCGAGCCGCAGCACTTCGAGTTCCTGCGCTCGACCGTGGTGCCCCTACTCGCCACGGGGAACATCCGGATCTGGAGCGCGGCGTGTTCGTCCGGTGAAGAGCCCGTCACGATTGCGATCACGCTGCTCGATGCGCTCGACGCGCGGCACCACGCGCGCATTCGAATCCTGGCGTCGGATCTCTCGACCAGGGCGCTGACCGTTGCATCGTGCGGCGTCTACGCGATGGAGCGCGTGGCGGGTATTCCACTGGACATGCTGCGGCGTCACTTCGAACGCGGACTCGGCGCGCAGACCGGGCAGGCGCGCGTTGCGGCGCACGTTCGTCGGCAGATCGAGTACCGGCGCCTCAACTTCCTCGAGGCCTCGGACCTCGGCGAGCGCTTCGAGGTGATCTTCTGCCGCAACGTCATGATCTACTTCGATCGCGACGTGCAGCAGCGCGTCGTGTCACTGCTCGAACGGCACCTCGTGCCCGGCGGATACCTCTTCATCTCGCATTCAGAGAGCCTCAACGGCACCACGCATGGCTTGCGCTGGGTGGCGCCGGCCGTCTATCAGCGGCCGATCGCATGAGCCTGCCGGCTACCTCTGCGCTCGTGACGCCGGGACGCGGTGAGCGTGTCGTGATCGGCATCGGCGAATTCGCGGTCACGACGGCGACCGATGCTGAGATCGTGACGCACGCGCTCGGGAGCTGTGTGGCGGTGTGTCTCTGGGACCCGGTGACGCACGTCGCGGGGATGCTGCACTTCCTGCTGCCGGAGTCGAAGCTCAACGCCGAGCGCGCAGCGCGGCAACCCGGTACCTTTGCTGACACCGGTATCCCATCGCTGTTTCAGGCGGCTTACAAAGCAGGCGCAGTGAAGTCCCGTCTGCGCGTGCAGCTGCTGGGCGGTGCGACGATCACGGGTGGACCGAACGGACTCGACGTGGGTCGGCGCAATGCGCTCATCGCCAAGGAAATTCTCTGGCAGAACGGCGTGCCCGTGAAAGGCGAGTCGCTTGGAGGAACCGATACGCGAACCGTGAGCCTGTCAGCCTCGACCGGCCGGGTACTGGTCACGCGGGGACGCGAGGTCGTTGAGGAGTTGTAGAGAGACGCGATGAACGCCCGGCCGATCAAAGTGCTGATCGTCGACGACTCGGCGATCGTCAGGAAGCTGCTTGCCGATTCGCTGAAAGGTGAGCCCGACATCGAAGTCGTGGGTGGTGCGTGCGATCCGTTTGTCGCCCGCGAAATGATCCTGCAGCTCGAGCCGGACGTGTTGACGCTCGACATCGAGATGCCGCGGATGGACGGCTTGAGTTTTCTCCGTCGCTTGATGGCACACCGGCCGATGCCGGTGATCATCATCAGCTCGCTGACGCAGGCGGGATCGGCGAACACAATTGATGCGTTGCGTGCGGGCGCGATGGATGTCCTGGCCAAGCCGGCTGGACCGGGCTCGGTCGGCGAACTGGGCGTGCGCCTCAAGCAGCGCGTACGCGCGATTCGAGGAATGGCGCCGTTGGGGCTCGCGCGCGCCGTTGCATCAGCCTCGACCTCACCTCCAGCATCCACCGTTGTATTCGACTCGCCACGGCGACGGCACGGCATCATTGCCATCGGTGCATCGACCGGTGGACCGCAGGCGATCGAGGCGGTGTTGAGTCGACTGCCAGCCGCAGCTCCGCCGATCGTCATCGCACAGCACATGCCGGCCGGATTCACGAAGGCCTTCGCCGATCGACTCGATAAGGCGAGCGCGATTCGCGTCATCGAGGCCGCGGGTGGAGAACAGCTCGAGTCCGGCACGGCGTACGTTGCTCCGGGTGAGCATCACCTGGTCGTCAAACTCCAGGGCAACAAGCTGATGACCGCGCTCCACGAGGGGCCGCCTTTGCACCATCAGCGACCAGCGGTGGACGAGTTGTTCGGATCGCTCGCAAAGCTCAGAGGCGTGCCCATCGTGGCCGCGCTGCTGACCGGCATGGGGGCGGATGGTGCGGACGGCCTGCTGGCACTGCGTGAGGCAGGGGCGGAAACCATCGCAGAGGACGAGCACTCGTGCATCGTGTTCGGCATGCCGCGCGAGGCGATCGCCCGTGGCGCAGCACTGCACGTCGCGACACTGCTCGACATGCCAGTAATGATCACAGAGTGCTTTAGTCGCGTCGCAAGTGGCACTGTTCGTGCGTCTTAGGGCGTTTCCCGCTCAAGCACGACCGGAGCCAGCCGATTAGTCTCTTGATGGATTCCGCCCGTCGGATCGCCCACGACCTCAACAACGTTGCATTCGTGATCTCTGGGTACGCGCAGCAGATCGAAGAGTCACTGGCGAAGGATCACAGTCTGCAGGGCGACGTGCAGCAGATCCTGGCCGAGGTCCCGCGCCTCACGGCGATCGTCGATCGCATTCGCAGCCTCGATCCGATTGAGGCCGCAACGTTCTCAGATCCGATCGTGGGCGACAAACCAAGGGCGACAACGACGCATACGCCGCGGATTCTGCTCGTGGAAGATGAACCCGCCGTTCGCGATCTGCTGCGTCATGCGCTCGAGCGTCGTGGGTATCACGTCGACATCGGAGCGACGGGTGCCGAAGGTCTCGCGCTCTGCGACGAGCTCGAGCCGCCAGATCTTCTGATCACTGATTTGATTCTTCCGGGAGCCACCGGCCCCGTCATCGTCGAAAAACTGCGACAACGGGCACCGGCGGTGAAAGTGTTGCTGATGTCGGGATACGCCGAGCATCCACTGCTCGATGCGGCACATGCGGCTGGCGAACCCTGCCTTGTCAAACCGTTCGAGCTCGCCAGCTTCAGCGAAACCGTCGCGCGCCTCCTTGGTGAGGCAGCGTAACTACTCGACGCTGAACGCGAGCAGCACGTTGCCTGGTCGTCCGATCAGGCTCACGTATCCAGAGTTCACGTAGATCATCCCGCCGGACACGACCGCGCCCGGGCCGTCCATCGCGCCGCCCTTGGCCTTCACGCCGTTGACCGTCTGGAACTCCTGATTCGTGTTGAACGACCACACGGTCGTGCCGTCGTCTGCCGCGTGCGCGCGGAGACCGCCGTCCATCGAAACCGAGAGAACGATGCCAGGGAGCGCTGTGACGGCTGCACCCTGCGCCGCACTGCAGCCGCGCTCGGTGCCACACAGTCTTTCTTCGGCATTCTTCGACCACACCTCGACGCCGGTGTCGAGGTTCACCGCGCGCAGGCCGCCTGCTGCTCGCGCCGGTCCGTTGATGCTGAAGTACACCTGGCGTCCATCGGTGGCCGTGCCCCATTGTCCGCCGAGGCCGGCGCCATCGCTCGTCTTGTATTGCCACACGAGCGCGCCCTGTTTTTCAGGATCGATGGCGTAGGCCATGCCGGACTTCTGCTGAACGATCAGAAGATCCGATCCGTTGGTGCGCTTTGCGAGCATCGGCGACATGGAGAAGTCGTGATCCGGTCCGAGCGCCGCGGGGCAATTGGGGTTGCCATCGCCCGCTTTGCAACCGCCGACCCACACGTCCGTAGTCGGTTGGAAGCTCCAGAGAATCTTGCCGCTGGCCATGTCGAAGGCGACCACCGCGTCGCTGGTCTTCGAGTTGGGCTCGGCGTACGCGTTGCCGGTGGCGACGTAGACCGCGCGTCGTTGTGCATCGATGGTCGGTGCGGACCAGATGCCCGCGCCGGCGGGCCCCCACAGCTGCACGCCGTCCTTGCTCTTACCGCGCGGCTTGGGCTCGTCCATCGTGTAGGTCTTCCAGATCACAGCGCCCGTGTTGGCATCGAACGCGCTCAAGCTGCCGCGGAACGTGCAGCACTCGTACTTCGACGAGCCGCCTTGTCCTTCTTCGCCGACACCGGCGACCGGTACGTAGACGCGGCCATCGAAGTAGGTGAGTGATCCAGTCGACTTCGCGTAGACGTGATCGTCGGCGCGGCGCGACCAGATTTCCTGGCCGGTCTCCGTGTCGACGCCGTAGACGTTAGCGGCCCCGTCGGCGACGTAGACCGCGAATCCGTTGCTGCCATTCGCGCGCTTGTAGGCGCCGACTGATGGTGCCGTGCGGATGCCTGCTTTGGTGTGGAAACTCCAGTAGGTGCAACCCGTCTTCGCGTTGAGCGCAAAGAGGTCGCCGCTCTCACTGCCGACGAACATGCGGTCGCCGAGAATCGCCGGCTGCGATCGCGCCGAGCTCACACCCTGGAACCCGAATGCCCATTTCAGCTTCAACCGCGGGATGTTCGGCGAGGTCAGGCCGCTCTTCTCGGCGTTCTGAAACCGATTGTTCGTCGGTGTCGATCCCCATCCATTCCAGCCGCCCGTGATGTTTGCCGCGGTGATCGCCGCCGGCTTCGTGGTGCATTGCCCGACGGTGGACGCGGGAGCTGCGGTGCCTACCGGCCTGCCCGCGAGGAACGCGGCCACTGCCTTGCGCTCTGCATCGGTGAGCGCCGAGCCCTGCCGGAACATCTGGCCGCTCGTCAGCGTGACGAGGATACTTTCAGGCGCGAGCGTCGCGAGGATTTCGCGATTGGGCGCTCGTGAGTCAGGTCCGGGATTGGCGTGGCACGACGCGCAGCTTGCCTGGTACACGGCAGCGCCGTCAGGCGCCTGCGCCGAGGCCGGCGCGCTCAGCACACCAACGATCAGCGACGTTATCAGGGCAGACACAGGTCTCATCAATTCGGTGCTCCGGAAGTAGAGTTCGCGCAGGATCTGCGCGCGGACATTATAGATTCTGCGAGAATACACGCCCCGAGACGCCGGTCCTATGACCTGTTTCGGTAAGTCTCGAGTAACGCGATCAGGGCTTCGCCGCGAGCTGCACGTCCGTGTCTTCCCATCCGATCACGACGACGGACTGAGGGATGGTAGCGACCTGCGGTACGCGCACTCTGTAAGAGCCGGGTGTGATTGCGGGGAATTCGAACGATCCGTCCTGCTTCACCGGCGCTTCCAACGTTCCGATGATGTGGCCGGTCAGTTCGACTTTCGCAGCCGTCAGGTTTGCCGGTGGCACGCCATTCACTTTGCCGCGAAGCTTCGGAAGATTCGCCGGCGGCGCCACGGTGATCACGAGCCCGGTGACATCACTCGATCCAACGACGACGCCCTGCGACAGATCCTGACTTCCTAGACGAACCGAGGACAGCGAATAGCCACCCGGCATACCTGCGAGCTCCACCTTGTGTCGAGCCGGTTGGAGCTGCGTTCGAAACGTTCCGTCGGGGTTGATGTGCGCGGTCTCGTAGCTCGACACGGTTTCGAAGCCGAGCCAACCGTAGGGAAGCGGACCACTCTTGACAACGATGCGCCCGCTGACGCTGCGCAGCGTGGGTCGCACGAGATCGACGCGCACGTCGGACTCCTCGACGCGAAACGTCCGTGACGGCATGCCTGGCAGAGCGGGGAAGAGGCTGAGCAGGTACGCGCCCTTCGGAAGGTGACCGAAGTTGAACGTGCCGTCCGAACCAAGCGGGCTCTCGAGCAACTCACCAAGCGCGACGCCGGACAGCACCGCCTTCTCCGTCACACCAGCAGGTGATGGCGTCGTGACGCGGCCGCTGACACGCCCGCCCGGTGGCATCTGGACGGAGAAGTCGACGCCCTGACTCGGTTTGTCAGCGCCCACGGTGACGACCGTCGCACGGTCGGCGTTGGTTCCGGATGGATAGAAAGTCGGGTATCCGAAGACGCTGGCGACGACGAAGTACCGCCCGGGCGCGAGATTGGCGAGCCGGTATCGGCCCTGCGCGTCGCTCAGCGTCGTTCCCGCCGGCGCGGTCGTCGAGTAGTAGTTCTGCCCGTCGGATGGAAGGATGTTGGGTGGGGGTGCGGGCAGCGCAGAGACGCGAATGGCTGCGGCCGGCGCGCCTTCGCGCGTCTGCAACTGGCCCGTCACAACGCCTGGCCGAGCGGGCGCTGCTGCCTGCAGCAGCACCAGGAACACTGACGCGACACCGATCATGCACGACCCTCCATGCTGACTATCAAGCCTAAACCCGTTCCGCGTCCACGTTCTCGCGATCGATGTCGGAGATCCAAGTCTCCAGCAATCGATACGTCACTGCCAGCACCGTCGGGCCGACGAACAGGCCGATCACTCCGAAGCTGACCAGACCGCCGATGACGCCGGCGAAGATGAGTAGCAGTGGCAGGTCCGCGCCGCGCCGAATGAGGATCGGTCGCAGCACGTTGTCCAGCAGAGCGACGGCGATACTCCAGGCGAGAAATACGGTACCCGTCACCGAGCTACCCGACCAATAGACCCACGCGACGGCGGGTATCAGGATGAGGATGGGACCAATCTGCGCGATGCAGAGGACGAAGATAATCGTGGTGAGCACCCCGGCGTAGGGAATGCCGGCCACGGCGAGACCGAAGCCTGCGGCGGCAGACTGCACGACGGCCGTGACGATCACTCCAAGCGCCACGGCGCGAATCGCCTGGCCCGAGAGCACGACGGCGTTCTCGCCGCGCTCATCCGCGAGGCGATGGCCGAAGCGGCGCACTCCCCTCGCTGCGACTTCACCGTTGGAGTACAAAATCGCGGCGATGATGAGCGTCAGGACGAAGTGCAGCACCATCAGGCCGAGGCTGCCAGCCTGCCCGGCGAACCAGGTGAGCGCCTGACGGATATAGGGTGCGGCTTGCGCCGCCAATTCCTCGGCACCAATCGCTGCCAGCCGGCGCCATTCTTCCGAGAGGCGCGCTCCAACGAGCGGTACACCTTCCAGCCACGCGGGCGGTGGAGGCACGTCCGTGGTCGAGAGCGACGCGACCAGGCTGACGATCTCATCTCGACGATCCATGACCGTGAGGATCGCGGTGGTCAGCGGCGCGACGAGCAGGAACAGCATCGCCAGCGTCATCACCATCACTGCCGCCCAGCGTCGTCCGCCTAGCGCCCCCTGGACCTTCAGCATCAGTGGCCAGGTAGCGACGACGATCATCGTGGCCCAGATCAGTGCGCCGAGGAACGGCTGCAGGATCCACAGGCTGGAGACGATCATCAGCCCGATGAACAGCACGACGAGGACGATGCGGGCGACGTCGCGTGCTGGTGGGAGTTGTTTCATGTGATCTGGCCCGGAAGATAGTAATGCGGCCTTGGGCAGCGTATGACGACGATGGCTTTTTGGCAATCGTGGCGACAGGAGACGTAGGCTACCGGGCAGACCGCGCCAAAGCACTGGCTGAATCGGACCGTTGCTCGTGCATGATGTCCACTCGCGCGATGAAGATGTCCGTGACGCTACTGATACCGGTCGCCGTGATCGTGGCGCTGCTGTTGGTCCTGTGGGTGGGGCAGCGGGGGTTGATGTACTTCCCGCTCAGGAATGTGCCTCCGATCGAGGCGCTCGGCCTCGACGACGTCGAACCTGTAGCGTTCGACACGGCCGACGGACTTCGCCTGTCGGGCTGGTTGTTCGCCCCCAATGCGCTGGATCAAGCCACCACGGTCATCGTCTTCAACGGGAATGCTGGCAACCGCGCGCACCGCGTTCCGCTCGCGACCGCGCTCAGGAGCATGGGCCTCCAGGTGTTGCTGTTCGACTACCGTGGTTACGGCGGAAATCCCGGTTCGCCGACGGAGCAGGGGCTGGCGATGGACGCCCGCGCCGCTCGGGAGTTCCTGATCAACCAGCGTCGCGTCGACCCCGGCAGCGTGATCTATTTCGGCGAGTCGCTGGGCACGGGTGTGGCCGTAACGCTCGCGTCGGAATACCCTCCGGCGGCGCTCATTCTGCGTTCGCCGTACACGTCGATGGTTGACGTGGCGCAGTATCACTATTCGTGGCTGCCGGTTCGGCTGATGCTTCGCGATCGATACGACAGCCTGGCGTGCATACAGAGCGTGAGGACCCGACTGTTGATCATTGCCGGCGAACGCGATCGTGTTGTGCCGCCCGAATTCAGCCGTCAACTCTACGATGCGGCGTCGCAGCCGAAGACCCTTGTCTCGGTGCCGAGCGCGGATCACAACGACGACGAGTTGCTGACTGGTAAGGCGGTGATCGAGGAAATCTCGAAGTTCCTCGGTCGCTAAGCAGTGTGGTTACAGGCAGGCCATCGCCCGTTAGGCCTCGTGTTCTGCCGAGGCGTATCATAGCGTCATGGACCTTCATTTCACTGCCGTCTTCCGCCAAGTGCCCGAGGGCTACATCGGCTTCGTCGAGGAATTGCCGGGCGCGAATACACAGGGCGCGACGTTGGACGAAGCGCGCGCCAACCTCCAAGAAGCTGTCGCAATGATCTTGGACGCCAACCGAGAGCTGGCCCAGCAAGCGACCGGAAAAGGACCGGTCATCCGCGAGCCCCTCAAGGTCAGTGCGTGAAACGGCGCGCGCTGGTCCATCACTTGGAGCAACACGGCTGCAGGTTGCTCCGAGAGGGTGGAAATCATTCCATCTTCGTCAGCCCCGCCAGTAGAACCTCCAGCGTACCGCGACACACCGAAATCAATGACGACCTTACCAAGAAGATCTGCAAAGACCTCGGCATTCCGCCGCCATAGAGTTGCGAGCGATCTTGTCTTGATCGAGTGTCTCATTGTCGTGAATCAACAAGTCCCTTTGGCAACGAAATCGGGGAACGCGTGAAGAGCGTGCAGGCGGCATGGCGCCTGACCTGTAAGCGCCCCTGGATCACGGGCCTGCACTGTCACGACCTCAGAAGGGAGAGCGGTAGTCGCTTGCTTGAAGCACCCGGCGTGACGTTGGCGGATGCGCGGGACTTCCTCGGTCGGTAAGCAGAGAGTATTGGGGTGGGTGACGGGTCTCGAACCCGCGACTTCCTGAGCCACAGTCAGGCGCTCTACCCCTGAGCTACACCCACCATTCCACCCCAACGCGCAGGCGCGTTGGGGACCCCGGTCGAGGCGTGAACACTCAAGCTTAGCATGGCGTTGCGCGATCTCGGAGTGAGGCGCGCGCGATTCAGCTGCGAGGCAGCCTACTGCTTACCGCCTACAGCCTACTGCTGTTGTGTGATTGAAGACGCTCGCGAGTTCGCCGTATGTCGCCCGACGGACATCTCGACGCCGACGTAGACAGTGCGACCGCGTCTCGCGGGAATCGTGTCGCCCGTGTTGCTGCCCCAATCGGGGAGCCAGACCTGGTCGTTCGTGAGATTGTCCATGTTGATCACGAGCGCGACGCCCGCCGTCTGGCTGGCTTTGAAGAGCGCGGCCACATCCAGCCGCGCGTGTGCGCTGACCAGATGCCGCGACGCCGGCTGCGGATTCAGGATCGACGAGAAGCCGTTGAGAGAACCCTGATAGTTGTCGAAGACGCTGGCCGTGATGCCTCGCTCGTTCTGAAAACTGATCCCGCCCTTGGCGCTCGTGTTGGGCACGGGCGTGATGTTCGTGGCGCCGTCGCCGTCGTGATTCGACTGGTGCAACAGCGAGCCGAGCACGTACAGGTTCCGGTTGACGTAGTACTTGCCGTCAAACTCCACGCCCTGGAACGTCGCCTCGCCGCTGTTCACGTAGCGCCACACCTGCTCGCTCGCGTCGATCACGATGCTGTCGGTGTGCTGGCTGTGGAAGTAGTTCGCGCTGCCCTGAATGCGATCGCCGTGATAGCTCAACTCGACGTCAAAGGTCGCCACATTCTCCGGCTGCAGGTTGATGTCGCCTTTCAGCCCCGGATGGTTCAGCGTCGTCTCGTTGATGCTGGGTGCGCGGAACGCCTGGCCGTAGAGCGCCTTGACGTTCCAGCGCGTGGCGGGACTCCAGATGATGCCGCCGCGCGGAACGACGTCGAGCGCGAGGCTGCCGATCTTGTTCGCCTGGAAGCCGCCGATCAATTTCACGGTGTCGACGAGACGATGATCGAGCTGCGCGTAGCCCGCATAGCCCGATCGCCGGCCGTCCGAGATGTTGATGGGGAAGCCAAGGCCGTAGTACGTCTCGTGACCGAGGACCTGGTTGCGCAGCACGCCAAACGTCACCTGGTCGCGCGACGTCGGGTTGACGAAGTTCGTCCACTCGAACAGCATCTCGCTCGAGTCGCGTGCAATGAACGGGAACTCCTCAATCGCGAACAGGTTTCGCGTATAGGTCGCGTTCAGGTTCATCTTCCAGCGAGTCGTGGCATCGAACCCGTAGCCGACATCCGCGAACCCGCGTCGCCACCGACTCTCGCCGACGGTCCCTCGCACGAACGCTGCGTTCCGCCACTCGGTGAACGACGTCGTCGCCGCGAGACCTTTGTAGGTGATGCCGGCGAAACCGCCGCGGCTGCGATCGCGAATGGTCGCGTCCTGCACGGTGGGTACGCCAGCGGCAAACGGGTCGTCGGGGTTGTTGAACCAGTACGAGGTGTTCCAGTCAGGACGCTGATGGAGCTGCGCGCCACCGACGATGCGCAGGTCTCCGCACGAATAGGTGCCTTCGCCTGAAACCTGTCGAGCGCCCGCGGTTCCTGGCGCACCGCCGAACGAGAAGCCATTGGCTTCCTCCTCGAGCGTGATCAGGTTTACGACAGCCGAGAACGCGTTCGATCCGTAGAGGACCGAGCCGGGCCCCTTGATGACCTCGATGCGCTCGAGGACGTTGATCGGAAAGGACTCGAGCAGATCGCTGACCAGGCCCCCTTCGAGAACTTCACGCGTCGGACGTCCATTGATCAGGAAGAGGACGTGGCCGCCGTTGATCTTCGTCTGATCGCCGCGCGCGGCGACCATGCTGCGATCGGTGAAGTACGCGGTGCTCGACGCCACCCCGGGCACGCGCTCGAGAACTTCACGAAGCGTGGTGCCACCGAAGCGGCGCAATTCGTCCCGGCTGACGACGGAAATGATGCCCGGCGCGTCGGACTGACTCTCGGAGAACTTCGAGGCGGTGATGACCCTGACGCTCAGCAGCGACTCCAGATCGAGCGCGCGGAGATCCGCCGGCGTGACCTGGCGAGGGGCACAGCGCGACTGCGCGGACGCCGCCGCAGCGGTCGCGCACACGACCAGAACGGCGTTCACAGCGACAAGGGCGAGACGTCGAGTCGTCTTCATGATCTGCTGGGACACAGCAGGTGCAGAGGGCAGGGCAAGTGAGATGCCGCCCCGTCGGGGTGAGGGACTTGTGAAATTAGGCGTCAGATTGAAAAGACACGAGTAGCCGCCGTGTCGGCACGTTGGAGGGCCTTGTCGGGTGCCCGACACCGCATTTTGATCGAGCGCAAATATCCGGTTGGTGAGCCGTGTCTACATGGCGAACAGCGCGCCGATCTGTGTCGCCAGTTTGATGACGGAGGGTGCCACGTCGGCAAGCTTCGAAGCGGCCGCGACCACGCGGCTCAGGAGCCCGGGCGCTTCGGCGCTCTTCGCTCCATTCGTTCGCAACTCGCTGGCGAGCCCTTCGATCGCGGCAAGAAGCTCTGTGGACTCGGCGGTGCGCTTGTCTGCCGCTTCTGCTGTCAGGCGTGTCAGTTGTACCAGTGCGGCCTTCACCGCGGCGAGTTCGGTGGCGTCCGGCCCGTTCTCCGCCTGCAGTTCGCGCTCGACTTTCTGTGCTCGTTGGCGGATGTCGACGACCGAACCGGGCGCGATGACATTGCCGGAGCCGTAGTCGGTGACCGTGACCGAGGCGTTGCCGCCGATCGTTCCGGTGTTGATGATGCCCTTGTTGATGTTCGTCATGCGGCTGCCGTTGCCTTTCTCCGCGGACGCGCGCGCGGAACTCGACGGAACATGATCGAGCCGACCCTCGTCGCGACGTTCCCGCCTATCTGGCCGCTGTTGATCACGCCCTGATTGATGAACGCCGAGACGGTGTCCTTGAACGCGGACGCGTCGATGCCGTGCGCGTCGAGCCATTCGATGACCGATGACAACAACACCTGCTCGTGAATCTTGAGCAGGCGTATCGCTTCCTGCAGCTCGAAGTACCGAAGCTGGCCGATCGTCGTCCACCGCTCGCGATACGACGTCTGGATGCCGTAGTTCGTTTTGAGCGCGAGCCCGAAGAGTGCCATTCGACCGAGACGTCGCAGCACCTGCCACAACACCACGACGGCCAGGATGACGAACGTGCAGCCGATGATGCGATACGCGAACCAGCCGCCGCGCAGCTGCTCGAAGACATACAGCGGATACGATTCGCCCATCGTCACGAGATGTGTGAGGTACGCGGTCGGACTCAGCCAGAGCAGGCCTTCGACAAGCGGTCCCGCGATGGTAGCCACGATGCCCACGGCGAGGTAGGTCACGATCCCGAGCAGCGCGTAGACCACAGGGTTATAGCCGAAGAGCACATCGAGACGTTCGACACCGCGACCGATCGGCGGCACGAGATACGAGGCGAACTCACAGAAGATCAGATGACCGGTCTTCGAGAAGCGTACGAACTGCGTCACGAGGACATCGCGACGCCGGCTCGCGCCGGAGATGAGGACGTATCGCCGCGCCTGATCGCCGAGTTGATCGAGGCGGTTGACTTCGCTCTCGCTCAGCGCAGGCTCGGGGCGATGCCACCGCGGCCAGTCAGGGTCTTCACCGACTGCTCGTCCGTCGATGCAGATGAGGCGTTCCGTCGAGATACCGAATTGGCCCAGGCTCCGGGCCTTGTCTTCTACAGCCGTGTAGAGCTCTCCTGGCGCATCGGGGCCGATGGGAGAAGGCGGAACGCTGCTGAATGGGTTCTTTGATGCCGTGCGAGTGTCGATGACGATCGTCCAGGCGTTGACCTCCGAGCCGTAACCGACGAACGGCCGGTCTCCGGCGAAGTACACCGCGTTCTGATCGTGCAGCTTCTCCCAGGGCACGAGGCGATCGGTGACGGCTTTGGCCATCGCAGCGATGACCGGGATGCGGAGTTCGCGCACCTTGCGTCCGAAGAAGCGTCGCGCGATCCAGACGTTGACGACCGCCACCTTGAGGAACACGAGCAACTGCACTGCGACGAGCGCGACGCGGCTGTCGGGCGGCGCGGCCACATAGAGGAGCAGGGCGACGGCCAGCACCGCGAGTGAGAACAAAAGCGACTGCGTGCAGTGAAACAGGATCTCCCGCCGGTTCAACCCGACGCTGCGCTCGAATCCCGCGCAGGGCGGGCCGGCCAGCCGGAAAAAATCGAGCAGCGCCACCGGCAAGCCGTACATGTAGTAGCGCGCGCACAGGAGCCGCGTTGGACGATCCTCTGGCGCCGCGTGTTCGCGGACGACTTCCAGCGACGGAATTGTGTCAACCACAAAGCTCATGGCGTTCCTCGCTCACCACGGATATTTCGATCCCCTGCCATCCAGCTCCGGAGCGATCAGCTCCCGCACCTCGCCGATCCGCAGCAGGCCCGGAACGACCGATCCGGCCAGAATGTCGAGCTCGACCTGCCACCGCGGATCGTTGGCGGCCAGGTTGAGGGCACCCTGGCTGACATCGGTCTGCTGCACGGCGCCAGCGAACTGACCGTTGACGACCACCGCAAGCAGGGCAGACGGATTGCGTTGGCGTGCGTCGCTGAAGGTGCTCTGGGCACGCGTGTCGAAGTGAAGGACGAAGCGGTCGGGTCCAGACGTCACCGACGTCAGCGCGCTCCCGTCGACGAGCACCGCCGGCTCCACAAAGATCGGAATCGACTGTCCCGTTGGTGTGCCGATCGCGGCCGGGAGCAAGTCACGGCGCGTTCGTTCGAGGTAGGCAAGTCGCAGCTCGAAAATCTTGGAGCGCCGCTCCTGCAGCGCGACGAGCCCCTTGATCTCGTCCGGCCCGTTGGGGTTCTGCGGGAACTGGACGAGGAACCCGCTGCCGCGATCGAGTGGTGTGAGCTCAGCGCCTACCGACCGATGGGCGAGGACGGCCTTGAGCGTGGATTCGACGGCATCCATTCGGATACCGGGCGGAAGGTTTTCGACGTGGAGCGCCACGGTGGCCCCGCCGAAGCGCTCGATTGCCGAGACACGCGCGCAGGCGGGCGTGAGCGCGACAAGGATCAGAACGACGGACAGCGGCCGATGGCCAGATGCGTTCACCGCCTACCTCCTGTCCCGGCATTCGCCGAGACGTGGCTACGGTTGGATTAACGAACGCCCGGTGATGTGCGAACACGCCGCGCGCCGTGGCCTGCCGGCGTCATGTTAGCTCTTTCCGCCGTCAGCATCGCGTTTTCCCGTATTACGATGCGATGCCGATGCTGACCGACATCCTGCGACTTGCCCCTGTCCCGTCCATCGATGGCGTGCTGTCAATCATGACTGCCATCGACGAACGCCTGCCGGACGCGGACGGCTTGAAGTGGTTCAATCGCCTCTACCTCCAGGTGACCCGCAGTGTGCGTCAGGCGGTGGCGGGCCCGGCGTTTCACGATGCCCGGTTCATGTCGGAGCTCGACGTGGTGTTTGCGAATCAGTATTTCGCCGCAATCGCCGCGGGCGAGATCGATGTGTCACGTGCGCCATCGGCGTGGCGTCCGCTGCTGCGTTGCCGAGCGCAGCGCGGGATCGCGCGGCTGCAGTTCGCGCTCGCGGGCATGAACGCGCACATCAATCGCGATCTGCCGCAGGGGATCGTGGACGTCTTCACCACGCTTGGCGGAGATCCCACCTCTGACGCCGCTCGACGCCAGGACTTCGACAGCGTGAACGACCTCCTCGAACGCGTCGAGGGCGAAATCAAGGGCGACTTCTCGATTGGTGTCATCGGCGCCGTGGACGTCCTCGCCGGACGCCTGGATGATGTGGCCGCGATGTGGAACGTGCGAGTGGCACGACATGCGGCGTGGACCAATGCCGAAGTGCTCTGGAGTTTGCAGCGGGCCCCGCGCGTGCGGACAGCCTTCTTCGAAACGCTCGATCGATCCACCGGACTTGCCGGGCGCGGGCTGCTCAAGCCGATTGTGCTCACTGCGTGAATGCGGTGCGAATGGACGACGGTGCGGCGTGCGAAGGTGCAGTGCGACGGTGCGGGGTTCGACGGCACTCCGCACGTTGCCCCTCTAGTAACATGGAGGCCATGCGCCCGTAGCTCAGTTGGATAGAGCACCGGCCTTCTAAGCCGGGGGTCCCGCGTTCGAGTCGCGGCGGGCGCGCCATTCGACTCGCCTGCGCCCGCTTCCGCGAGCCGCAGGCTCGCT
>Ga0070674_100000688_pt1 | contig 17124 bp, 13 predicted proteins | sample KBSM33metaG_FD_65344 | JGI IMG/M metagenome (GOLD analysis project Ga0070674, IMG submission 65344) | Miscanthus rhizosphere microbial communities from Kellogg Biological Station, Michigan, USA - KBS M3-3 metaG | ecosystem: Host-associated > Plants > Roots > Rhizosphere > Soil ... | reverse complement strand
TGGTCGTCTTTCTGGCGGGCGTCCTTGCCGGTCTTTCCACGCAGGCCGCTCGTTCGATCCTGGCGCCTGGCCGCCTTGTTTCCGATCGAAGCGTTGCTGACGCCGGGCTTGATTGCGCTCGCGCTTTTGCTTCTTGAATGGCTCCCGCGGATCGCGATGTTGTCCACCTGGCCGCCAATCGCGTCCGCGCGGTTCAGCGGGTTTAACAAACGCGCTCTCGGCTTCCTCCGGAGAGGCCCACAGCTTCCCGCGCTGAAACCACTTCATCTCCGCGTCCGGATGGCGCTCCTGCAGTCGACGCAGTGTTGGCAGGAGGTCCTCACGTTCAGCGGCGCGAAACGACGTCGGGAGTCCTCCGGCGAGAATCGTCCAGTACGAAAAGCGTGGCGGCATTGGTTATTGCTGTCCGAATCTCTTGAGTTTTTCGACGAGCGTGGTCCGCTTGATGTGAAGAAGTTCAGCGGCGCGATTTCGGTTTCCGCCCGTGCGATCGAGCGAACGCTGAATCAGGTCACGCTCGATCGCCGCGAGATAGCCTGGCAGATCGAGTCCATCCTCAGGGAGTTCGACGAATGGCGCCTGCGTTGACGGTGGAGCCACGTGCACTTCCGTAGGGAGATCCGTTAACTCGATCTGCAGTCGTCCAGCGCTCAGAGCCACAGCGCGCTCGACAGCATTCTCGAGTTGGCGAACATTCCCCGGCCACGGATACGCCATGAGCGCGCGCATCCCATCTTGTGAGACTTGCATAGCAGATGTTGGAGAGAACTTCTCCAGGAAATGTTGCGCGAGCACTGGAATGTCCTCGCGACGATCGCGAAGCGGCGGTAGCTGCACTGGAATCACGTGGAGCCGGTAGTAGAGATCTTCGCGAAAAGAACCCTCAGCCACCATCTTCGCAAGGTCGGAGTTCGTTGCTGCAATGACACGAACATCGACCTTGATCGTCTGGCTGTCACCGACTCGCTCGAACTCTCGTTCCTGCAACGCGCGCAACAGCTTGGTCTGCAGCGCACTACTCATCGTTCCCACTTCGTCGAGGAAGAGCGTGCCCTTGTGCGCTTGCTCGAACCGGCCCTGGCGGGCGCCGACCGCGCCCGTGAAGGCGCCACGAACGTGTCCAAACAACTCCGCCTCGAGAAGCGTTTCCGGAATCGCGCTGCAGTTCAGAGCGACAAAACGGTGTGTGCGCCGGGCGCTGTTGTGGTGAATGGCGCGCGCCACGACCTCTTTGCCAGTACCGGTTTCTCCAGTAATCAGAATCGTGCTGTTCGACCGCGCAACGGTCTCGAGCAGATGAAAGAGTTTCTGCATCGGCCGGCTGCGCCCCAGGATGCCGCCAAACTGGTAGCGTTCTTCGAGTTGAGATCGGAGATACGCATTCTCCGAGCGCAGTCGCCGCTGTTCGAGAGCTTTCTGCAGCACATGAAGGAGTTCGTCGAACTGGAACGGCTTAGCGACAAAGTCAGATGCCCCCCGTTTGATGGCATCAACAGCATCCTTCACCGTGCCGAAGCCAGTAATGACGATCGCGACGATGCTGGGATAGCGGTCCCGGGCAGCCTCGATGACACGGGAGCCGTCGATGCCCGGCAGGCGCAAGTCAGTGATGACGATATCGAACGCGAACTGTTCGAGCAGTTCCAGGGCTCGTTCACCGCTGTCAGCCTGAACGACCTCGAAGCCGCGCTCCGCCAGCCGCTCCGCCATCAGGCCGCGTAGCGTGGCCTCGTCGTCGACGATAAGCAGATGAGGCGCGGCGCCAGGGGATTGCAAGGTGCCAATATCTTGACACAGCGCAAACCTAACGATCAGTCGGGACTGACCGATACAGCAAATGAAGCAGTGCGGCGGGCCAAGTGGCTCGCAGTGACCAACTAACAACGGCCGTCACCAGGAGGCCTGTGAGAGTTATATGGACCGCCAGACCCTTTCGATTATGAAGGCGTGCGAAGCAGTCGGAGTGAGCCGACGCACGATCTACAACTGGATTTCCGCAGGTAAGGTCGAGTACGTGCGAACGGCCGGAGGATCCATCCGGATCTTCGCAGACACGCTGTGGCGTGACGCGGCTGCGCCGGCACGTCCCGAGGAGGCTGATGACTCCCGGGCCGCGTCCGGATCGCACGTGTGACAGGGCCCCAGACAACCTTCGGCGAAGCCGATTCTCAGTCTGGTCTCGACCTTCAGGCGCTATTTCACCGCCTGAATAACCAACTGGGAGTCCTTTTGGCGCAGGCAGAGTTGCTTGAAGCCAAGGCCGCGGACGATTCGAATCGTGTGCGGGCGACCCAGATGGTGAGCAGCACGCTGGCGGCTCTCGGCACTGTTCGAGAGATCCGTCAGCGAACGGAAACGACGGCGAGCTGACAGTCCTACGCACTACCTCCCGAAAGGGCCGGCCTCAGACCGGTCCTTCTTCAATTCCCAGGCAGCAAATCAGAAACGTAATTCGAGTGTCAGCTTCTTGGCGAGCCAAGTTGGCGTTTCGTCAATGATTTGGCGATCCTGTGCGCTTTTCACCTCCGGGAGACGCCGTGGCTGGAGACGGACGAACTCATCCAACCGCCTATATTCACAGCAACTTACAGGCGGCTTCATCACGCTGTTGCACTGGGATGCGCGTCGATTCGCCCCGCTGGTACCGCGGTTGCCTTACATGGCGCCGGAGGTCACATTCATGCGCCCCCAGACAGTTTCTGAGAATCCGCGCGTTATTGCCAGTATCCCGTTCGTAGAACAACTCGCTCGACGTGTCGCGGCCACGATGCCCCACTCGATCGACATCGGAGATCTTGTCCAAGACGGTGTCATTGGGCTCATCGACGCCGCGCATCGTTTCGACGAGGCGCGCGGTATCAAGTTCGAGACGTTCGCTGAACGTCGCATCAGGGGCGCGATGATTGACGCTCTGCGGAAGGACGCCTGGCCACGTGGCGTTCGCCGCCAGCGCCGCGAGCTCGAAGCGGCACGTGAGGAACTGCGACGGGAGTTGGGCCACGAGCCGTCCCTGGCGGACCTCGCCGCGAAAGTCGGGTCCGACGAAAAACGCCTTGGCCGGACCATCGTCCGCATCAACGCGATTGAGTCGACCTCGCCGCTGGCGAACAACGATCACGTCGACGAATCGACACTTCCGACAGCCCTCATCCCCTCGGAACCGGAGCAGCCGGATGCCGCCTACGAGCGACAGGAAACCAGGGACCGCGTGTGCGCCGCAATCGCGTCGCTGCCCCCCCGCGAGCAGAAGGTGATCGGTCTCTACTACTACGGCGAAGCGACGATGAAGCAGATTGGCGCCGAAATCGGTGTCAACGAATCGCGCGTGTCCCAGTTGCATGCGCGCGCCATTCGTCGTCTGCGTGATGCGCTCGCGGCAATGATGCCGGGCGCTGAGATCGCCAAGGTGATGCGGAGCGCGATCCTTGAGTTCCAGAAGCCGCGCATGGCGAAGGCAACGCTCGAAAGCCGAAGCTCGGTCAACGATGGCGTGAGCCGCCCTGGAGTGGTTGTGAACTACGCCAGCGCTTCGCGAACGCTGCGCAGCAAGTCGCCCAACCGAAAGGGTTTGGCGAGCCAGCGGCAACCGCTCTCTTCGAGGAAACGTTCGGCGTCCGCTCCGGCCACGTCGCCTGTCACGAAGATGACGCGGCGGGCCAACACCGGACTCGCGGCCGCGATCGCCCGGTAAAGAGCCATCCCGTCGACTCTGGGCATCTTCAGGTCGCAGATGACCACGTCGTAGCTACTCTGACGCACGCGGGCGAGGGCTTCCTCGCCGTCGCCCGCGTGATCAACCTGAAGTCCCGCATCAATCAACGCTTCGCTCACCGCCAGAGCGAGCGCACGTTCATCCTCGACCAATAGAACCAACGCGCCCCGGGCCAGGTCGCCGTTCGATGGGGACCCACGTCGAGGCTTGGGAAGCGATTCCGCCGTACTCACCGGCAAATCGACGGTGAAAGAAGCGCCACCGTCCGGAGACGAGTCAACTCGAATGCTGCCGCCGTGTTCCTGGACGATGGCGTAGGCGACGGTGAGACCGAGTCCAGTTCCCTTCCCCGTCTCCTTCGTCGTGAAAAACGGATCGAAGATCTTGCTCTTCACCTCTGGCGGAATCCCGGGTCCATCGTCGCTGACCTGCAGGACGACGGCCTCGTGCTCGACGTCGTGCCATGTGCGAATCACCAGCGAGCCGCGACCGTTGGCGGCGAGCATCGCCTGTTCTGCGTTGATGACAAGATTCAGGAGGACCTGCTGGATCTGATGCGCGTCAGCGAACACTGCAGGTAAGCCAGAGGCGAGCGCTGACAGCACCTCGATGTTGATAGTTCGCTGCTCGTACGGTCGCAGGGCGATCGTCTCGCGGACGACTTGATTGAGATCGATCAGGGAGCGCGTGGATTGTCGCTTTCTGGCGAAGGTCAGGAGATTTCGAACGATCCTCGCCGCGCGCTCCGATTCACCGAGGATGACGTCGAGGCCGCGCCGAGTGGTATCGTCCGTCGCCTTTTCGGAGAGACGCTCTGCCCAGCTGAGAATTGTGGCCAGAGGATTGTTCAGTTCGTGGGCGACGCCTGAGATCGTCTGGCCGAGCGCCGCCATCTTCTCTGCCTGCAGTAACTGTTGATAGAGGTCACGGGACTGATCGTCGAGTCGTTTGCGTTCGCTCACGTCCCTCAGCAGCGCCTCCACTCTAACCGCTGTGCTTCGACCGACCCGATCGGCTCGAGCAGTGACTTCGACCCACACCGACTCGCCGTCGCTCCTCTTCAGCCGAAGCAGATAGTCGGTAACGGACCCCTCGTTCACGAGTCGAGTCAGGAATGCTGTGCGCGAGGACGCATCGACGAAGCACTCCGGCCGGAAAATGACGACTTCTTCCTCGGGCGTTTCCGGCGGCAAGCCGAGCATGATCTTGAGGTGCGGATTGACGGCGAGGGTCGTTCCGCCGGTCGCGTCCGGAAGACGACCGAGCGTACCGATGTACACGCCCTCGTGTACAGCCTCGAAGAAGCGCGCGAACGCGGTGGCACGTTGCCGATCGGGAATCTGTCTCGAGCCAGCCGCCACGACGGACCGATTATAGGCGGCGTTCCCGCCCCGCCGCAGAGCGTAGGGTTTGGGCGTTGGCCCCGACGGCGGGAAGCACTCGCGATTGCCGTTGTGTCCCGATACGTTCGCACGAACTAAACAGGGAACGTGTATCCAGCGAGATCCCATGGGCTGGGATGGTGGTCGATCAGGGCCGGTTGGGGCGCGGGATGCAGGGCGTTCGGGCTACCGCCGATAAGCCGGGAAGCAGGTAGACTGCGCCGGGATACGCCCCGGCAAGCAATTTCGGCCGGGAATCGGCCGATCCATCTAGTGCGAGGATCCATGCGATTGGTGGGGCGCAACGACATAGTCCTCATCGGAGGGCTCACGGCGGCGCTGTTCATTAGCTTTGCCGGCCCGTTGTCCAATTTCCTCGACTACGTGCGGGAAATCGAGGCGACGCGGGGTCTGCACCTGCTGCCAGCGCTGTTCATCCTCGCGACGATCTTCAGCATCCATCAATTGCGCAAGCGTCAGGAGATGCGCGACGAAGCGCAGACCGTCGCTCGCGCCGCCAAAGAAGCCACCGAACGAGCGTCGGAAATGTCACGGCTCGTGGCCTTTGGCCATGCGCTCGCCCGGTCGATGGACTCGGAGTCGAGCGACTCCATCCGCGACGTGGCCGCCGCTCAAGTCCCAATGCTTGTGCCCGGTCACAGCACCTGGGTGATGACGCGTACGCGCGGGGGCCACTGGGAATCCCTGATGGCGGTCGGCGAATCCTCACCTGCGGAGCGCGAACGCGCCGCACGCCGCGCGCTCGGCGAAGCCGAGCCACTGATCGGCACAGCGTCAGGAGAGATTTGTTTCCCGATGATCGTTGCGGGTACGCCGGAAGGCGTGCTCGGCGTTGCGCCGGAGCCGCCACTCACCGATCACCAGCGCAGCATTCTTAGTGCGGCGGCGGCGCTGCTGGCCGTGTCGCTCAAGAACTCTCAGTTGTTCCGCGAGGTCCGCGAAAACAGCGTGCGCGACGGATTGACCGGATGCTTCAATCGCGGCCACGCGCTCGAAGTGCTCGATGCGGAGATTCGGCGCGCACGACGGTCCAAGCTGCCGCTGTCGCTCATCATGTTCGATCTCGACAACTTCAAGGGAATCAACGACCGGCACGGGCATCTGTGTGGAGATGCCGTTCTCGCGGCGATTGGTGCGCGGATGAAGTCGGATCTTCGTGGCAGCGATCTGAAGTGCCGGTACGGTGGCGACGAGTTCATGGTCATCCTGCCGGACACGCCGCTTGGAGGCGCCAGGCAGGTCTCGGAGAATCTCCGTCAGGCGATGGAGTCACACCCGCTCACATGGAACAGCGAGCAGGTGAGAATCACGGCAAGTTTCGGCGTCGCCGTCGTGAACCCGACCGATCAGGATCCACTGGCTGCGCTCGCGCGAGCGGATGCAGCGCTCTATCGCGCCAAAGAGCGTGGCCGGAACGACGTGCAGGTGGAAGAGCGGCCGCCGGCGCTGGTCTAGCGAAGGGTTTCTTCGGGCGTTGCGCGTACCGTTGGTCCGAGCGCAAATGTCATCGTTCCATCAACAACGACGCGACCGTTCACGCGCGCGAACCCGTGAAGCTGGCCGACACGGCTGCGCAGGCTCTTGACCTTTGCCTCTATCTCGACGACATCCCCCGCGTAGACCGGTCGTCTGAAGCGAACTCGCTCGATGCCTCTGAAGAGAGGAATTCGTCCGCGGTTCTCGGCTTTCGACAGAATCAGAATTGCCCCGACCTGCGCGATGCACTCCGTCAGGATCGTCGGGGGAAGCGCAGGCCGCTCTCCGGGCTGATGTGCCAGATAGCGTTCGTTGAGCGAAACGTTCTTGATTCCCACGATCCGTTTGTCCGGCTCGAGCTCAGTGATGCGATCTACCAGCAGAAACGGATATCGATGCGGGAGGATGCTCTCGATGACGGCGTAATCGAGCGGGAGATTCAGAGGATCCATTGCCTGCCCAGTATAATTCGCATGCCCGCCGACCGTCGGCCTGTTCGAGCCATCGATGACTGACCACCTCCCAGATAAGCCGTCCGATTCCCGCTCGCAGGGCAGTGCTCGCGTGGTCACCGACACCGACCTTCTGTCGACCCTGTTCGACCTGGGGCGGGAGGTCACCTCGGTGCTCGACCTCGAGGAGCTGCTGCAAAAGATTCCTCAACTCATCGCCCGGCTCACGCAGTTCAGCGCCTTCTCCGTCTATCTCCTCGACGAAAAGCGGCAAGAGCTCAGGATCGCGTATGCGGTCGGGTATCCCGATGACGGCTCGACGATACGAATGAACGTCGGTCAGGGCGTCGTGGGTGCGGCTGTCCAGGAGGGGCGGCCGATTCTCGTCAACGACATCCGTCGCGAGCCGCGTTACAGAGGGCCGCTCCGAAACATGCTGTCGCAGCTTGCGGTTCCGCTACGGCGCAAGGGCAAGGTCATCGGTGCGCTGAATCTGCTGAACGAGGCCGAAGGCGCATTCACTCCCCAGCACGAGGCGCTGCTGCGGCAGTTTGCGGCGCATGTTGCGGTCGCGATCGAGAACGCGAGACTCTTCAAGTCCGAAAGGCACTACGTCGATACACTCGAAACGCTGGCCGAGATCGGCCGCGAGATGTCGTCTATCCTCGACCTCGATGCGTTGCTCACCCGCATCGCGAGCCTGACCAAGCGCCTGATCGACTACCGCACGTTTGGCATTTTGCTCCTCGACGAGGACACGCAACAGCTCGAGATGAAGCTAGCCGTTCGGTATGGCAAGGGCGCAGAGTCGAAGAACTTCAGACTCGGCGAGGGGCTCGTGGGATGGGCGGCGCAGCACAAGGAACCGGTGCTCGTCTCCGACGTCTCGCAGGATCCACGCTACATCAATCTCGTTGCCGATGCGCGCTCGGAGCTCGTGATTCCGATGCTCATCAAGGATCGGTGTATCGGTGTGTTCGATCTGGAGAGTCCGGAGCTCGACGCTTTCAGCAAGGAGCATCAAGAGCTGCTGACGCTCCTCGCGAGCCAAGCTGCCGTCGCGATTGACAACGCGCGCCTCTACGAAGAGGTCAGTCGCAACGAAGAGCGCATCGAAAAGGAACTGCGATTCGCGCGCCGCGTACAGCTCGCGCTCCTGCCGACCGAACCGCCGAAGAGCGTTCGCGACGCCGACGTTGCTGCGCGATTCGAGTCGGCGTACGAGCTGGGAGGAGACCTCCACGACTTCCTCGCGCCGGACGCCGAGGCACTGGTCGTCGCGGTCGGCGACGTCTCAGGAAAAGGCGCGCCTGCGGCGCTCTATGGAGCGTACGCCGCCGAGCTCGTGCGTTCGCGGACATTGCGAAGACGATTCACGCCGGACCGATTCAGTGTCTCCGGGGTGCTTCAGGCGATGAACACGACGCTGCACGAGCGGCAACTCGAGGCGTACTACTGCACGCTCTGCTACGCGTTCTTCGACTTTCGGCGCCGCGTCGTCACGCTCTCCAATTCGGGACTACCGTACCCGATTCATTGCTCATCGACGTCATGCGGGCAGATCGAGTTGCCCGGCGTTCCTCTCGGATCGTTCCCCGGTGTCAGCTACGACGAGGTAAGCCTCGAGTTGAAGAAGGACGATGTGTTCGTGTTCTGCACGGACGGCATTTTCGAAGCGCTGAACGAGGAAGGCATCGAGTTCGGCGCGACTCGCCTGGCGGAAGTCGTCCACCGCGAACGCGATGGCTCGGCGCGAGCGATCGTCGACGCGATTTTCGAGACCGTGACGGAGTTTCGTGGAACACGACCTCAGGGTGATGACATGACGGCGGTGGCCGTCAAGATCACTGCCTGAACCTGGAGAGGCAGAGAAATTAGGTCGCGCTCGGATCGTGATGTGAGTCAGGGGCCGGAGTACGGCGATGCCAGCGCCTGCCTGAAAATTACGTACCCCGGTGATCCGGCGCGACCCGCCGGATACATGTTCAAGATGCGTGCCCCTTGGACGACACGCATATTCAGGCCGAAAATCGATCTCTCACAAGACCGGCGTCACCTGCCGGAGTCGGCTTCAGTACGTGTTGAGGTAACGCTCGACCTCCCAGGGCGACACATGACGCATGTAGTCGCTCCATTCCTCGCGCTTGGCGGCGATGAAGTGGTCGAAGATGTGCTCACCCAGCGTCTCTCGCATCAGGGCACTCTTCTCCAAGTCGTCGAGCGCCTCGCTCAGGTTCGACGGCAGTTCGTCGATGCGAAGATGCCGACGCTCACGGTGGCTCATCTTGTAGATGTTCTTGTTGACCGGAGGGCCAGGGTCGCTCTGTTGATCGATGCCATCAAGGCCCGCTCGAAGCATCACGGCAAATGCAAGATACGGATTGCAGGACGGATCGGGCATGCGGAGCTCGATCCTCGTCGTGGGCCCGCGGCCGGCCGGTACGCGCACGAGCGGACTGCGATTCCGCGTCGACCATGCGATCGCTGTCGGCGCTTCATATCCAGGGACGAGGCGCTTGTACGAGTTCACCAGGGGGTTGGTGATCGCGCAGAACGACTTCGCGTGTCGCAAAAGGCCGCCAATGTAGTGAAGGCAGGTGCGGCTGAGTTCGCCCTCGCCCTGCTCATCGAAAAACATGTTGCGGCCACGCGCGAAGAGCGACTGGTGCGTGTGCATCCCCGACCCGTTGACGCCAAGTACGGGCTTGGGCATGAACGTCGCGTGCAGGCCGTTGCGGTTGGCGACGTTTTTCACGACAAAGCGGAACGTGCTCACGTTGTCCGCCGTAATCAGCGCATCGTCATACCGGAAGTCGATCTCGTGCTGCCCGGGAGCGACCTCGTGGTGCGCCGCCTCGACGTGAAAGCCCATTTGTTCGAGAGCGAGGACGATCTCCCGGCGAACGTCTTCACCCAGGTCGACGGGGGTCAGATCGAAGTATCCGCCCGAGTCGTGAGTCTCAGTCGTAGGCTCGCCGGTGGGGCGTCGCTGGAAGAGGAAGAACTCGGCTTCGGGGCCGGCCTTCATCGTGAAGCCCTTGTCTGCCGCCAGGCCGATGACTCGTTTCAGCAGCGACCTGGGACATCCAGAAAACGGCGTGCCGTCGGGATTGGCAATGTCGCAAATGATGCGGGCGACTCTCTCCGAGCCTCCGTAGCTCCAGGGAAAGACCTGAAATGTCTGCAGATCTGGTTTGAGGAACATGTCGGACTCTTCGATGCGCACGAAGCCTTCAATCGAAGACCCGTCGAACATGATCCGCCCGTTGAGGGCCTCTTCGAACTGGCGATCCGGAACCTCGACGTTCTTGATGACTCCCAGAATGTCGGTGCACTGGAGGCGCATGAACTTGACCTTTTCCCGCGCGACTCGCTCGAGAATGCGGGTCTTGAGGTCGTCTTTGGCCATGGGCGTTGATTATGCCAACTTTCGACGGGTGGGGGCCGTCTGATAGCTGGAACCGGTCTCGAGTTGCCAGACCGGAGAGGGTTCAACCATGAGAAAGGCTATCTTCGCAGGCGGGGTTATCGCCGTACTCGTGGCGGTCATGGTGATCAGCCAGACTCGTACTGCCGCGCAAAACCAGAACAGGCTCGCGATTCAGGGAGATGTCCTGAGCCTCATTGGTCCCGGATCGTCGATAGGGATCACTGTGCGAGACTCCGAGACAGGTGTGGTCGTGCAGAGCGTGAGAGCCGACACGCCCGCATCGCGCGCAGGTGTGAAGGAAGGCGACGTCGTCACGCAATTCGATGGAGAGCGGGCAAGGAGCGCCGCTCAAGTCACTCGCCTCGTCCGCGAGACGGCCCCCGGACGAATGGTCAAAATAACCGTCCTCCGGAACGGCGCGTCGACGACGCTGGATATCTCGCCGGAGAGTCGGGGTTCAGACGGCGTCCAGTTCCCCGACATTGCTCGTGACTTTCAGCACCGATTCGAAGTGCTGCCGCGCGACTTCAACTTTGAGTTCGCCGATCCCGGGTTCCCGTTTTCCTCACAGCGCCGACTGGGTGTGACCGTCACACCGCTCAGCGAGCAGCTGGCAGACTACTTCGGCGTGAAGCAGGGTGTGCTGGTGACCGAGGTGACAGCGGGATCAGTAGCCGAAGCGGCGGTGATCAAGGCAGGGGACGTGATTACCACGGTCAGAGGTCAGGCCATTGCGTCATCCGCCGACGTGGTGAGAGAACTGGGCGAGGCCGACTCCGGTACAAGTGTCGAAATCCGAGTGACGCGCAATCACAAGGAAGTCACAGTGACCGCGAAGATGCCGGAGCGCACGCGTGCGTATGCTCGTCGCGGTGCGCGAGCGATCTGACTCAGGAAGACGCGGCTCGCTCGAACGGAACGAGCTCGGCCGGTGGCATCGAGCTGCCGGCCGGCCAGCCCCCGAGAACCGTCGAGAGCTGAGCGGCGAGAAGTGTCGCCGCAGCTTGCGTGGGTACGTCCGCTTCACAGCCCGGCGCGACCTCGATAGCGAGCACACCAACACATCGTTCGACGCCAAGCAGCGGCGCGACGAGCGCCGAACACGATCCGTGTCCGCCTGCAACGGACTGAAGTCGTCCCGTTCGCCAGGCGTCAGCGACGGCGTTCAAAGATGAAATCCCGATCGGGCCGAGCTGACTCAGTTGCTTCGAGTCGTAGCCGTGCCAGGCAACAGGAAACATCTCCTCACCCGCGGCCATCCAGACCACGACGCCGGATGCCTTGAGGAGCCTGGATGTGCGCCCGAGCAGTGGCTGCAGGTCGGACTCCGACCGGAGACGACTGATCGCGGTGCACAACGCCGCTGTCTCGGTCAAATCAATCGAAAGCACCGAATCGGGTTTGGGCGCAACGTCGAGCGATACACGTTCGGACTCGGGCGCCGCGGGAGACGCGTCCATCAAGGGCTGCGCTGCCGGGCGACGAGCGGATCGAACCAGTGCCCACGCAAACAGGATCGCGATGCTGGCGAGCACCATCCACGCCTGCTTCAGGTCAGTCGCTCGCGCGGCAGCGACTGCGTTCGACTCAGCGACTCGCAAAGCGCGAAGCTGTTCGCGCAGAGTCTGGCGAGTGCGGGTCGTCTCGGTGAAGAGCAGATCGGCGGCCATGAGGTCGAGGCCCGCGCGGATGTTTTCCCGCGCGCGTCCGTCGACATCTCCAAGCGAGGCGACGGCTTCGGCTATTGCACCGGCCGAGGGAGCAGCACCTGCGACAAGTCCTCCAAACAGCCAGGCACTCTCAGAGATGATCTGTCGTGTCTGGTTGCTCGTCGAGGTCAGCGCCTCCTTGTCGATTTGACCGGAGGCCACGTAGACCAGTTCATCCTGCGCGAGTTGGTCGAGCGCAGCCTCCACTCGATCGATGCGAGAAGCAGTTTGCTTACCCGCGGTTTCGATCTGGTCGACGTGCTGGGCCAAGGCCCACGTCAATGCCACACTGCCCAAGCCGGCAGCGACGAGGATCGTCGGAAGAAGCAGGCGGAGGATCCACGCCTTCATGTGATCCCTGACAGGATACCAAAGGAATCAAAATTCGATATGGGTCTGGAGGAGGATTCGATTCTCGTCGGCTCTTCCGTCGCCGGCGTCATAGCTTACCTGCTCGTTTGTCGCGACGAGCCCCAGGCGCGCCCGATTCCACGCAAGCCAGTACGCAATGCCACCGATCACACGCGTGTGCGAATTGTCCGTGAGGTCGCCGTTGGGATCGTAGGACTCGAAACGGAGGATCCCAGCCCATCCAACCGTGCCTTGGCGCGGTTCGATGAAGGCCGACCATCCCGATCGCTGAATGTCACCAGGTGGCAGGGTCAGCGGGCTCTCAGTGGCATGGACGCCCTCGACCGTCGCGATGAGATGAGGATGCTCGTAGTGCGCCATCACGATGCCGACGTCGCGAGGTCTGTCCTCGGCGTACCACCCCTTGCTGTAGAAGCCGGAGATGCGGAAGTAGTTAGCCAGCCCTCGCCCGGGTAGCGGCCGGATCGTCAATCGGCCCTGAAGGCTCTTGTACTTGTTGGCTTCGGCCTGGGTGAACCCCTCACCGTTGTAGACACCGACATGGAACTCTCCGTAGTTCTTTGGCAGCGGCGAAAAGTACCCCCCGCCAAAGTCCGCCGAGCCCGGAATCAGCCCCTCACGCTCGGAGAACATCGTCCCCTGGACCCGATAGCGATTCACCGACTCCTCGAAGTCGAGCCAGGGGGTCTGCGCGAGGCCAAATCGAACCCATGACCCCTGCCTCATTACGTTATCCATTTGCAGGAAACCGTACTTGACCCGGACGGTCAGCGATCCTGCAAGGCTCCCGTCGGTGACGCGCCGGATATCGGGGGTGAACCGGAAACGGAAACGGTCGGACATCTGGCCGTTGATGTTCAGGTAGGCCCGCGTCATATCGAACGAGTTGTAACCGTCGCGATTCTCGAGCTCCGACGAGTACTGCAGGTACGACAGTACGCCGACCCTGACAATTGGATATTCCGGCGCCGGTGCCGGTGCCGGCGGCGGTGCTGGTGTCTGTGCGGTTGCAGAGGTCGCGATGGTGGCGAGAAAACTGGCCAGAAACAGTCGCTTCATCATGTGTCCGTTACTTTTACGACACACAGGTTTCGCGAACGTCACATTGACGTTACGTCTACGTTACGGCCTGGCTATGAAACTCGAGGTTAACGAGGGGGAGCGGCGCTGCCGAGTGTCGTCTTCGGATGGAGGATCACATAGGTGGGTAAGCCCACTGCGTCGAAACGAGCCATGATCGAGCGGGCCGGTTCTTCGTCCGGTTGCTCGGCCTGGAGCTTGACCTTGACGTAACCGTCGAGCGCGGTCTTCACGCTCGCGTCTGCGAGTGTCGTCTCATCCATCACGAGGCAGTTCTTGCACCAGGTTGCCCACATGTCGACAAGGACCGGTTTCTGTTCTCGCTGCGCAACCGCGAGGCCTTCAGCGAGCGAGGCATGCCAGCCCGCCTTGAGTTTCTCCTCGACGCTCGCTGCAACCTCTTTCGCATCGACCCACCGATCAGAGAACAACCCGTAAGCGAGGTATCCGTAGTAGGCAGCGGTTGCGAGGATGAGAACACCGAACCCTTGCTTGACTCGAACCATCCAGGCCCCGGGCTTTGGCAGCGCGGTCAACCCGGCTCCGGCCAACGGCCACGGTATCGCCATTCCGATTCCGAGCAGAAACGGCAGCGCCAAGGCCGCGACTGTGCCACGCGCGTAGAGGTCGCTCGAGAACAACACGACCTGAATGACGACGGGCGCGACGCACGCACCGGCAAGCAGGGCCGCAACAGCCCCCATCACAAACGCGACGGGAACGCTGCCTCGCTTCGACGGGTCGTTGCCCAGTGAGCCCGAGAATCGCGACAGATCGATCTCGAAGACGTCGAACATCGCCAGCGCCAGCGCGATGAAGATCAGGGCGATTGCAACGTTGAACCAGGGCGAGGCGTTGATCGTACCGAACGTGCCGGCCGTCATGATGACGATCACGCCGAGGACGCCGTATACCAGCGCCATGGCCGCACCGTACGCACCGCCGAGCAGGAAACCTCGTCCGCGAGATCCGCTCCCGGCACCAGCACCGATGATCGCCAGATTGATCGGAATCATCGGAAGCACGCATGGTGTGAGATTCAGCGCGAGACCACCGAGCAGAACAAGAACAAGGATCGCGAGGGGACCACGGCCTTCGAAGAGTCCGGGCTCTTTGACTCCCGACTCTGCGTTTCGAATGAACTGAAGGAAGTCGCCGGTGCCGATGTAGCCGCCGGTGCTGCTCGCAACGGAAAACTGATCCAAGGCCGCGAGTCCGTCTTCACCGACACTCACGGGCCGGACCGGGGCGACGATGGGCGCCGAGCCGGGTGCACGTCCGGTTCCGAACGCGATGCGTCCGAAGACATCAGGGTGGCTGGCCGGGCGTTTTGCGCCACTCTTGGCGACAGTCAATGTCCAGACGACATTGGCCGTGACAGGGGCGTAGCAGAGCCTGTCGTCGCAGGCCTGATAGCGGAGATGTCCCGGGATGTCGAGACTCCCGCTCGGGACGTTCGCGCTAATCTCCATGCCGACGCCAATCGCAAACTCGTGTTCGAACACGAGCAGCGGTTGTGCCTGGCCAATCTGGTTGAACTCGGTTGCTTGCGGGAAGACGATCTCGCTGACCTTCACGCCTTCAGGCGCGTCGATCGTGAGCACCGTTGGGATGAGTGTCGGATCGCGCGGTGCATCCGACTGAACGTGAAAGCGATCTGGAATTCGAACCTGGAGCGCGGCACGCACGGGTGCCCCTGGCGCCGCATCTGATTCGACCAGGGACGTCAGTTCCGCTTTGACGCCGCGAAGCTGCGCGCTCGCAATCTGCGAAAAGGTCAGCAGGAGCGCAACTGTCGCGACCAGCGCTCGCACGGTTACCCCACCGGCTTGAGAGGAATGAACGCGGCGGCCCCTTCCATCTGGACGTTGTGCCCCTTCACGGGCGGCAGATCCTGATACAGGAAGTCCCACTTCCAGCGTTCCGAGGGGTTCGATGCCTGCAGCCAGTTGCGGGCGGGAATCGGCCGCGTGAACGGCACTTTGTCGGCGTCTGCGTACGCCGCGGGGAGCGCACTGGCGATCGCCTTCCGGACATCGCTCGCCGACTGATACGAAACGGACAGGCCGAGCAGCCGACCAAGGTTCGCCAGGATCTGCCAATCCTCCATGGCCTCTCCCGGCGGCGCGATGGCGCGCGACGCACCCTGCACCTTCCCCTGATCGTTCGTGTAGATCGCGTCCTTCTCGACCCATGCCGCTCCCGGCAGGACGATGTCCGCAGCTCCGGCGAGCTCCGACATCACGACCCCCTGCACCACGAGCAGCGGTAGCGATCCATCTCGCCGAGCGGCGGTTATCCATGAGACGTCGCCGATAGACCCGTCCGGCCCAGGGTCCACCACGTACACAGCTTTGACGCGTCCCGCCGCGATCGCGGTGCGAAGTGCCGAGGTGTCCGCGGCGTGGCCGTTGCCCTGGCCGATCGCGAAGCCCACGTCATGCGCACCGTGGACGTTGGGCGCGTCGGTCGTGGGCACAATGAACTTCGCGCCCGCGGGCTGCTTTTTCTCGCTGCTCTTCCAGGTCATTGTGACGGCGTTCATGCCGTCGGGACCAAGCAGCCCGGTGACCACTTCCTTGAGGACGAATAGCTCCTCAGTGGACGCGTGTGCAGACACCAGGAATCGCACAGACGACGGGTCCGCGGCGCCTGCTGACTGAATCGCATCGCGGAGCTTTGGACCGACGTCGTGCCAGGCGACCGGCTCCAGCGTCTTGCCGTTGCGCCCCATCGGACGACGCAGTCGCGTGTTTCCCTCGACCCAGTGGTAGTCGAAGCGCCCGATGTCGCACATCCAGTAGCCGTTGATCTCGGGGTTCAGGCGCGGCGTCATGCGAATCAGACGCGAGCCCTTCGCCCATTCCGGCTTCGCCTTCTGCCACGCGCTCGTATTGCAACCCTTCGAGCACATCGTGCAGGTGGTGTCGACGACGCCGGGGTTGTCCCATGGCCGGCTCTTGAATCGATACTCCCTGGTCGTGATCGCGCCGACAGGGCACACATCCATTAGGTTGCCGGACAGGAGCGAGTGCACGCCCTCTTCACGGAAGGTCGCGATCTCACTGCCGTTGCCGCGATCGGTGATGCTGATCTGCGCGTCGCCATCGATCTCGCGCATGAAGCGAACGCATCGCGTGCAGAGGATGCAGCGGTTGCGGTTCAGCATCAGCGTCGGCCCGAAGTCGACGTCTGCCCTCACGCCCTCGCCATCGAACACGCGACGCGGGAAGTCCATCCGGCTCTCGGCGGGACCGAAGCTGTACGAGAAATCCTGCAGCGGACATTCGCCGCCCTTGTCGCACACCGGGCAGTCGAGCGGATGGTTTACGAGCAGGAACTCGAGGACGCCAGCCCGCGCCTGTGTCGTCTCGGCATCCCGCGTCGTCACCACCATGCCCTCAGTGCAGACCGTGGAGCACGAGGTCTGCAGCTTTGGCATCTTCTCGATCTTGACGATGCACACGCGGCAGGAGCCGTCGACGGTCAG
>Ga0070674_100000685_pt1 | contig 17149 bp, 16 predicted proteins | sample KBSM33metaG_FD_65344 | JGI IMG/M metagenome (GOLD analysis project Ga0070674, IMG submission 65344) | Miscanthus rhizosphere microbial communities from Kellogg Biological Station, Michigan, USA - KBS M3-3 metaG | ecosystem: Host-associated > Plants > Roots > Rhizosphere > Soil ... | reverse complement strand
CGGAGCCGGATGCAGCCGATCTCGTCGCTGCGTCCGGGCGCGAAGGCAGCCGTTCTCGGCGAGATCAAAACCGCGAACCTTGCGATCACGCGTCGCCGGGGCTTCCGCATCTTCCATGCGGTGGTCGCCGACGCGAGCGGATCGATCCGTTGCACCTGGATGAACCAGGCGTTCCTCGCGGACATCCTGAAGCCGCATCTGCAGGTCGTGATCTTCGGCGACGTGAAGCTCGATTCGACCGGGCTTCACTTCATGAACCCGGAGTTCGAGCTGGTCTCTGAAGATCTCTCCGGCATCAAGACCGCGCGCATTGTCCCGTTCTACGAGAAGACGGGAACAGTGACGCCGAACATGCAGCGTCGCATCGTGCGGCAGGCGCTCGATCAGCTGCCGCAGGACCTCTTCGAACCGTTGCCGCCGGGGATGAGAGAGCGTCTGGGCCTGGTCTCTCGACGGGTGGCGCTGGAGGGGTCGCACTTCCCGTCGAACGACGCATCGGTCGACGCATTGAATGCGTTTCGAACCGCGCCGCAGCAGCGCCTGATCTTCGAGGAGTTCTTCCTCTTTCAACTCGGACACGCGTGGCGGCGACACGAAACGAGCATCGAGCCCAAGCCCTGGATCCCAGTCGTGGACGATCGGATTCGACAGTCGGCTGCGAGCGTATTGCCGTTCAAGCTGACACCCGGACAGCGGCAAGCCGTCAAGGAAATCGTCGACGACATGCGCTTGCCCGCGCCGATGCATCGGCTGCTCCAGGGCGACGTCGGGGCAGGCAAGACCATCGTTGCGCTGCTCGCGGCGATCGTTGCGATGGAGAACGGGCTGCAGGTCGCGTTCATGGCGCCGACCGAGATTCTCGCCAACCAGCACTTCTCGAACATCGCACGGATGCTGGCGTCATCCCGGTTTCGAGTCGACCTGCTGACGGGAAGCACGCCCGGCCTTCAGAAGCACACCGTGACGTCGCACATCGAACGCGGCACCACGCACCTCGTCGTCGGGACGCACGCGCTCGTGCAGGAAGCGGTGACGTTTCACAAGCTGGGGCTCGTCATCATCGACGAGCAGCATCGTTTCGGCGTTGAGCAACGCGCCACGTTGCGAGAGAAGGGGCTGCGACCCGACGTGTTACTGATGACGGCGACACCAATTCCGCGGACGCTGGCGCTCACCGACTACAGCGAGCTCGAGGTGTCGAAGATTACGGACCTGCCGCCGGGCCGCAAGCCCGTGCGAACGGTCGTCAAGCCCGAGTCGCGTCGCGACGAGGTCTACGACCTGATTCGGCAGGAGCTCGATCACGGTCGGCAGGCATATGTGATCTATCCGCTCGTCGAGGAGTCTGAGAAAGTCGACTTGAGATCGGCGACAGAGATGGCCGACCACCTGCAGGCCGAGGTCTTTCCGGCGTACCGCGTCGCGCTGCTGCACGGACGGATGAAGCAGGACGCCAAGGATCACGTCATGCAAGCGTTCATCGCCGGGCACGTGCAGTTGCTGGTGTCGACGACGGTGGTCGAAGTTGGCGTGGACGTGCCGAACGCGTCTGTGATGGTCGTCGAGCACGCCGAACGCTTCGGCCTGTCGCAGTTGCATCAGTTGCGCGGACGCGTGGGCCGCGGCGCGTGGGACTCGTACTGCGTGCTGCTCTACCAGGCGCCCTGGAGCGACGATGCGCGTGAACGGCTCAAGACGATGGCGGCCACGAACGATGGGTTTGTGATCGCGGAACGCGATCTCGAGTTACGAGGGCCAGGCGATGTGTTTGGCACGCGTCAGTCGGGGCTGCCGAAGCTCAGGACCGGTGATCTGGTTCGCGATCGCGACATCATGGAGTCGGCCCATCAGGAGGCTCGTCGTCTCGTGGAAGAGGGCGGCCTGACCGACGAACTCAAGTCATTCGTGCAGCAGCGATGGCAGGAGCAGTTCGGGCTGATTGAGGTTGGTTAGGCTCTCGGCTTTGGACTCTCGGCTTTGGGCTCTTGGGAATTTGGACGTTGAGAACCGCTCGCGCGAAGACAACTCCCAAGAACCAACTCCCAACTCCCAAAGCAACTGGGTCATTGGAAGTTGGGAATTGGAAGTTGGGAGTTGACGGTTGAGAGTGATCGCTGGCGAATTCAAAGGCCGCCGTCTGAAAACGCCGAAGTGGGAAGGTGTCCGGCCGACATCCGACAAGCTGCGCGAGACGCTCTTCAACATCCTGGCGCCGCGGATCCTGGGCGCGCGTGTGCTGGACGGTTACGCAGGCACGGGCGCGCTCGGACTCGAGGCGCTCAGCCGCGGCGCGTCGCACGTCACGTTCGTCGAAGCGGACAGGCGTGCGGCGGCGCTCATCGAGGAGAACGCGCAGGTGTGCGGTCTGAAGGGGGGCTATACTATCGCCAACGGCGACTTCCTTGCGTCACATCCGCGTGTCGCGGGAAGCTTCGATCTGATTCTGCTGGATCCGCCGTACGACATCGGAGACGTTCACTCCGTTCTCGAGAGGGCGGCCGGCCTGCTAGCGTCCGACGGATTGCTCGTCCTCGAACGGGCCACGCGCATGGAGCCCGATGTGCCACCGACGCTCGCGCGCGTGCGTGACGTCAAATCCGGCGACAGCACATTGACCATGTTCATCAAGGCGGACGCGTCAGAACAGGCCACCCATCCATGAACGCACCCGATCCACCAAACGGCCGTCTCGCGATCTTTCCCGGCTCGTTCGATCCGTTGACCAACGGCCACGTCGACATCATTCTGCGCAGCGCGCATCTCTTCGAACGCGTCCTGGTCGCTGTGCTCGTCAACCAGGAGAAGAAGCCCCTCTTCTCGCCCGAGGAGAGGGTGTCGATCATTCGGGAAGTCTTCTCCGAGTATCCCAACGTGGAGGTCGACACATTCGACGGATTGCTGGTCGACTACGCGCGACGGCGACGCGCCACGGCCATCATCCGCGGCATCCGCGCGGTGTCCGACTACGAGTACGAGTTTCAGATGGCGTTGATGAATCGTCATCTCGAGCCATCACTCGAGACGGTCTTCATGATGCCGGCCGAGCAGTACACCTATCTGAGCTCCCGTCTAATCAAGGAAGTCTTCGGCCTTGGCGGTACGGTGACGGGACTGGTCCCGCCGGTGGTCGAGGCATGGATGAGGCGCAAGCACGGGAGCGGCGTGTGACGTTCGCGAAGCGCCTGATCAACGTGTCGGCATCGCCGACCTTGCAGGTCGCGGCGGAAGCCGAACGCCTCAAACGTGCCGGTTTCGACGTGGTCGACTTCAGCGCGGGCGAGCCTGACTTTCCGACGCCGGCGCACGTCAAGACCGCCGCCAAGGCCGCCATCGACGCCAACTTCACCCGCTACACGGTGGCGGCCGGCATCCCGGAGCTGCGTGAAGCGATCTGTGCCAGGTATCGACAGGACTACGGCGTCAGCATCGCGCCGACGGAAGTGCTGGTGACTGTCGGTGGGAAGCAGGCACTTTTCAACGCAGCCGCCGCGTTGTTCGACGAAGACGACGAAGTCATCACGCACGCGCCGTACTGGCCCACGATTCCCGAGCAGGTGAAGCTGATGGGCGCCACCCCCGTCATCGTCACGACGCGATCGGACGAAGGGTTTGCGGTTCACGCGGAAGCCATCATCGGTGCGATCACGCCGAAGACCAAGGCGATCATCCTGAACTCGCCGAGCAATCCGACTGGCGCGCTCATCGATGAGAGTACCGTGGCGGCCATCGCCGATGCGGCCGCCGCGCGCGGTATCTGGATCATCGTCGACCTCTGCTACGAGCAGCTCATATACGACACGATTCCGCACAACCTTCCCAAGGTGTTGTTCGCGCGACATCGCGATCGGACAGTGCTTGCCGGGTCGGCATCGAAGGGGTATGCGATGACCGGTTGGCGCTGCGGATGGAGCATCGCGCCGAAGGACGTGACGGCCGCGTTCAACGTGATCCTCGGGCAGTCCACGTCGAACATCACGTCGATCACACAGAAGGCGGCGCTGGCTGCGATCAAAGGCCCGCAGGATGCTGTCTTTGAGATGCTCGACGAATATCGAACGCGGCGCGACAGCATCCACGGCTGGCTGACTGCCCACCCTGGGATCGCCTGCCAGAAGCCGAAGGGCGCCTTCTATCTGCTGCCCGACATCACGCGATTGTTGTCGCCCGACGGCATTCGTACGTCCGCTGAGTTTGCCCGGGCACTCATCGAGCGCGAGAAGGTTGTCGTGGTACCCGGCGAGGCGTTCGATGCCCCCGGATACATCCGCATTTCGTACGCGACGTCGCTCGAGCGATTGCGCGAAGGAGCGACGCGCATGCTTCGCTTCGTCGAATCGCTGCAGCCGTCTGGCGCCGGCGCGTCGCACTGATCGTGTCCACAAGCTTCCGTGAGTTGGTCGCCGAGGCAGTCGGCGGTGAGTACGTCCGTGACGACGACACGTCGCGATCGGCGTACGCGGCCGACGCGCTCGGGCAAGGTCACCTTCCAGACCTGGTGGTTCTCCCGAGGACGGCGGAGGAGATCTCTCGGATCGCGCGTCTGTGCACCGAGCATCGCGTCCCGCTTGTCGTCCGCGGTGCCGGCACCGGATACACGGGCGGAGCAGTGCCGACTCACGGCGGCGTTGTGGTTTCCCTCGAGCGGATGAATCGGATCCTCGAGATCGACGAGATCAATCTTCTCGCCGTCGTCGAGCCCAATGTCATCAACGGAGAGCTGCAACGGGCGGTGGAGCGTGTCGGTCTCTTCTATCCGCCGGATCCGGCGAGCCTGGAGTCCTCGTCGATCGGAGGTAATGTCGCCGAGTGTGCTGGTGGACCACGAGCGTTCAAGTACGGCACGACCAAGCGGTACGTCCTCGCACTCGAAGCGGTGCTCCCGACCGGAGAGATCGTGCGGACCGGATCGAAGGCGGTCAAGAACGTCGTTGGCTACGACTTGACGCAGTTGCTCGTCGGCTCGGAAGGAACGCTCGCGATCATCACGAAGGTGACGCTACGACTCGTTCCGAAACCCCCGGTGCGAGCGACGCTGTCCGCGGCATTTCCGAGTGCCACGCATGCCGTCGCAGCGGTCAGCGGGCTGATCACGCGCCGCGTCGTTCCGGCTGCCATCGAGCTGGTCGATGGCGACTCGTTGCGCGCCGTGGAGACCTATCTCGGTCGATTGGTTGCTCCCGCTGGCACAGGCGCAATCGTCATCGTCGAGTGTGATGGAGTGGCATCTGCGGTTGCGGAAGAGAGCGATCTCGTCGACGCTGCCTGCCGAGAGGCCGGGGCCACGCAGATCACGCGTGCGGCGAGCGAAGCCGAGCGCGATGACGTGTGGAACGTTCGGCGACAGCTCTCGCTGGCACTGCGCGCAACGGGGTTGTTGAAGATCAACCACGATGTCGTCGTGCCACGCGGTCGCGTGCCTCAATTGCTCGACGCGGTGGGCGACCTGGCGCGCCAGTTCCAGCTTCGCGTGGCGTCGTTCGGGCATGCCGGCGACGGGAACATTCACGTCAATTTGATGGTCGACAAAGGCGATGCGGACGAATTGAAACGCGCACGGCAGGCCGAGCGATTGCTCTTCGAGCGCGTCGTGGCGCTCGAAGGATCGATCAGCGGCGAGCACGGCATCGGCTTCGCCAAGGCGCCGTATCTGTCGATCGAGCTATCCGCGGAACAGATTGCCCTGATGAAACGCGTCAAGGCAGCGTTCGATCCCGCTGGGATTCTCAACCCCGGAAAGATTTTTCCGTAGGTGGTTACTGGATGGTGGATGGTGGATGGTGGTTGGTGGATCGTGGAACTGACCGTGCCTAATGCGTTGCTCTTTCTCCGTACTCGCGACGACATTCACCGAAATTCCCAATGAAAGACGTCGGCCGTCTCCTTGCACCAGACGGAGAGCATGAGCGAAGAGCGATCGTTCAGACGACTTGACGTTTGGCAAGAGGCGATGGCGCTCGTCGAAGAAATCTACATCCAATCGAGGCATTTCCCGTCCGACGAACGATTCGGTCTCACTTCACAACTCCGGCGTGCCGCCGTATCCGTGCCGTCGAACATCGGAGAAGGCGCCCGGCGGAAACGGCGCAAGGCGCATCTCTATCACCTCGATATCGCCCTGGGATCTCAGGGCGAGGTCGAGGTCCAACTCGAGATCGCCCTTCGTCTGGGGTACTGCACACGTGACGAGTATGCGCGCATACAGGGTCGTGTGGCCCTCGTCGGGAGGATGCTGAATGGTTTGATCGAATCTCTTCAAACCGAGAACGACGAACTCGAGAACTGACCACCATCCACGAGCCACGATCCACCATCCAGTGGATAATGCGTCATGGCCAAAACGGTAGCGGTCGTCGGTGCCTCGAGCGATCGACAGAAGTTTGGCAACAAGGCACTGCGGGCGTTCGTCGCGGAAGGCTATACCGTCTACGCCATCAATCCGAACGAGGAAGCGGTCGAGGGATTGCAGACTTACTCTTCGGTGCTCGACGTGCCAGGGTCAATCGAGATGGCGACCGTCTACGTGCAGCCCGAGATCGCGGAGAGCCTGCTCCCCGAATTCGAGAAGAAACAGATCGCCGAGATCTGGATCAATCCTGGCGCCGAGAGCGACTCGCTGATGGCGGAGGCCGCACGGCGCAAGCTCAACGTGATCTACGCCTGCAGCATCATCGGAATCGGTCGCAACCCAAGTCAGTTCTGAGGACGCACGTGACGACCATCAGGTTGCGACGAAACGGACCCTGCGTCATCGAGTCCGACGATGTGACGGTGATCGACTGGGAAGGCGTTGAGTATCCGATTGACCGGCGTCCGATCGCGCTCTGCCGATGCGGTGCCTCGTCGAAGAAACCGTTCTGCGACGGAACGCACTCGAAGATCGGATTCGACGGTGGGCGAGAAGCGCCCAAGGCTCCCGACACATCGTCGTGAACCTTGGACGTCAGAAGCCCAGAGCCTGAAGCCCAGAGGCTAAAGCCAGGCGAGAGCGCCTACTCCAGTTCGACGCGGACGCCGAACGGCGATGCCAGCGTCGCATTCACTTCCGAGCCCGCAGCCAACTCGACCTCGCGACCGCGCGTGGCGAGCACGGCGCCCGTGCCAGCAGCACCACCAATCAGCGCGCCCTTTGCCGCGCCCTTGCCGCCGCCGACGATGCCGCCGATGACTGCGCCGATACCGGCACCGGCACCGACCTTGGTGGCATCCTCGCTCTTGGTCGCCTCTCCCTCGAAGCTGACGCTATGCGTCGCCACGGAGTCGCGCTGCGCGTCGATCGTGACCTGAGTGAATCGGAATGCGATGTGTGATCGTCCCTTGACGCGACCCGCACGTTCGACTTCCGTCACGTTGCCGTGAAAGACCGCTCCAGCGGGAAACACGGTGAGGCCATCGACGACGACCGAGCGCCGCAGCCGCGCCGTGACTGGCGACTCGACTTCAGCGGTCTCTGACGAGAGCGCGGTGGTCAGCTCGAGTGGCAGCTCGGTTCCTGCCGGTGCCGTCACTTCGCGGAAGCGAGGCTTCGCCGGAGCAACGGGACGAGGCTCTGCCTTGGCGCGAGTGCTTGGCGCCGCGGGCTTCGGTCTGGGAGCCGCAGTTGATGGAGCGGGCGCGGCTGGCGCGGCGGCCACCGGCGCCGGCGCGGGCTCAGCGACGGGAGCAACTGGAGCAGCCTCCGGCGTGGACGCGGCGGTGCTTTGCTCGATTCCTGCACAGCCAACGGCCAGGCCAGAAGTCAGAAGTGCTACTGCAATCAACTGGGTTCTCATGGTGTCCATCCTCTGGGCAGGGAGGTTTCAAGGATTGGACCGTGGTCACAGCCGGGCCGAAACGGGCAGTTTTGGCCGGAAAATGGCCTCCAGCGACGACAGTTTTGGGAGACAGGAGACGGTCCGGTCCCGGCCCCATGAACGCTTTCTCATCACGACATCTTATTTTGTCGGAACTACTATCAATTTGACTGATGTACGCCGGCAGTGCACACTGAGTCTATGGCCACGCAGCGAACTGGTGCGCAGATCATCTGGGAATGCCTCGTTCACGAGAGTGTCAGCACGGTCTTCGGATATCCGGGTGGGGCGATTCTTCCCGCCTATGACGCCATGCTCGACTACCCAGTCAAGCATGTGCTGGTGCGTCACGAGCAGGGGGCGTCGCATATGGCCGACGGCTACGCTCGTGCCGGAGGCGGTGTTGGTGTCTGCATGGCGACGTCAGGCCCGGGAGCGACGAACCTGGTGACCGGCATCGCCACCGCGATGATGGACTCGGTCCCGATGGTGTGCATCACCGGGCAGGTGCCGAGCAAGCTGATTGGCTACGACGCATTTCAGGAAACCGACATCACCGGCATCACGCTGCCGATCACGAAGCACAGTTATCTCGTGACGCGCGTCGAAGACATCATGCCGGCGATGAAGGAAGCGTTCATTCTTGCGAAGTCCGGTCGTCCTGGCCCGGTGCTCGTCGACATCACCAAGGATGCGCAGCAGGCGAAGATCGACTGGGCCTGGGATCCCTCACCGGTGAAACTGCGTGGATATCGTCCCAAGATGACGATGCCGCAATCACAGATGACATCGGCCGTCGATCTCCTCGCGAAGTCGAAGCGGCCGGTGATTCTCGCCGGACAAGGGATCCTGCAGAGCGGCGCCATGAACGAAGTGCGTCAGTTCGCCGAGCGCATCAACGCGCCGGTTGCGATGACGCTGCTCGGACTCGGCGGCTTCCCGGCGAGCCATCCGCTTCACATCGGCATGATGGGCATGCATGGCGAGTCGTGGGTCAACCATGCGATCCAGGAAGCCGACCTGCTCATCGCGCTCGGAATGCGATTCGACGATCGCGTGACCGGCAACATCAAGACCTACGCGGTCAACGCCAAGAAGATTCACATCGACATCGATCCATCGGAGATCAACAAGAACGTCTTCGCCGACGCCGCCATCGTGGCGGATCTGCGCGAAGCGCTGAAGGATCTCCTCGAGGTGGTGAAGCCGGCGAATCACGAGCCGTGGCTCACTTACATCGGGTCGATGAAGGGCACCTCCGCGGTGCACGATATCCAGCAACTCCCTGACAACGGTCACCTCTACGCCCCACACGTCATCAACGACATCTGGCGCATCACCGGGGGCAAAGCGATCATCGCGACCGACGTCGGCCAGCACCAGATGTGGGAGGCGCAGTACTATCATCACGAGCTTCCACGCACGCTCATCACCTCTGGCGGGCTCGGGACGATGGGCTTCGGTTTGCCGGCCGCAATCGGCGCCAAGATGGCCCGGCCCGAGGCTGAAGTCTGGGCCATCGTCGGCGACGGTGGTTTCCAGATGACGCAGGCGGAGCTTTCGACTGCCGCGCAGGAAGGCGTCAAGGTCAACGTCGCGGTGATCAACAACGGATACCTCGGCATGGTGCGGCAGTGGCAGGAATTCTTTTACGACCGCCGTTACGCAGCGACGCCGCTGCGCAGCCCCGACTTCGTGAAGATCGCCGAGGCGCACGGGCTGATGGGCCTCAGGGTCGAAAAGCGTCCCGACGTCGAAGGCATCGTGCAACAGGCGCGGCAGGCTGAAGGCACCGTGCTCATCGACTTCCGGGTCGAGCAGGAAGACAGCGTGTACCCGATGGTGCCCGCAGGCGCCGACCTCGACGCGATGATTCGGCGGCCGCAGCAGACGTCCGTCCTGGTAGAGACGGCCGCGGATCAGATTTGATTCAGGGCCAGAGCCTAGAGCCCAAAGCCCAGAGCCAGGAAAGATGCATCACACATTAGTAGCCCTCGTCGAAGATAAGCCGGGCGTGCTCAATCGAGTCGCCTCGCTGTTCAGGCGCCGTGCCTTCAACATCGAATCGCTGACGGTCGGTCGCACCGACGTGGCTGGCATCTCTCGCATGACCGTTGTCATCGACAGCGATCAGGTGAGTGCCGAGCGCGTGACCGCATACCTCTACAAGCTCGTCAACGTGCTGCAGGTCGAGGACCTGGAAGAGGTCCCGGCGGTTGCGCGCGACCTCGCACTCGTCAAGGTTGCGGTCGCCGGGCACGACCGTGCGCATCTGCTGCGTGTGGTCGACGAAACGCGCGCGCACATCGTCGACTCAGGCGAGCAGACGATGACGCTCGAGATCACCGGCGAGCCGCCGCACGTCGATGCCGTCATTTCACGACTCGAGCCGCTGGGGATTGTCGAGATGGTCCGCACGGGCCGAGTCGCGATGCGCCGCGGTGATACCACGTTGTCGGCGGCGCAATATTCGTAATCTTGTCACTTCTTGATTCGCGATCTTTGATTGTTTGATTCGTTGATGATTGTTGATCCTTGATGGTTGATTTGGTGGTTGGCGCTTCGCCTCGGCCATAACCATTCAATGATCGTCAATCTCCAGTCAACGACGATTCAACAATCGAAAATCACAGATCAAAGATTCGATTAGCAGTTCACGTATTGAGGAGCAGTCATGGCCACGATGTTCTACGACAGAGACACCGACATCGACCTCATTCGTCAGCGAAAGGTCGCCGTCATCGGATACGGCTCGCAGGGGCATGCGCACGCGCTGAACCTGCAGGACAGCGGCGTCGATGTCGTCGTCGGGCTGCAAGCTGGCAGCAAGTCGGCAGACAAGGCGAAGGCCGCGGGACTGCGCGTGATGTCGGTGGCCGACGCCTCGAAGTGGGCTGACGTCATCATGATCCTGATTCCTGATCAGCATCAGTCCAAGGTCTACAAGGCGGATATCGCACCGCATCTCACCAAAGGCAAGATGTTGATGTTCGCGCATGGCTTTGCCATTCGCTTCAACTGGATCGTGCCTCCCGCCGACGTCGACGTGACGATGATTGCACCCAAGGCGCCCGGTCATCGCGTGCGGGAGGTCTTCAAGGAAGGCGCGGGCACGCCGGGACTGCTGGCCGTCCATCAGGACGTAACAGGGAAGGGGAGATCCACGGCGCTGTCCTACGGCCGCGCGATCGGTTGCACCCGCGCAGGTGTGATCGAGACGACGTTCGCTGAGGAGACCGAGACGGATCTCTTTGGCGAGCAGGCAGTGCTGTGCGGCGGTACGAGCGCCCTCGTGAAGGCCGGCTTCGAGACGCTCATCGAGGCGGGCTATCAGCCGGAGATCGCGTACTTCGAATGCCTGCACGAGCTGAAGCTCATCGTCGATCTGATGTATCGCGGTGGATTGCAGTACATGCGCTACTCGATCTCCGACACCGCCGAGTACGGCGACTATGTGGGTGGCTCGCGCATCGTCACCGCGGAGACGAAGGCGACGATGAAGCAGATGCTCAAAGAGATCCAGTCGGGCGAGTTCGCGAAGAAGTGGATTGACGAGAACGAGAACGGCCTGCCGAACTTCAAGAAGCTCCGTGAGCAGGATCGCAACCACCCGATCGAAGTCGTGGGATCGAAGCTGCGGAACATGATGCCGTTCCTCGATCCGGTGCAACTGCCTCAGCCGGCGAGCGTGTGACTCTTGTAGTTCACAGTTCACAGTTCAAGAGCGCGTGAACTGCCTGCCGTGAACTGTGAACTGCCTACTGTGAACTGCCCATGAACAAGTATTCCAGTCGCGTAACCCAGCCGCGCAGCCAGGGTGCGTCGCAGGCGATGTTGTACGGCGTCGGTCTCACCGACGCCGACCTGAAGAAGCCGCAGGTTGGCATCTGCAGCATGTGGTACGAGGGCAACACCTGCAACATGCACCTCGACCGCCTCGCGGCCCAGATCAAAGAAGGTGTGTCGGCGTCCGGGCTCGTTGGCATGCGCTTCAACACGGTCGGCGTGAGCGACGGCTTGTCGATGGGCACCGAAGGCATGAGTTACTCGCTGCCTTCGCGTGACCTCATCGCTGACTCGATCGAGACGGTGGTTGGCGCGCAGTGGTATGACGCGCTCATCACGGTCCCCGGCTGCGACAAGAACATGCCGGGCAGTGTCATCGCGATGGCGCGGCTCAATCGGCCGTCGCTGATGGTGTACGGCGGCACGATCCGGGCGGGCTTTGCCCAGGGCAAGCCGCGCGACATCATCTCGGCCTTTCAGTCGTACGGCGAGTACCTGGCGGGGACGATCACCGACGAGCAGCGCCTGGACATCGTTCGTCACGCATGTCCCGGCGCAGGTGCCTGCGGCGGGATGTACACCGCCAACACGATGGCCGTCGCCATCGAGGCACTCGGCTTGTCATTGCCCTTCAGTTCGTCCCTTCCGGCGGAAGACGCGGGCAAGGGTGACGAATGCCGGCGCGCAGGCGCCGCAATTCGTGTGCTCCTCGAGCGCGACCTGAAGCCGCGAGACATCCTGACCAGCAAGACGTTCGAGAACGCCATGACGATGATTATGGCGGTTGGCGGATCGACGAATGCGGTCCTGCACCTGCTGGCGATCGCGAAGGCGGCGGGCGTGAAGCTCGAGCTCGCGGACTTCCAGCGTGTCAGCGATCGCGTCCCGCTCCTGGCCGATCTCAAGCCGAGCGGCAAGTACGTGCAGGAGGATCTCCATGCGGTCGGTGGGACGCCTGCGGTCATGAAGTACCTGCTCGAGCGCGGCTACCTGCACGGCGACTGCATGACGGTCACCGGGCGGACGCTGGCAGAGAATCTCGAGAGCGCACCGCATCTGAAGACCGGGCAGGAAATCATTCACACGCTCGAGGAACCGGTCTTCAAACGCGGCCACATCCGCATCCTGCACGGCAACCTCGCCCCGCAGGGATCGGTCGCGAAGATCACCGGCAAGGAGGGCGAACTGTTCACCGGCGTTGCGAAGGTCTTCGATTCCGAAGAAGCGATGCTTGCCGGGCTCGAGAACAAACAGATTGGCAAGGGCGACGTGGTCGTGATCCGCTACGAAGGCCCGAAAGGCGGACCCGGCATGCCGGAGATGCTGACGCCGACGTCAGCCATCATGGGCGCCGGGCTCGGATCCGACGTCGCACTCCTCACGGATGGTCGCTTCTCCGGCGGTTCGCACGGCTTCATCATCGGCCACATCACGCCGGAAGCTCAGGAGGGCGGTCCAATCGCGCTCGTCCAGAACGGCGACAAAATTACCGTCGATGCCGCGGCGTGCCTGCTGAGCATCGATGTGAGCGATGACGAACTGGCACGACGACGGAAAACCTGGGTCGCTCCGCCACCGAAGGCCACAACCGGCGTTCTCGCGAAGTACGTGCGCCTCGTCAGGCCAGCCTCTGAAGGCTGCGTCACCGACTAAAGGTCAGTCGTGACGGTGCGGCAGGCCTGAAGGCCTGCCGCTACGGTAAAATCGCCGCTTCACCCGTGACCATGTCATCCGTCGCGCGACTCGCCGTCAGCGATTCGCTCGGTCAGCGCGTCATCGTCATCGACAAGAGCCCCTTCCGGATCGGCCGCCGGCCTGACAGCGACCTCGTTCTGAACGGCAGCGAGGTCTCGCGCGATCACGCGGAGATCGTACGGGTCAATGAACATTACGTGATCAGGGACCGTCAGTCGAAGTACGGCACCTACGTCAACGGCGCGCGAGTGACCGAACAGCCGCTCTCGCACAGAGATCAGATCGAGTGTGGCCACACGGCGGACGCGTCCTTGACCTTCGTCGCGGACGAGCGTCGGCCAGGCGAAGACAGCCGCGCGGGCGCGGTCGGCGAGTTCCGTCAAGTGGCGACACTGCTCGCCGCGCTGCGGGCGATGGGGACCGAGCGCGTACTCGACGACGTGCTTGCGGTGGTCCTCGACGCCGCGATCGAGACGACCGGCGCCGAGCGCGGGTTCATCATGCTCGCCGACGCGCAAGGGACGCTGGACATGAGCCTCGCGCGGCACGCGGGTCGCGGTTCAGTCGAGGCCTCCGACTTCAAGACCAGCCGCAAGATTCCCGAGCAGGTCTTCGCCACCGGGCAACTGCAGGTGGTCGCTGACCTGCTCGAAGGCGACCTGGCAGAGACGCACACGCAAACCGTGGCGTTCGGCATTCGGCACGTGCTGTGTGCGCCGCTGAAACTGGTGCGCTACGTCGAGCGACCGGAGGATCCCGGTGCCAGCACCAATATCGGCGTGCTGTATCTCGATAGCAAGGAGCGCGGCAGATTCTCTGCGCCGGCCTCGCTTGCGCTCGAGGCGCTGGCGACGGAAGCAGCGACAGCGATCGAAAACGCCCGCCTCTATCGTGAGACGGTGGAGAAGGCCAAGATCGACGAGGAGCTGCGCACCGCGTCGAAGATTCAGCAGGCGCTGCTCCCACCCGCGCGCCGCGAGGGCGCGTTCTATCAGGCCGTGGGTGCGTCAGTGCCGAGCCGGATGATTGGCGGCGACTTCTTCGACTATCTCGATCTGTCCGGTGACGCGTTCGGCTTCGCCCTGGGCGATGTGACGGGTAAAGGACCGTCGGCGGCGCTCGTGACCGCGGTCATACAAGGCATCTTCGGATCGCAGATGGGAACCGCGGTGGCTCCGGCCGAACTGATCTCGCTCGTCAATCGCGTGCTGCTGGCCCGGCGTGTCGAGTCGCGGCTGGCGACGATCTTCTTCGGGTCAATCACACCGCGCGGTCGCCTCGTCTACTGCAACGCGGCACAGAACCCGCCGTTGCTGTTCTCGGGCGGACGCTGGGATCGTCTCGATATCGGCGGCACGCTCCTCGGCGCGTTCGCGGAGGCCGTCTACGAGCAGGGGGCCCGCCAATTGGCCCCGGGAGACACGATCGTCGCTTTCAGCGATGGCATCGCCGAAGCCCTGAACGTCGAGGGAGAGGATTTCGGAGAGCAGCGCATACGGGAGGCCGTTGAGCCGCGAATCAACGAGCCCGTCGACGTGATTCTCGACCGGCTGCTTGGCGTGCTCGAACGGTTCACACGCGGAATTCCGCAGGCCGACGATCTGACCGCGGTCGTTGTGAGGTATCTCGGTTGATCAGGCCTGCTTGGCCGTCGCTTTTGGCGCCGCTTTCTTGCGCGTGCGCTTCGCTGGCTTGTCGGGTTCCGCCGTGGTCGAGCGCTCGAGTTTCACCATGGCGGTCGCGAATCGTCTCAGCCCATGCTCATCGAAGTCGATGACCGTGTGGTGTTCGTCGACAAGCCGAATCGTGCCATGGCCGTATTGCGGTTGAGAGACCCGGTCGCCAATCGCATAACCTCGCACGTTCCGCCTCCTGAATCGACACAACAAACCAACCGGCACCGGGCCCTCCAGGGCCCGGTATTCAAATCACTTGCGTCCTCGACCCGAGTACCGGGTCGAGACTGTGTCTACCAGCGAGGTTCGCTGCGACGTGATGGACCGCGACTCCCGTACGCGCCGCCGCCGCCGCCGCCGCCACCCGAGCGAGGAACCTGGGGTCGGGCTTCATTCACCGTCAGGCGACGGCCGCCAAACTGCTGATCGTTCAGCTTGGTGATGGCGTTCTGCGCTTCGTCGTCCGAGGACATCTCGACGAATGCGAACCCGCGCGCGCGGCCGGTATCCCGATCGCGCATGACGGTAACGGTCTCCACATTGCCTGCCTGCGTGAAGAGCTCCTGCAGATCCTGCTCGTTGGTTTCGTAAGGAAGGTTACCGACGTAAAGTTTTCGACCCATCACTGACTCCTGCGACGTTTCAGCGACCCACGCGACGTGCGCGGGCCTTACGAAAACCCAGCCTGAGCGACTGTCGCTCGGCTCAACTGCATGCAGGAAGATCAGAGGACGGTCAGATCGACGCTGAACGCGATTAGCGGTGGGCTAAGCTTCCGGACCGGCAGTATACACCGTCAGGGTTCGGTGTCGACTACCCACTTCGAAGTATTTTCGCTATTGCTGAGGCGGGAGTCGGTACCGTCCATCCGCAGTTTGTCTAAGGAATCCTTCATCCACGAGCGTCTTCAGGACGCGCACGCATTCGTCATGGTTGACTTGGAAAAGTCGCGCCGCCTGGTCGACAGTCGGCGAGAATCCGCGCATCTCGACGAACTCACATCGAATGCGTTCGACGACATCGACCCGCATCGACGGCTTGCGCGGTATCGACATCGAAAGCGCTTTGAAGGGAATGTCGGCGAGCGACGGCGGGAAGTGCGACGCTTTAGTGGCGCGCATGGGCATAGAACCTCCCCTGCGGATGTGTTTCTCTGGACGATACGCCCCAACAATGGGCGACGTCAAGGGCGATTAATCGGCACTCGTGATATGTCTAGTGGTGAGGTGCCTGCCTGTTGACGCTGGAGTACTGTGCAATGACTCGGCTCCTCACCCTCTCGATCGTCGCTGCCTGTGTCTTTGTCGTCAGCGCAGCTCCCCAACAGCCAATCTTCCGCGGGACGAGCGACGCCGTCCGCGTATTCGTCACCGTGACGGACAAAGATGGCCGACTGATCCCGGACTTGAAGCAGGAAGACTTCGAGATCAAGGACGACGGCAAGGCGCAACCAATCACGCTGTTCGACAACACGCCGCAACCGGTCCGGCTCGTCACGATGCTCGATGTGTCAGGGAGCATGGAGGGGAACCTGCCGCTGCTGCGTGCGGCCTCCGACCAGCTTTTCTCGCGACTCGGCCCGAACGATGTTGCGCGCGTCGGGACCTTTGGCCGGGATGTCGTCATCAGTCCGTCGTTCACGCGCGATCCGAGCGAGCTTCGACGAGCCCTGCCGACGTCGATCGCTCCCGATGCGCCAACCCCGCTGTGGCGGGCGACCGACGCGGCGATGGAAAAGTTCTCCGATGACGGAGAGGGGAGATCCGTTGTCCTCGTGCTGAGCGATGGCAAGGACAGCGGACCCACAGGATTCAATCAGCGCTATGTAAGCCAGGCGGAAGTGATCGATCGCGCCCGCAAGCAGGACGTCATGGTCTACGGAGTTGGAATGCGGAGCCGCGGACCTCGACGTAGCCCGGCGGGCCCCATCGACATCCAGGCGGCGCTGATTGCCGATCTCCCGGATCCGGGCCTCGCGCTGGCTGCTGAGCAGTCAGGAGGCGGCTACATCGAGATTCGCCCCAACCAGGATCTCGCCGAGGCGTTTGCGCGCGTCGTGGACGAACTGCATAGCCAGTACCTGATTGGCTTCGCCCCGCCGAAACGTGACGGCAAGGTGCACGACATCGAGGTGCGCATCCTGAATCAGAAGGGATTGAAGCCGCGCGCCCGCAAGAACTACGTTGCGCCAGCAGGGAAGCC
>Ga0070674_100000682_pt1 | contig 17163 bp, 15 predicted proteins | sample KBSM33metaG_FD_65344 | JGI IMG/M metagenome (GOLD analysis project Ga0070674, IMG submission 65344) | Miscanthus rhizosphere microbial communities from Kellogg Biological Station, Michigan, USA - KBS M3-3 metaG | ecosystem: Host-associated > Plants > Roots > Rhizosphere > Soil ... | reverse complement strand
GATCAGGTCGGCCATGCGCACCGTCGAGAAGCGGTGCGAGACGAGGATGGTGACGCGCCCATCCGCGCTGGTGCCGCGGACTGCCGCGGCGTAACGTTCGAACAGTGCGTGCTCGGTTTCCGCATCGAGCGCGGCCGTCGGCTCGTCGAGCACAAGTACGATTGGCTCGTCGCGCATGAAGCCGCGCGCGAGGGCCAGCTTCTGCCACTGGCCGAAGCTGACGTCGACACCGCCTGGCCACGATGGTCCCAGTTGCGTCTCGAGGCCTCCCGTCAACTTCACGATCACATCGCCGGCGCCCGCGCGACTGACTGCCGTGACGACCGCGGGTTCGTCGTCAAGACGAGGGACATCGCCGACCCCGACCGTGTGACGGGCGAGAAACTCGAAGCGGAAGAAATCCTGAAACGCGCCTGCGAGTCGAGCGCGCCACTCCACCGGCGGGATTCGCGCAAGGTCGGTCTGGTCGATCAGGATCCGGCCGCTCGTGGGTTCGTACAGCTTCGCGAGCAGTTTGACGAGCGTCGACTTCCCCGCTCCGTTCTCGCCGACAACGGCCACCACCGTGCCCGCCGGAAGATTGAGATTCACGTCGTTGAGCACGAGGCGATCGGTGCCTGGGTACGCGAACGACACGTGCTCGAAGCGAATGCCCTGGGTCAGCCGCGACGGTGCCGGCTGATCGGCATTCGCGACCAGTGAACTCGCGTAGTCCTCGAGCCACGCGAGCCGAATCGCCGCATCCATCCAGACGCCACGCAGAAATCCGATCTCGCCAACCGTGGCTCCCACGTAGAACGACAAACGCGAGCCGGCGGCAAGGGCAAGCAGCACATCACCCGCAGGCGCGCCGAGTCCGAAGGCCACGAACACAATCGCGCCGACGTAGCAGAGGCCGAAGATCGCCCATGCCACCGTGTGCCAAGCGGCCGTACGCCATCGGGCTGCGGAGACCGGCCGGTTGCCGAACTCCCACGCGAGCCTCCGCTCCTTGACCAGGCGATCGCCGATCCCGGTGACACGAACTTCCTTCCCCGCCGGAGCCGTCGTCGCAATATCGAAGAGATGCCGCGCCAATCGATTCGCCTGGGCGCCACGCTCGAACGCAGTTCTTTCGACGCCGGGCCGCCACGCAGAGGTGAGCACGGTCGGCAGCGCGCACACGAGGAGAAGCGCCAGCGCCGGGTGAATGGAGACGAGCAGGCCTACTGTCACCACGAGACGCAGGATCCACGCACACGTCGTGAACAGCGACATGTACATGTGGTCGAGCATGAAGACCTGATTGCGAAGAACGGCGAGTCGATCGAGATACTCGGGACGTTCGTGATGTGCGATTGTCGCGATCGATGCCAGCAGCGTCGCGACGTGCGACTCGAGCGCGATCGTCACCTTGTCGCGGAACCGGCGCTGGACGCGAGTGCTGACGGTCTGGAGGAACCAGGTCGCCGTGGACGACACGCCGAGCGCAATCGCCGCAAACACGACGAGCGACCAGTTGCGCGCGAGCGTTCCGTCGCCGAGCAACTTGAACCAGAGCGCGATGAGCGAATCAGGCAGCGCCGAGAGCATGGCCAGCGAGAACGCCGCGAGCAGGAGCCCTGGCTCGTGCCGGTAACCGAGCTTGCACAAGCGCCACATGGACGCCAGGCCGGGCGGAAGGCGATCCGCCTTCTTACTCGTCTCAGGCGAGGACGTCATAACTTTTCCCTTCTTCGTCCTCGGCAACAAAGCGCTGCGCCTGCAAATCGAACATCGTGCGATAGCGACCGTTCAGTGCTATCAGCTCGTCGTGCGTGCCCAACTCGACGACCTTCCCCTTCTCGAGCACGCAGATGCGATCGACGTGACGGACGGTCGAGAACCGGTGCGAGATCAGGATGGTCGTGCAGTGGCGCGTGGCCGCAAGGATGCGCTCGAAAATCGCCGCCTCGCCACGAACGTCGAGTTGTGCGGTCGGCTCGTCGAGTAACACGACGCCGGCGCCTTCTTTGACGGCACATAACGCTCGCGCCAGCGCGACGCGTTGCCACTGTCCGCCCGAGAGATCGATGCCATCGTCGTAGCCGCGCGCCAGCACGGTATCGAGTCGCGCCAGCCTTGACGCGCCGGCATCTTCGAGCGCGCTCGATACCACGTCGTCAGGTGCTCCGGCGGGAGCGACGTTGTCGCGCAGCGACAACTCGAATCGCGTGAAGTCCTGGAAGACGGCGGCGAGCCGCGTCCGCCACTCAGTGAGATCCAGATCGCGCACATCGGTGCCGTCGATTTCAATCGCGCCGTTCTGCGGGTCGTAAAGGCGGCACAGCAGCTTCGCGAGCGTCGTCTTGCCTGCGCCGTTTTGTCCGACGATGGCGAGCGACGTGCCAGCTGGAATCGTCAAGTCGAAGCCATCGAGAACCGGGGCACCACCCGGGTAGGCGAACGTGACGTCCCGGAACCGAATCTGACGCGCGGGTAACCTGGCTGCCGACCCTGGTCCCGAGGTCAATCGCCCGGCGTTCGCCATCGCCGGCAACAGGCGTCGCACCGCCGCCACCGGTGCCGACGCACCGTCGAGCGCCCAGTTGAGGCCACCGAACGCGATCATCGACGTGGCCACCGTGCACTGGGCGTAGATGACGACTTCGCCGAGATTGAGGCGACCAGCCTCGGCTGCTGCCGCGATCGACCACAGGACTGCGACGTTCGCAGCGATGACAATCAGCAGGCTCCAGGTCAGTGGCCGCTGCCGAAGGCGAGTCGCTTCGTACTGAAGCGCGTGAAGGCGCGTGCGTCGAGCCACGAAACGCTCGATGTTCCAGCGCACCAGGCCGAAGAGCCGAAGTTCTTTGCCGGCTGGCGGATCGACGGCAAGCCGGTAGGCATAGTCGGCGTCGCGCTGCGCGCTCCGCACTTCATCGGTGTTGCGGTCGCGCCAGATTCCGCTCTCACGCAGCAGCCAATGCGTGGAGAACCATGCCGCGACCAGAACGATCGGCGCCCACCATGAGTAGCCAAAGAGCACAACCGCCGCTGAGAGGCCACCAACGACGCCGACGAGACCGCCTGCGATGAAGTCCATCGAGTACGACAACGGCGGCCCGGTCATACCGAGATCGAAATCGCGCGCGACCGTCAGATCGCCGATGAGCGAGGGATCTTCGAGGTGTCCCATCCCCTGAGGGCGAACACACGCGGTCGTCAGTCGATCGTAGAGATGCGCGGCAGTCCGATCCCCGAGGTTCAAACCAATCGCGGTGTGGATCGGCGTCAGGATCTGCAGCAGGACGAAGATGACGCCCACGATCGCAAGCGGTTCCGCGAGGCCGCTGCCTCTCTGCACCGCGGCAACCAGCACACCCATCGCCACGGCGAAGAGCGCGGGCAGGACGCCCCGCAGCAGCAGCACTGCCCACCAGACGATGGCGAGCACGCTGTCCGCCTTCGGCAGAGCCGCAAAGAACTGCCATTCCTGACGTTCACGCAAACGTTGCAGCATATGACCCACCGGCTTGGGGGTTCCGCTCGGCGCATCTTATCGCTGAGAGGCGCCTGCGAACAGAGCGAGGCACTGGCATTGCAGGGAAGAAAGCATTTGCGGTCGTGGCTTCAACGATACGGCGCCCTAGTCCTCCTGGTTAGTGCGTTCACCGCCGCATTGGCGCTTGAATTCCTTGCGCCGGAGCGGCGCACTGCGATCTTCCTCGCGTCGGTCCTGGCAATCATCCCGCTGGCGGGATACATCGGGCGCGCGACCGACAACCTGGCGGCTCACCTCGGCGGCACGATCGGCGGCTTGCTCAACGCGACGTTCGGCAACATCGCCGAGCTGATCATCGGTGCATTCGCGCTGCGGGCAGGCTTCATCGACCTCGTCAAAGCGTCGCTGACGGGATCGATCATCGGGAACACACTGCTCGTGTTCGGGCTCGCGGCGCTGGTCGGAGGCATTCGTCATCCGGTCCAGCGCTTCAATCGCACCGCCGCGAGCCTCAGCACGACGATGCTGCTGCTCAGCGTCGTGGCGCTGGTTGTTCCGGCCGTCTTTCATGCACTCTCACGACGAAACGGCGACGGGCCTCAGCTTCAGATGGACGCCGAAATTGCCGTCGTCCTGCTGCTCACTTACTGCGCGAGCCTGGTGTTCACGCTGAAGACGCATCGTCTGCCACACGGGCATGCTGGTCCGCCACCTCAGACATCGATCTCGCGCTCCATCGCCCTGCTCGTCGGTGCAACCGCGGCTGTGGCCTGGATGAGTGAACTGCTGGTGGGCGCGCTCTCTGACGCCGCGCGCGTGCTGGGGATGAGCGACCTCTTCGTCGGCGTCATCGTCGTCGCCGTGATCGGCAACGCTGCAGAACATTACTCGGCGGTGCGAATGGCCGCACAGAACGACATGGATGCCGCGCTCAGCATCGCCGCGGGGTCGTCGACGCAGATCGCGTTGTTCATCACGCCGCTTCTTCTGTTCCTGAGTTATCTCATTGCACCGACCCCAATGAACCTGCTGTTCAGCACATTCGAGGTGATGGCCCTCGGGCTCGCCGTGCTGACCATCTCCTTCGTCGCACACGACGGCGAGACGCACTGGATGGAAGGAGTCCAGATGCTCGCGGTCTACGTGATTCTGGCGCTGGGGTTCTACTTTCTTCCGGCGGGGAAATGACACGGCGGGTCTGCCCTCGACTGCGCTCAGGCCAGGAAAGACCCGCCTCTACATGCCCGTAGCGGCGGGCCTTCAGGCCCGCCGAGAGACTTGCGTCGTTACGTTCTGCGTGAGGACCAGTGGATCGAACGAATCATCCATCGGCCTGCGTCGCGCGTCAGGACGACGAGCTGCGCGCTCACGAAGCTCACCGGATCGCCCTGAAACTTTCCGTCGTATTCCGTCATCGCGATCACCCACGCCGTGTTGCCGTCGAACTTGACCTGCATCGGGCCACGTTTCCCAGTGACCTCACTCTCGAACTCGATGTCGGCCGGCAGGTGATTCATCTCATATTCTGCGCGAGTCTCGAGCTTGCCCGATTCGAGGAAGACCGCGTCGGGCGCGATGACGCCCATCGCTGCCGCGGCGTCTCCCTTCTTGATCGCGCCATAAAAGGCTTCGACGACGGAGATGACTTCGGACTCGCTCGGCACCGATGCCGACGAGCAGGACGACAGCGACAACGTTGTTGCCGCCATCACGACGAAGCTGAGGCGAGGCACACTCCTCATGAGGCCTCGCAGTCTACCACCCCTCGGTCGATCGGATAATAGCGAGACGACTTCTTCACCGCGCTCGGTGTGAACCTGCGGGCTGTCGAAGAGTAGTAGGGTGCCGAGTGCCTGCCAGACTGAGCGCCGTCACATTCCTGATTTGGTTGCTGGCCATCGGGTTCGGCATCTACTTCTACGTCGCTCGCGCAGACATCGTCCGCGACGAGATGCTCGTCTTGTCGGCCTCATCCACCGTCATCGCCGGGGCGGTGTACTTCGTGATGGGATGCATCCGGGGATTTACGCTCATTCCTGTGACCTACCTCATCCCGTTTGGGCTGCTGTTTCTGTCCCCCGTTGTTCACTTCCTTCTCACCATCGGCGGCATTCTCATGTCGTCGGCGGGACTCTACTACTTCTCGGAGCGCCTGCAGCTCGCCGAGTACTTCGAGACGCGCCACTCCAGTCACGTGACCCGCGTGCGCGGGCTGCTGAGCAGGCAGGAGCTGCCGATCGTGATCGGATGGAGCCTCTTTCCTCTCGCCCCAACGGACCTGATTTGCTACGTCTGCGGCTCGCTCGGGGTGGATGTGCGGAAAATGCTCATCGGCATCCTCATCGGCGAGGGGATCATCTGTGCACTCTATATCTTCCTGGGGCGGCAGCTCTTGTCGTTCCTGTTGTAATCCTGAGGCATAATCAACGCGTTTCGTCACCGAATCCGGGGGGCCTTCTTGCTCACGTTGCAGAGTCGGTGCGTCGGCGATGTGACGGTCGTCACGTGCAGCGGCCGGATCGTCGCAGGTGAAGAGTCCAAGTCACTTCAAGTGTGTCTCGACCGGCTTCTGCCGGAGAGCCCTCACGTACTCCTGCATCTCGGGGCCGTTGACTTCATCGACAGCGGTGGCCTGGGCTTGATTGCTCGCTACCTCACCCGGCCACAAGATCGACGAGGGACGCTGAAGGTCTGCGCTGTCTCCCCGAAGATCGAAGACGTCCTGCGGATCACGCGGCTCAAGTCGGTGTTTCAACCGTACGCCACCGAAGCTGACTCGATCGTGGACATCCACCGCAGCGGTCAAGGCGTCGACGCATTCGAGAACCCGGATGTCCTGTGCGTCGACGAGTCGGCGGACGTGCTGACCTATCTGCGCGAGTTGCTGAAGGAGGCGGGATACCGCACGCTGACCGCCACCAACATGCCCGACGCGCTGATCCTGCTCAAGGCCACACAACCACGGATCGTCGTGATCGGTGCGGAGTCCCGGATTGCTGGCACGCAGGCAGCCGCCGACTTCAACACCATCGCGCGCGCGAAGCAGGTCGTCGAGCTCCCGGCAGGATTCTCAGGACAAGACGCAGGCGAAGCCGCGCAACAGGTACTGCAGGCTCTTCGCGATGGAGGGAGATCGTCATGAGCATGTCCAGAGCTCTCACGGCGGCGATGCTGTGCGCGGGCATCCTGCTCTCGGCTCCCGCCACGCAGGCGCACCACTCATTCGCCGCGGAGTTCGACGGCAAGAACTGCCGCGACTTCACCGGTACCCTGACGAAGCTCGATTGGCAGAACCCTCACGCCTACTTCTATGTGGACGTGAAGGAGCCTGATGGCCACGTCGAGCCGTGGTCGTTCCAGACCTACGCGCTCATCACGCTTCGTCGAGCCGGAAACGATCGACAGGTGTTTCTCGACAACGTGGGCAAGGAAGTCTTCGTGCGCGGGTGCCTGGCGCGGAACGGCAAGAAGAACTACGCCGCCGCCGGCACGTTGAAGTTCTCCGATGGCGTCATGCGCCAGGTCGGTCAGCTTCAGGACTAACTTAATGAAACCTGTCGTTCACACTTCCTGGTTCTCGGTTCTCGGTTCGTGTTCAGGTTCGCGAGCGCTTCGCGCGAACGGTCTCTTGATCGCCCTGTTCGCTTTGATTGTTTTATGTGTTCCTCGAGCAGACGCCCAGGACAAGCCGTACGCGATCACGGTCATGCCGCCTGGCGGTCCCGCACCACGCCTGGCTGATGGCCACCCGGATCTCTCTGGCCATTGGCTGCCCAACAGCGCGGGCCAGGGTGTCAGCGGCCGTTACGGCGTTGATCCGGCCGCGACGCGGCAATTTGATCCCAAGGCCACACCCGAGGAGCGTCCGTCTTTCCAGCCGTGGGCGCTCGAAAAGATCAAGTCGATGACGCCGACCGAGCTCGAGCTCTCGAAGTCGTCGGTGAACTGCATGCCGCGCGGCGTGCCCGCCATCTGGTTGCAGAATCCTTACTCGACGATGATGGTGCACAAGCCGGACGTGCTGGTGCAGTTGTACGAAGTGCTCAACAACTTCCGAGTGATCCACCTCGATGGGCGGCCGCTGCCGGCGTATCCGGAACCGCTCTTTCACGGCAACAGCGCCGCACGCTGGGAGGGCGACACGCTCGTCGTGGAATCGACGGGGTTCGACGAGCGCACCTACATTCAGCCCAACGGCTGGTTCCACAGCGACCAGCTGCGCGTCGTCGAGCGTTACTCGCGGCCGTCGATGAACTACCTGATGGTGGAGGTCACGGTCGACGATCCCAAGGTGCTGACCAAGCCCTGGAAATCCGCCCCGCGCCGCTGGACGCTGGGCAGCGGCGACATCTACGAGTTCTACTGCACGAACAATCGCGAGCTCGAGGAACTCGAGAAGGTTCGCGAGCAGGAACTGCAGAAGAAATAGCCAGCGCCCTGCCAGAGCTACAAGACTTTACGCGCGCCGCGTAAAACACCAATGAAGAGCGGTCAGCCTCGGCTGGCATGCCGCTTGAACGATGCCCAGCCAATGCCGAGGCTCGCCGGTCCATCGCGGAGGGACACGAATCCCGAATCCGTTCCCGACGTCGAGCGGCCCGCGCGCTCGCTCTGGAACAGCCGCAACTCGATGCACGTGATCGCGGCGTGCGGCGCGATCGTCATGGTCCGCTTCGCCGCGCCCCTTCTCATGCCGATCATCTTGAGCGTGATGCTCTTCTACATGCTCGATCCGATCGTGGATTGGCTGGAGAGCTGGCACCTGCCACGTCTGATGGCAACCATGCTCGTCGTCTTTGCCTTGATCGGAACGCTCGGGGCGGGACTCACCTTCCTGTGGCCGCAGATCGACTCGGTGCTGACGAAGGTGCCTGAGGGAACTGAACAGCTGCGCCGGACATTCAGGCAGCAGCGACGCGTGCAAGGTGATTCGACATTGGAACGGATCCAGGCCGCAGCACGCGCGGTCGATTCGGCTGCCGCAGAAGCAGGAACACCGGCGACGAAAAGCCCAGGCGTCACCCGCGTCGAGATCCAGCAGCCGTGGCGAGTCTCGGACATGTTGTGGACGGGTGGCATCGGCGCGCTCGGCATCCTCGGGCAGTGCGTGACCGTGCTGTTCCTCACGATCTTCCTGCTCTACGAGGACGACTCCTTCAAGCGGAAGCTCGTCGCGGAGATGGAGACCCGGAACAACAAGCGCATCACCGTGCGCATCCTCAACGACATTGCGACGCAGATTGGCCGCTTCATCTGGGTGCAGGCGTCGACGTCGCTCGCCGTCGCCGTCGCGACATGGCTCGCGCTCTGGTGGATCGGGGTCGCCGAGCCGATGGTGTGGGGGGTGCTCGCCGGCGTCCTGAACGTCGTGCCCTATTTCGGCCCGCTGATCGTGACCTCTGGTCTAGCGGTCGTTGGCTTCCTTCAGTTTGGAACGCTGGAGATGGCCGCTCTCGTCGCCGGCGTCGCGCTCGCCATTACGACCATCGAGGGGATGTTCCTGACACCCCATCTTCTGAGCCGCGCTGCGTCACTGAATCACGTGGCGATCTTTGTGGCGATTGCGTTCTGGAGCTGGGCGTGGGGTGTCCCGGGAATGCTGCTCGCAGTGCCCATGCTGATGGTCATGAAAGCAGTCTGCGATAACGTCGAGGGGTTAAAGGGGATCGGCAGGTTCGTTAGTCAGTAGCCGCGACTCAGAGATAGCTGAGCCACCAGTCACGGCGACGAGCCTTCACACCCGCCACCCAGCGACAGTACGGATACAGCGTCACGATGACCACTGCCCACACGACGTAGACGCCGAGCAACGAGACACCGTACCCGGACGGATAGAACAGGAACAGCGTCATGAACTGACTGGCGCGAAAGCCCTGAGAGACGCCTAACAGCACGCTCAGTGCGTGAATCAGGATGAAATGCGCGACGTAGAACGCGAACGGCACGCGTCCGAAGGTCGTGAGGATCCCGCCGATGGCGCTGGGGATCCTGTCAGCGAACGCGCACAGAATCGCCGCCGGTCCGAGCGTCATCAGCACGAAATCAAGACTGGGCGGATACTTTGTCGTGTTCAGGAAATCGATGACGGTGGCGGTCACACCACGTGCCTGCCACTGCCACGGATTCGGATCGCCATAGGCACCGACAGCTCGCAACACCACGAAGGCCGCGGTCAGCGCGAGCCCCCATTTCAGCAGTGACTCCTTCCGCGACGTTTCCTTCCGCTCGAACAACGCCGCCACGCCGAAACCAAACAGCATCACGCCGACCCACGGCAGCAGCGGATACACGAACGTGAACATGAACGGCCCCACGACGGCCGACATCTGCGAATGCAGCGCCGCCCAGAGCGGCCACTTCAACTCGAGCAGACCCGTCTGTGGCCAGATTGGATCCAGCAGGTTGTGACCGACGATGATGAGGGCGCCGATGACAAGGCAGGCACGCCTGCCCAACTTCTGCGCACCGGCCAGGACGATCATGCTCGCGCCGATCGCCCAGATCACCTGCATCGTCACGAGGAACCGTCCGCCGACCTGCGGGATTCCTGCAGGAGCAAACGTCGCCGACGTCGAGATGACGAAGCACTCGATGGCGATCAGCCACACACCACGCGTAAACAGGAAGCGCGCGAGATCGTTCGGCGCCCGGCGCGCGGCCATCAGTCCGGCGCTGACGCCAGCCAGCAGCACGAAGACCGGCGCGCAGAAATGCGTGATCCAGCGCGTTATGAAAAGGGCGAGCGTGACGTTTGGATCGGTGGTCGGGTCCTGCAGCGCGCCCGCCAGGAAGAAATCCCTGACGTGATCGATGGCCATGATGACGATCACCAGGCCACGCAGCAGATCGAGCGACGCCAGCCGGTAGGAGCGCCGGTCAGAAACTGCGCCGGCATCTGTGTCAGGACGACCGGCGAAGGGGGCGGATATCACGGCCATGACCCTTGCCGATCATACCTGCAGTATGCTGATGCCCTTTTCGGATAGCTGCGGGCCCGTTCCGGGCCGGAGAGAGAGCTGGCGATGCGAATCACGATCAAGCGGGTGTCCCTGTCTGTCGTTGTCTTTGCCATGAGCGTGCTCCCTTCGCTCGCGCAGAGCAACATGAACACGCAGGAGCAGGCCAACCTGAAATTCGTGCTCGACTGGTGGCGTGAAGTGATTCAATCGCGCCACATGGAGCTGGCGCCGAAGTATCAGGCCGAAAACTACATTCAACACAACATCAACATTCAGACCGGACGCGACGGCTTCGTGAAGGTCTTCGGCAGCCGCGGTGAGCCGCTGCCGATCGCCGCCGAGCTCCTGAACAAACCGACGATTGCGTTCGGGAAGGGCGACTACGTCCTCGTGGTGTGGGAGCGGGAAGGCAAGGACCCCGTCGACCCGTCCAAGACATACAAGTACAACACCTACGATCTGCTGCGCCTCCAGAACGGCAAGGTGCAAGAGCACTGGGACTACGCGCTCAAGACGCCGAAGATTCCGTACGGCGGTGCACCGGATGGCGTGGACTACACCAAGGTGACCTTCAAGCTATCTCCGCAGGAACAGAAGAACCTCGAGATCGCGACGGTCGAGTTCAAGGATATCCTGCAGTACGGGCACGTCGAGCTCGCCGAAAAGGTGATGGCGCCCACCTACATCCAGCACAACCCGAATGTACCGACCGGCCGCGCCGCGTTCGTGGAGTTCTTCAGCAAGATTCGGAAGCCCGAGCCGATCAAGGCCGAATGGAAGGACGCACCGGAGATCACCATGGTGAGCGGCTCGTACGTCTTCATGATGTTCAAGCGGAGTCTCATGGATCCGGACGACAAGACGAAGACGTATCCCGCCTTCTGGTTCGATATGGTGCGCGTGGACAACGGCCTCGTGCAGGAGCACTGGGACTCGGCCGTCAAGAATCCCCCGCCACCGAAGTGAGCGAACTACTGGTCGCGTAAGGCCTGCATCGGATCCACACGCGCCGCACGGATGGCCGGAATCGCGCAAGCGATGACGGCCACCGTCGCGAGCAGCCCGAGCCCCACCGCGAACGTCAGCGGATCGCCGGCGTCGACGCCAAACAGCAGCGTCTGCATCGCGCGCGTGACCATCCACGCCACAAAGACACCCAGCGCCACACCCGTACCGGTCAGCACGATCCCTCGCGACATGACCAGCGTCACGACACTTCGCCACGTGGCGCCGAGGGCGATGCGCAATCCGATTTCGCGGCTTCGAGCCGACACCGACTGCGCCAGCAGACCGTAGAGTCCGATCGACGCAATGAGCATCGCAAGTCCGCCGAACGCGACAAGCAGAGTCGTGTGCTGCTGGCGATCGACGACCGTCAGCGCCACGACGTCCGACATCGATCTGATCAGTCGAACCGGCTGATCGGGATCGACACTGCGGATGATGCGCTGCACTGCCGCAGCCGACTCCAGCGGATCACCCGCGACACGGACGACCAGGTTTGCCGGGTTGGCGCCAAGTTGTGGTGACGACACATAGACTGCAGGCTTGTCTTCCTGCTCGTAGCCGCGCTCCAATAAGTCCTTCACGACGCCGACGATGGTGAACCACGGCTCAGTGGGCTCAAACCGGATCCGATGTCCGAGCGCGCTTTGATTCGGCAGGAACTGCCGCGCCATCGTCTGGTTGATCACCACGGCACGCGGCGCTCCCGCGCCGTCGCGTTCATCGATCAGTCGGCCCTCGGCGACGACGACGCCGAGCGTATCGAGATACTCGGAAGTGCCGGCGCGAAACAGCGCATCACGTACCTCTCCCGGCACGTCGGGACGTCCCTCGATCGCAAACGCCCGCGTGTTGCCGGCGCTCTGGAACGGCAGCATAGAGGCAAACGCAGCGTTTCGCACGCCCGGCTGCGCGCGAACCCCAGCGACCACTTGATCGAAGAACGCGTTTCGCTTCGTCTCGTCCGCATACTTCGGCTGCGGCAACGATACCTGCATCGTCAGCAGGCGATCCGGGTTGAAGCCAAGCTCGATCGCCCGCAGATTTGCCAACGTCCTCAGCATCAACCCTGCCGCGACCAGCAGGACCAGCGTCGCTGCAACCTGAAGGACGACGAGGCCATCGCGAAACAGGCCGGTCGTTCCGGCGCCAACGGCGCCGCGCGCGTGCTGCTGCAGCGCTTCTGCCGTCGATGCACGCGAGGACTGAAAAGCCGGTCCGATGCTGAAGAGCAGACCAGTCGCGATCGACAACGCTGCCGCAAAGACAAGAAGCCGCCAGTCGAAGATCGCGGTCGGCGTGTGCAAGCCGACTGGCACCAGTCGTTCGAGCGTTGCGCTCGTCAACAACGGAATCGCCAGGCCCAGGATCCCGCCGACGACGGACAGGCAGAGTGCTTCGGTGACGATCTGTCGCATGAGCCGCGTTCGCGTCGCGCCAAGCGACAACCGTACCGCGTACTCGCCACGCCTCGCCCACGCACGCGACAGCAGCAGGCTCGCCAGGTTCGCACACGCAATGAGGACAATGGACGCCGCAGCGATCATCAGGACCAGCAACTCGACGCGAGTATCCCCCAGGACGTCTTCGCGCATTGAGAGGACAACGGCTCCGACATCCCGATTGCTCTCTGGGTACTCGGCCGTCAGTTGTGCAGCAATCGACTTCATCTCCCTGTCCGCGGTTTCGACCGGGACACCCGGCTCGAGGCGCGCGACAACCTCGAGGAAGTGCGAGTTCCTGGTGTTGGCGAGCTGTGGTGGCAGCCGCATCGGCGTCCAGAAGTCGATGTCGCGATTGCGGAAGACGAACGACTTCGGCGCCACTCCAACGACTTCGCGTCGGGCGTCGTTCATCACGATGGTGCGGCCGACGACACGGGGATCGGCCCCGTAGCGACGCCGCCACAGCGCATCGCTGATGATGACGATTCGATCGTTCTGGTCGTCCGCGGCGTTGAATGCGCGCCCGAGCGCTGGCGTGACACCCAGCACCGGGAAGAAGTTGACGGTGACTGACCGGCCCACTATCTGCTCGGGTGGACCATCGACGGTCAGAGTCCCGTTGGTCCCTCCTCGCGTAGCGGCCATGTCGACGAAGGAACGATTGCGCATGCGCCAGTCGTTGTAATTCGCGGGCGCCGGCGTGTTCTTCGGAAAGCCGAAGCGCGATCCGTCCTCCCACACCATGACGAGCTCATCCGGGTTCGTGTATGGAAGCGGCTGGATCAGGACCGATTGCACCAGGGCGAAGATCGTCGTGTTGGCGCCGATGCCAAGGGCAAGAGTCGCAATCGCCGCGACGCTAAAGACAGGCGTTCTGGTCAGGAGCCGGAACGCGTAGCGGACGTCGGCAAGGAGATCCATGGCGCGTTAGACGACCATGGCCGCGCTATCGTTGGCAGGGCTCGTAGCGGCGGGTCTTCCCTGGCCTGAGCACGTCAAGGCAGACCCGCCGTTGGTTTCAGGTGCGTCTGTAGACGCGCCTGTACTACAGAGACAGCAACCGATCGAAGAACGAACGATACTTCCGTAAGGCGATTCGCAGATCCTCGGTCGAGATCTGATCGCTCTGATCCCACTGATGCTCGAGGTTGGTACGCTCGTCGGCAAAAACCTCGGACAGGCGCTTGATCACCTGAGCCACCAGCGCATCCGCCTCTTCAACGGCCTTGCGCGGTTCGTCCACGAAGCCGGTCTGCACGGCCTCCCAGCGGGTGCGAAACCCCGATGACTCGTCGGCCGAGAACATCGGGAGTGCGCGTGCGTCCGCGGCCGGTGCCGGCTGCGATGGCGGATTCGCTGTAGCGGTTTCCATACGTCGCGCGATGTCGCGCGTGGTCAGCCGGTCGTCGCTCATGATGCCCTCCTGATGTTCGGTCGGTCGCCGGCCACGAGGTGATCGAACAGCGCGCGGAAATGGACCATGGCCTGACGGAGATCCTCGGTGCTGGCCTGTCCTTTCTCATGTCGCGCGACGATCTCGCGCCCGGCCCGGTAGTGATTGATGACGTGTGCGTGATCGACGGACAGATCGTCGATGACGCGATTTGGATCGTCGAGTGGATAGCCGCGGCTGCGCATCACGTCGGCGATGAGGCGATCGGCCTCGATCACCGCCTTTCGAGGATCGTCGACGAACTGCGCCTGCACGCTTCTCCATGCGGCACTGAATCGATCGGCGTCTTCACGTGAGAGCGGCCTGATCGAAAACTTCTCGACCCTCGACTGACGTGTCAGCAGCTCCCGCTCGGCCTCTGCCGGTGTTCGCGTCGAATGCAGCACGTGATCGTACTCGGGACCGAAGCGTGCGCGCAGCGCCGCCGTCTTGCGCCGCCTGGAGAACATCCACATAGCAGCGACAACAACTACTGCAACCACGACGATAGCCACCACCATCAGCGTCTCGTTACTCATGGTTCACCTCACCACAGGTTCACAGGGAGTCGAGCAAGACGGATGCCTGACAATCCTCGACCGTGCCGCTCGCCGGCAACGATGAGTCGATACCCCGATGTGATTCGCGCATAACGTTCGGGTCAAAGCCGAGTCGTACGGTGTTCGGGTCCGAAGGAGGACTCACACGATGCGTTATCAGATCGCCACATTGGCCGTTGCGCTCACGCTATGCGCGACAACCGTCGCCAGAGCCGACGGTGGAAACGAGAAAGACGAAGGTCACCGGCAAGGTGAATCGAGTGTGCAGCTCGGTCCGCGTCCGTTCTGGACACTCGAGCGATCCGGCATCCTGGCCGATGGCAACAATGGTTTCTACTACCAGACCGTCGACGCGGCGATAAAGCGGGATGGCGATCTTTACAAGGTGCTCGATGTGCTAGCGAAGGACGTGGGCATCCTTGGGGTGTTTTCAGACTGGGCCGCACCGGTCACCTTCTACGCCAACTGCATGGGTTTGAAATAGAGCCCGAAAACAACCTCGACCAGAGTGCGCAGCCCGCGGGCACGCTGTTTGAACATTCCGCTGAAGGATGAGACAGCGTGCCTTTGTTGCGATCGTGCTCGCGCTGCTTCTGTTGTGTTCACCGTCGAGTTCGTTTGCGTATTCGGTCCTCGCTCACGAAGCGCTCATCGACAACGCCTGGAACAAGCAGATCGTTCCGCTGCTCACGCGCCGCTTTCCGCGCTCGTCGAAACAGGAGCTCGAACAAGCGCGCGCATACGCGTACGGCGGATCGTTGATCCAGGATCTTGGCTACTACCCGTTCGGGAGCCACTTCTTCTCGAACCTGGTGCACTACGTCCGCTCTGGTGACTTTGTCGCGGCACTGATTCGCAATGCGCAGACGATCGACGAATACGCCTTCGCGCTCGGCGCACTCGCCCACTACGCGAGCGACAACGCCGCGCATCCCACCGTGAATCACACAGTTCCTGAGGTCTATCCCAAGCTCCGCGCGAAGTACGGCGACGAAGTGCTCTTCGGCGAATCGCCGGCACGGCACGTCATGGTGGAGTTTTCGTTCGATGTCCTGCAGGTCGCCCGCGGGCAATTCAAGTCGGACGCCTATCAGGACTTGATCGGATTCGAGGTCGCACGGCCGCTGCTCGAGCGCGCCTTCCAGGATACGTATGGGCTGAAACTGAAAGACCTGTTCGGCGACGTCAGCCTTGCGATTGGGACATATCGGCGGGCCGTAAGCCAGATCATTCCGGACGTCACGCGGGTCGCATGGCGGGAGAAGCGGGACGAGATTCTCGCGGCGACGCCCGATGTCGCGGAGCACGACTTCGTCTACGCGATGACACGCCAGCGGTATGAGGACGCCTACGGAACGGCCTATCGAAAGCCTGGTTTTCTCGTACGGTTTGTGGTCGCGATCTTCAAGATCATCCCGAAGTTCGGGCCGTTCAAGCCGCTCGCGTTCGAGCCGCTGACAGCGGACATGGAACGCGAGTTCGTTGCCAGCTTCGACGCCTCATGCGAGCGCTACCGCCGGCTGCTCGGTACGGTGCGGGATGGGAGCGTGTCGCTGAGCGACACCGATCTCGATACAGGACGGCCGCCGGCACACGGAGTCAACACGCTGGCCGACAAGACCTTCGACGAACTGATCGCGAAGCTGCGCCGCAAGAAGACCGACGAACTCTCACCAGCGCTGCGCCGCGCGCTTGCGGAGCACTACGACAGCCCGCCTTCGCGCACATCGTCTGCCGGCGGAAGATGAATCGACGCGCGGTAGTCGCGCAACTGCGGAGTGCGTGACGCGATCAAGGCCGTCGCCAGCAGACACCCCGCCCCGCCGGACACCACCGAGAGCACAGGGCCCCACGCGTTCGCGACGAGTCCCGCCTCGAGCTCGCCGAGCTGAGGACCGCCCTGGAAGAAGATCATGTTCACGCTCGTCATCCGCCCGCGCATGTGGTCCGGCGTCGTCAGTTGCCGAACCAGGTTGCGAATCACCATGCTCACCGTATCCGCAGCGCCGGTCATGGCCAGGCAGAGGAATGACAGCAGGAACACCTGCGAGAAGCCGAACACCACCGTCGCGAGGCCGTACACCGAAATCGCCCACAGCAGCACCTGCCCGCGGCGATCGATGTGGTCGATCACGCGGACCATCACCAGGCTGGCGAGAATGGCGCCGACCGACGGTGCGGATGACAACAATCCGTAGCCGCGCGCGCCGACGTGGAGGATGTCCTGGGCAAAGATCGGCAGCAGTGCCGTGGCCGACGCGAAAAACGTCGCGAAGAAGTCGAGCAGCATCGTCGAGCG
>Ga0070674_100000669_pt1 | contig 17335 bp, 14 predicted proteins | sample KBSM33metaG_FD_65344 | JGI IMG/M metagenome (GOLD analysis project Ga0070674, IMG submission 65344) | Miscanthus rhizosphere microbial communities from Kellogg Biological Station, Michigan, USA - KBS M3-3 metaG | ecosystem: Host-associated > Plants > Roots > Rhizosphere > Soil ... | reverse complement strand
AACGTGGATTCTTCTCTGCCCGGACCGCACCGACGAGAATCGGGACGGGCGCGGGTTCTGACGAGGCGAGCGTCGCGGACACGGCAAATGGTTCGAGCGAGCCGTCCGACGCCTTGCGAGTTGTGTCGCGATCGACCTCCGTTACCAGGTGGCGAATCGTTTCCCGCTGGCGGTCGATTTCGACGAGCAGGGCGGCGACGAAGGCTTCGGTGACGGCAATGCGGCGCTCGAACCCCAGATAGCTGTACGCCTCCGACAAGACGGCGATCCGATTGCGGAGACCGATGTAGTTGTTCCCGAAGCGAGGTCGGTAGTCGAACGTACGCCAGACCGGCGTCGTCGCGGACGTGGCCTCTTCGGATTCTGCGTCGATTGACTCCGCCGACGCGAAGTTGCCGTACCGATGCAGCCGCCAGCCCGCGCCGTCTGCGAGCCAGCGTTCGACGGGAGGCAAAAGATCGTTCCGTGTGAACGCGGTAATCCTGGCGTCCGTGTTTGGACTGAGTGCGGGCGCCCACGTCAGGTGATAGCCGTGATACGACCCGTTCGTCGTGTGCAGATCGATGACGACCGCCGGATCCCACGCGTTGACGAGTGACAGCAGTGCGCGCGTCTCAACGCTCTCGGCCTTGATGTAGTCGCGATTCAGATCGAGCCCTTTGGCGTTCTCACGTGTGCCCACTCCACCCACAGGTCCGTTCTGCACCGTGCGATGGTCCAGCGATACGCGTTCGTTGCCATCCGCGTTGTAGATCGGCACGACGAGAACGGTGAGATGCGCGGTAAGGGCGCGAAGGTCTCCGACAGTCAAACGTCGCAGCAGATTGAGCGCGGCCTCCTTTCCTTCGACTTCGCCGGCGTGGATGTTTGCCATGATCAGTACGACAGGGCCGGTGCCATGCCGGGCAGTCTCCGCGCTGGCCTTGTCCCTCGACAGAATCACCAGCGGTAGCGGACGCCCTTCCTCGCTCGATCCGAAGATCTCGAGGCGGACGAGCGGCGACGCGGCCGCCAGTCGGTCGAGAAACACTCGAACGTCGTCATAGCGGCTCGTTTCTTCGAAGCTGCTGGATTCAGCACGTGTGCGAAACGCGGTGGACATGGGCGGTTGGATGAGCGCGAGCGTGAGACCGGCGGCGACAGACAGCGCCGCATACCGAGATTGCATGGCGCAGGATAGCCGGGAAAACGGGGGTCAGGACGCCTGACCGATCGGGCGATGTGCAGCTGTCGCCGACGCGCTACCGTGGAGTGGGAGGCACGACGTGACGACAGCACCCCTTGGGACAGATGCATTCTCCAAACTTTCAGGCGAGCTCGGGGACGCGGCGGAGCGTGTCGCGCCGGCAATCGTGCAGGTGTACGGGCGGAAGCGGCCCGCCAGCGGCATCGTGATTGGCCCGGAGCGCGTGGTCTCCACGAGCCATTCGGTCGAGTGGCATGAAGGCGTCCGGATCCGGACCAACGATGGCAAGACCCTTCAGGCCGACGTCGCCGGCCACGCGCCAGGGGCAGACCTGGTCCTGCTGAAGGTGCCAGGGCTGGGCGGCGCCGCCTTCCCCGGCGGCCCGCTACCACGACCAGGACAACTCGGCCTGCTGACCGGCCGTGCCTGGAGCGGCATCCAACAGGTACGGCTTGCGGTGATTGGCGGCGTCGGAGGCCCGCTGGACGCGTCGGACGGCACTCGGCTCGATCGCGTGATCAGCCTGCCGACCTCACCCTATCCGGGCTTTTCGGGTAGCGCGCTCGTCGATCCTGGCGGGAGTCTCCTCGGGATTGCGACCGCCGGCCTCATCCGCGGCCGAGGCCTGGTCATCCCGTGGACGGTCGCATCTCCACTGATCGACTCGCTCGAAGCCCACGGATCCATCCGCCGCGGCTTTCTCGGACTCACGAGTCAGCCAGTGCGGATTCCGACTGCCCAGCGCGCCGCCGCAGGCGCGCCAGAATCGGGATTGATTGTGTTGGGCATCGCCGAAGACAGCCCGGCGGCGAAAGACGGGGTGCTCGTGGGTGACATCCTCGTCCGGACCGGCAGCACCCGCATCGAGCATCCGCAACAGCTGCTGGCCTTGCTTGGTCCATCGCAGGTGGGACAGCCGCTCGCTCTCACTCTCGTACGCGGCAAGGAACAGCTCGATGTCACTGTCACAGTTGGAGAAAGACCCAGCCGCTGGTAACGCCGTGATCCACGTCATCGTGGTCGGAGTGGACAGTTCCGCGCTGAGGGCGCTTGCGTCGCGCATCAGCGGCGACGGTGTCCGTGCGACCACGGGCTCCGGCAGTGATCCGCGCGAGCACGACGATGCGGATGTCTTCCTGATCGCCGGGATGGATCAACTCTCCCGCCTGTCGGCGACGGACGTCGGTGCGGTCGTGTTGAGCGACGATGTCGAGGCCGCGGCGAGACTGGCGGCAGCTCGGGAACTGCCGGCATGGGGCGTGCTGCCGCGCGGCGCGGCGTCAGAGGACGTGCGGGCGGCACTCATCGCGGTCGCGCGGGGACTCGTGGTCGTGCCCGCGGCTGCGGCACACGCCGTTCGGCGGCCGGCAGCCGGGGACCCTGACGACGCTCACCATAGCGATGGCCTCACGCGGCGCGAGCACGAAGTGCTCGAGCTGGCGAGTCAGGGACTCTCGAACCGCGAGATCGGAGCCGTCCTCGGCATCAGCGATCACACGGTCAAATTCCATCTCGCATCCGTCTACGGGAAGCTGGGTGTCGCCACCCGCGCCGAGGCCGTACAGCGCGGCCTGCGCTCAGGGATCCTGTCGCTGTAGAGGAAGCGCGCGATGTCGACAGTGGCTGACGATCTCCTGCTCGATGCGTATTCGCGAGCCGTAGTCGGTGCCGTGGAGCTCGTCGGGCCCGCCGTCGTCAAACTCGAGACCGCCAGCGGTGCTCGCGAGTCGCACCGTCGCCGGCAGGACTCGGGCGGCACCGGCTCAGGGCTGATCTTCACACCGGATGGTCTCGTCCTCACCAACAGCCATGTCGTGCACGACAGCCGGATCATCAGCGTCGTGCTGGCTGATGGGCGCAGGTTCATGGCGGATGTCGTCGGCAGCGATCCCGACACAGACCTCGCGGTCGTCCGGATCGACGGCCGCGACCTTCCGTTCCAGCTGCCGGGCGATTCGAGCCGTCTGCGACCGGGACAGGTCGCGATTGCGATCGGCAGTCCGTTCGGCTTTCAGCACACCGTCACGGCCGGAGTCATCAGCGCCGTTGGCCGCGCGCTGCGATCGCGGACTGGGCGGCTGATGGAACATCTGATCCAGACGGATGCCGCGCTCAATCCTGGCAATTCCGGCGGTCCGCTCGTGACCAGTGCCGGCGAAGTCGTTGGTATCAATACCGCGGCGATCCTGGGCGTACAGGGCATCAGCTTCGCGGTACCGATCAACACCGCGAAGGTCGTCGTGTCCGCGCTTCTTCGTGAGGGACGCGTCCGCCGCAGTTTCATCGGCATCAGCGGACACGACGTGGCACTACCGCCCCGCCTGAAGCGGTATCACCAGCTGGATGCCGATCGCGCGGTGGCGGTGGTGGACGTCGCCGAGGGCAGCCCGGCGGCGCGGGCCGGCGTGCGGCCGCACGACCTGATTGTTTCGTTCAATGGCGAGCCCGCGGCGGGCGTGGACACGCTGTCGCGGCAGCTGACCTATGCGGTGATTGGTGAGTCGCTCCCGCTCGTCGTGGTGCGCGGACCCGACCGGCGCACCCTGCACGTGATTCCGCAAGAACACTGACCAGGGATCCGACGCTTGCGGGAGTCCTCGTCCTGAATCACTCGATCGCGAAGTATCCTGCGAACGCGGCGGTGGTGGCGTACAACAACGGGTGCACGTCGCGGCCGCGGCCGGTCAGCAGCTTGATGGCAACGTGCGTGAGGAACCCGTAACCGATCCCGTGGGCGATCGACCACGTCAGTGGAATCAGCAGCAGCGTCAGAAAGGCCGGCAGCGCGGTATCGAAGTGGTGAAAGTCGATCCGCGTCACCTGCTGAGTCATCAGGAACCCGACAGTCAGCAGCGCCGGCGCGGTGGCGGACGCGGGAACAATCGCGGCCAGCGGCGCGGCGAACATCGCGATCAGAAACAACACTCCCACAATCACGGTGTGGAGTCCCGTTCGGGCGCCCTCTGATGCGCCTGCGGCCGACTCGATGTAGGACGTCACGGAACTGGCGCCGAAGGCACCGCCGACCGATGCACTGATCGCGTCGATCGCCAGCACCGCCCGCAATCGCGGAAAGCGGCCGTGCGCATCGTTCAGCTGCGCTGCTTCACCGATCGCGGTGACGGTCCCGATCGTATCGAAGAAGTCGACCATCACCAGTGAGAGCACCAGCGGCACCGCACTGAGTCGGAAAGCTGCTCCGAGATCCGCCTTGAACACGGTGTCGAATACCGGCACGCGGAACCACGGGGCAACGGGCACGTGCGCCACGCCGGCCGCCAACGCCGCGACGGTCGCCACTGCCACCCCCAGCAGCAGGGCACCCTTCCCTCCACGCGCGACCCAGATAGCCGTGACAATCAATCCGGTCAACGCAATCAATGGCTCCGGGGTGTGCAGCGAACCGAACGTAACGGGCGGCAGAATGGCTCCGGGATGCGCGGCGAGCGTTGACACCGTGCCCGCCGGCACGATCACGAGCTTTGCATTCACCGCTCCGATGAAAGCGATGAAGAGCCCGATCCCGACGCCGATAGCCCGCCGGAGATCGAGCGGAATGGCGTTCATGACGCCTTCCCGAACGCCGAGCAGCACCAGCGCGAGTACCACCAATCCTTCGACAACGATCAGGCCCATTGCGGCCTGCCATGACCCCGCCGCCGACGCCAGTTGAAATGCGACGACGGCGTTGAGCCCCATGCCGGGGGCGAGCGCAATAGGCGCGTTGGCGCCGAGACCCATCAACAGACAGCACAGTCCTGCCGCCGCGGCGGTCGCCGCTGCCGCCCCTTCGAATGGCACGCCTGCGGCCGCAAGGATCGTAGGGTTTGCGAACAGGATGTACGCCATCGTCAGGAAGGTGGCGAGCGCGCCGCGGATCTCCCGGCCTACGGTCGTGTGGCGTTTGGCGAGATCGAACATTTCGATTACAGGCTACAGACTACAGGCTACAGGCGGCAGGCTACAGACTACAGGCTGCAGGCTGCAGGCTGCAGGCTGAAGGCTACGGGCGGCGGGCGGCGGGCGCGTTCAGGTTGTCCAAAAGCCGATTGGAATCGAAAGAAGAAAGTAGTTCTTTCTCAGTTCTCGTACGCGATCTGCGTACTCGGTCTGCGGAAACTCCCGTTCGAGCAATCGCTCTTTGAGAGCGCGGATATCGCGCAGATAGAGGTCGTTCAGCGCGTCGCGGACCTCCTGCGGGTCGGTGGACTCGGCCGGGGTGATGCCGTAGCGCTGCAGCTCGTCGAGGATTTCGGCCTTGTAGTGGAACACCGGCTTGGCTCTGCGAGGTCTTGTGACTTTCGACTCTTCGACTTTTCGCCCTACCTGAACGCGCCGAGATCGAGATCCGGCAGCATCTGGCCATGCTCGAGCAGGTTGCGATGCAGGTCGAAGCACGTCGCCAGATCGTGGCGGATGTGGCCGGGACGGGCGCGATCAAGATACGCGCGGAGATACGGGCGGTACGCGGGATGAGCGCACGCGTCGATGATGCGGCGGGCGCGCTCGGCCGGACCCAGCCCGCGCAGATCCGCAAGCCCCTGATCGGTCACGACCACTTGTACCGAGTGCTCGTTGTGGTCCACGTGAGAGGCCATCGGCACAATCGAGCTGATCCGGCCGCCCTTTGCGACCGACGGACACATGAAGACCGACAGATAGCTGTTCCGCGTGAAGTCGCCACTGCCGCCGATGCCGTTCATCATCTGCGTGCCGCTCACGTGCGTGGAATTGGCGTGGCCATAAATGTCCACTTCGAGCGCGGTGTTCAGCGTGATGACGCCAAATCGCCGGATGACGCCCGGGTTGTTGCTCAGCTCCTGCGGCCGGAGCACGATCCGCGGGCCGAAGAAATCGAAGTTGTCGTAGACATGCTGGATCAGCGGTTCGGTCAGCGTGAGAGCGGTCGAGCTCGCACCTGCCAGGCGCCCCTGCTCCATCAACGCGACGAGCGAGTCCTGGAAGACTTCCGTGAACATGACGAAGGTCGGGATCTCGGTGCGCTCGCCGAGCCTTGCCATGACGGCGTTCGCGACATTGCCGACGCCTGCCTGGAGCGGCAGGAACTCGGCGGGGATCCGTCCCATACGTACCTCGTCGAGCAGGAAATCGACCACGCGATCAGCAATTGCCTGGCTCGCGGGATCGGGATCGGAGAACGGATGCACGCCGTCGGGTGCGTGATGTTCGATGATCCCAACCACCTTCTTCGGATCCACCTGCACGAATGGCTCACCGATCCGTGCCAGCGGCTCGAGAATGGGAATCGGCAGCCGATGCGGTGGCGCCGGCAGTTCCGCGATGTCGATCATCTCCCGAAGCCGAGGCGAGTGCCGCCGGTTGATCTCGACCACGATCCGCCTCGCGCAGTGCAGCAGCGTCGGCGAGAGGCCTATCGACGTTGTCAGATAGACGCGGCCGTCCGGAGTGATCTCCGTGGCTTCGACGACCGCAAGATCGATCGTGCCAAAGAATCCAAAGAGGAGCGCCTGCGGCACATGCGACAGGTGCATGTCCACGAACTCGACCACACCGCTGTTGATCTGCTTTCGCAGCAGCGCGCTCGACTGATACGGCGCACGCCATGAAACCGCGTTCGCCTCGGCAAGCAGATCGTCGAGTACACCGGTTGACGCGCCGGTCATCACGCGCACGGCGAACGGCCGCCCTGCCCCGTGCTCCGCTCTGGCGCGGTCCGCCAACGCGCGGGGGACGAGCTTTGCAGCGCCTGCCGGCGTGAATCCGCTGAAGCCGACCGTCTGGCCGTGCTCGACAAGGGCCGCTGCTTCTTCCGGCGTGACGCGTGGAAACGACATCAGGGCTCCGATCGGACGAGTGATCCGAACACGCCATTCCAAGGCGGGATCACGATGGACACGGCACCGTACGCCTGCGCCTGACAGGCGAGGCGGATGACCGGTCGATCCTCGGTGGTCTGCAGGTACCCGAACACCGCCAGGCGCTGGCGCTCGCGAGGCTCCATCGCCGACAGCTTGTGCGCGCCGCCGAGGACGCCGATCCAGCACGTGCCGCATGACGCCGATCGACACTGCACCGGAATCGGTCCTTCGGTGCATCGCGGATCGCGGGCGCGCCAGTCACGCCGATCCTCGGCAGCCGCCGTCGTAATCGCCTGACTGTTGATGAGCGTGAACGACGCCGAAGGATCGCGCTCGTCGAGGGTCACGGTCCATTGCTTGCGTTCCCCGCGCAGAAACCCGAACAGGCCTTGCTTGTCGTCGCGAGCCCGCGCCGCCAGTACTTGATCGGGTGTGAGCGCGTGCAGACGGCCGGCCGCGGGACTGGTGTCTGGAGCGGTCTGCATCGCTTCGAGCCCCACCTGTTGAAGGGTCCGCAGTCCGACGAGCGCGATGCCCGCAGTGAGCGTGGGCGAAACGCCCGACTGCGTGGCGGCATCGTGCGCGACCCTCCGCACGAGCGCAACCACGTCGGTCTGGTCCTCAGCCGCCCTGGAGTGCGACACGGTCTCGATTGCGCGGACGATCGCCGGCCAGAAACGATGGCCGTAGAGGAACCAGTGCGACGTGGACACGAGCTCCTCGAGCCGATAGCGCCCCTCGATGACATAGCGGCGCTCGAAGGCAGTACGGTCAGCCGCGTGCCGTGCGGCCCTCGAAATGACGATCGGATGGAACGCCAGCCAGATGCGTGTCGCCTCACGATCGACAAGATGGATACCGTCGGCGAGCGTGCTCAGCACGCGCAGCCAATCGGCGTCGGTCGTACTGTCCAGGAGCGCTTCGAGAGGAGTCTGGGTCATGGAGGCAGGGGCACAGCGCGACGTCTCTCGATCTTAGCAGACGCCTTCAGCCGCGAGGGCGAGCCGGCGACTGCCGGAACGCCGTCAGTACCGCAGCAATTCGAACGCGCTCTAGTATCCTGTGCGGGCGTGTTCAAGCCATTGGGAGCGGATCTGCGCTCCACCATTGCTCTCGCCTGGCCGGTCATCGTGGCCGAACTCGGCTGGATGGCGATGGGCATCGTCGACACCATCATGGTCGGATCGCTCGGACCTGCCTCGATTGGCGCGGTAGGCCTCGGCAGCGGCATCTACCTGGCCGCGGCGATCTTCGGGATGGGTCTGTTGCTGGGTCTCGATGCGCTCGTCTCTCAGGCGTTCGGCGCACGCAACCTGCACGAGTGCCATCGGTGGCTGCTCCACGGCGTCTATCTGGCGCTGCTCACCGCCGGACCGATCACGCTGGCGTGCTTCACCGTGGCGTGGAGCATGCCGCAGTGGGGACTGCATCCGTCGGTGGCCGCTCCGGCGCGTGACTATCTCAGCACGGTCGCATGGGGTACGCTTCCATTGCTCCTCTACGCCACGTTCCGGCGGTATCTGCAGGCGACGCATCTGGTGCTGCCGGTCATGGCTGTCCTCGTCAGCGCGAACCTCGTGAACGCCGCCTTCAACTGGCTGCTGATCCTCGGGCACTTTGGTTTCCCGGCGCTCGGCACGACCGGCTCGGCATGGGCGACCGTGATCTCACGCTGGTACATGGCGGGGGCACTCGGCGCGATCATCCTGTGGCACGAGCGCCGTGAAGGCGTCGCCGTCCTCGACGTGCCGCTGGATCTCGACTGGCAGCGTCTCAATCGACTGTTGCGGTTGGGAGCGCCGGCGGCCATGCAGATCACTGCCGAAGTCGGCGTGTTCGCGGCAGCGACGACACTGGCCGGACGCCTCGAGCCGGTGTCGCTGGCGGCACATCAGGTCGTACTCAACGTGGCCAGTGTCGCGTTCATGGTGCCGCTGGGCCTTTCGTCCGCAGGCGCCGTTCGCGTCGGACACGCGGTCGGGCGCAGGGACATGCGCGAGGCCGGCCGATCGGGATGGGCGGCGCTCGCCGTTGGCGTGGGATTCATGGCGTGTTCGGCACTGACGATGCTGGCGCTGCCGCGGGTGCTGATTCATATGTTCACGCGCGACAGTGCCGTCGAAGCGACCGCCGTTTCGCTGCTGGTCATCGCCGCCGGATTTCAGTTGTTCGATGGCGTGCAAGGCGTCGCGACCGGCATTCTGCGCGGGCTGGGCGACACCCGCACCGCGATGATCTCGAACCTCGGTGCGCACTGGCTGTTGGGCCTGCCCATTGGCTACACGCTTTGTTTCGTCCTGGGGTGGGGCATCCAGGGCATCTGGATTGGTCTGTCCGTCGGGCTGATCGTCGTTGCCGTCGTCCTGCTCCTCGTGTGGAGCGCCCGAGTCCGCGCAATGGAGGCGCCGCTCTCGTCGTGACCGTGCCGGACCGTTTGTTCACGCCGCGCTTCTTCCTGATGTGCGGCTTCACGTTGACCGTGTTTCTGTCGGCGTTCCAGCTGCTGCCGACGGCGCCGTTCCGGGTTCAGGAGCTCGGCGGCACGCCGTTTCAATCGGGGCTGTTTCTCGGGCTGCTCACCTACGCATCCGCGCTTTCGGCACCCCTGACCGGAGCGCTCGCCGATCGCCTTGGCCGGACGAGACAGCTCGTGATCTGCAGTCTGATCATCACGGGCTTCTCCGCGTTCTACGCGGTAGCGCCCACCGTCTTCCTGCTGCTGGTCTTCGTTCCCATTCACGGGGTTGTCTGGTCAGGACTCCTTGCCGCTTCTGCGGCGTACTTGACGAGCCTGCTGCCGCCTGCACGACGGGGGGAAGGCATCGCGTACTGGGGACTCGCGTCAGTGATGGCCGTGGCCATCGCCCCGCCGATTGGTTTCTGGTTGTACAACCACGGATGGGTGTGGCTCTGCCTGGCAGCGGCCGCACTTAATCTACTGATGGCCGTCATCGCGTCGCGGCTGCCGGAAGCCCCGCGTTCGACCGAGGTGCCGGCGCTGGCGGATCATCCGCCGCACCGGTGGATCGAGTGGCGCATCATCGCCCTGTCAGTCCCGCTCTTCCTCTATTCCTACAGCTACGGCGCCATCACGAGCTTCAGCGCCATTCGCGCCGACGAGCTCGGTGTCCACCCAAAGAGCATCTACCTGACGGCACTTGCCGTTGCGATCCTCGCGTCGCGGCCGCTGCTCGGCCGGGTGGGCGATCGGTTCGGGTATCGACGGGTGTTCCTGCCGTCGCTGGTTGTCATTACGATCGGATTGCTGCTCCTCACGATCGCGCACACCCGCGCCGGACTCGTCGCCTCGGCGATTGTCTTCGGCCTCGGTTACGGCACGGCATATCCGGTGTTTGCCGCCTACATTACTCACGGCGTTGGTGAGGAGCGGCGTGGTGCCGCGTTCGGTGCGATCCTCGCCGCCTTCGACACCGGCATTGGTACCGGGTCCACGCTGACGGGTTGGATTGCTGGCCACGGCGGACTCGCCGTCGCCTTTGGAACGGCGACAGCGTTGTCAGCGCTCGCGGTGCCCACTTTCCTCGCTGCGGATCGGAAGTTTGGCTTCAAGCGTCGCGCCGCGGACTCGGCGGCCTGATGCGCGCACCCGATCGACGACGCCGCCCCGCCGTGACGGTGCTGGCGATCCTGCTGATCGCATGGGAGCCCACGGCCTTTGCCTTTTATGCCTCGTCGCTCGTGGATCGGCTCATCGACCGCGGTCTCGTGGCGGTGGCGCTGCTCGTCCTCAAGCTTGCTGTCGTGGGAATGGGGATCGCGGCGGGCAGAGCATTGTGGAGCATGCGTCCGGGGGCGATCAGATTTGCGCAGATCGCGTTGGGCCTCTCGGCACTGACCACGGTATTGATAGCCATCTCGGGCGCCTGGCCTCCACGCGCGCCCGGTACAGTGCTGCCGCTCACCGCGCTTGTGTTGGCGTACGACGCACTGTGGATTCTCTATCTCATTTGGTGCGGACGGCGGGTGCAGCAAGCAGCGGAAGACGCTACACCGTGAGCACGATCTTCCCTATGTGCTCTCCGCGCTCCAGTTCCGCATGCGCGGCAGCGGCGGCGGTCAGCGGGAACGTTTTGTAAATCACGGGGCGTAGCCGTCCGGTGGCGAGCTTCGGCCACACATGTTCCTCGAGCCCTCGGGCAATCGCGCCCTTCTGCTCGACCGTCCGCGGACGCAAGGTCGAGCCCGTGAACCAGATTCGCTTCTGCATCAACGGCGCGAGGTTGACTTCGGCGCGGGCACCGCGGAGAAACGCGATCTGAATCAGCCGGCCTTCGACGGCCAGCACGTCCAGATTCCGTGCGAGGTAGTCGCCCCCCACCATGTCGAGCACGACCTCGACACCGCGCCCTTTCGTGAGGTCCTTGACCACTTCGACGAAGTCTTCAGTGCGGTAGTTGATCGCGCGCGCGGCCCCCAGCCGCTCGACCGCCACGCACTTCTCGGCGGTGCCGGCGGTGGCGTAGACGGTGGCGCCGAACGCATGGGCCAGCATCACTGCGGTGGTTCCGATGCCGCTCGCGCCGCCATGCACGAGGATCCGCTCACCCGGCTGCAGCCGGCCTCGCTCGAACACATTCGTCCAGACCGTGAAGAACGTCTCGGGGAGCGCCGCAGCTTCGACGTCGGTCAGATCCCCTGGCACCGGGAGACACTGCGGTGCTGGCGCCGCGCAGTATTCCGCGTAGCCTCCGCCCGCCACGAGCGCGCACACCCGATCGCCAACCCGCCACCGCGTCACGGCATCGCCAACGGCCGCCACCGAACCGGCGACCTCGAGGCCGATGATGTCGGACGCACCGGCCGGCGGCGGGTATTTGCCCTGCCGCTGCAGCAGGTCGGGCCGGTTCACTCCAGCGGCGCCGACCGCGATCAGCACGTCCGCGGGCCCGACGGCCGGCACCGCACGTGACTTGGCCACGAGCACCTCGGGCCCTCCCGGGGTCGTGGCCTCGATCACGGTCATCGTCTCGGGCACGGATGTGGCGCCAGTCATTGGTACCGCCGCCGGATCATTGGAATCAGGTACTCGGAGAACGCCCGATCGAAGTCGTACGCCGGCGCAAACCCCCAATCGTCTCGCGCGGCTGAATCGTCGACGTCCGCAGGCCATGAATCGACGATGCCCTGCCGCTTCAAGTCCACTTCGTACGTGATGGCCGCCTCCGGGAACGCCTCGAGCACGACCGAACGAACCGCATCGGCGGTTGGCGCAAATGCGCCGACGTTGTATGCCGTGCGCGTCAGCGCCTCTCGCGGCGCGTCGGCCAGACGCAAGAGCGCCTCGACCCCATCGGGCATGACCATGAAGGGAATCTGCGTGTCGGGCCGGACGAAGCACGCGTATCCCTGCCCGCGCGCTGCCGCATGGATCATCTCCGGTGCGTAGTCGGACGTTCCGCCGGCCGGCATGGTGACCGCAGAGATCAGTCCTGGAAACCGAACGCAGCGGAAATCGACCCTGCCGCTTTGCGGCTCCGCCGACAGTTGCTTGTAGTACCGCGCGTAGTAGTGGCCCAGCTGCTCGCAATACAGCTTGTTCGCCCCATACATCGTCGTCGGATGCGTGAATTCATCCTCTCGGACGCGGCCGGCGCGCTCTTTCGTGGCGACGTCAGGGATCCCATACGCCGCGATCGACGAGGGATACAGAAACTTGACGGGGCGTCCGTGGGATTCGGCTTCGCGCTGACCGAACTCGAGCAGCGTCAGCGTACCCTGCACATTGACCTCGTGCGCACGGACAGGTGTGAACTCCGAGCGCGTCGAGAGCAACGCGGCCAGATGAAAGATCAAGTCGACCTCGAACTCCGAGAGAATACGTTCCAGCAGACCGCTATCAAGAATCGACCCGATGAATTCGCGCTGCACGAGCGGCCGCAGGTCCGGATCGAGCGGCGCCAAATCGAGCGTCACGATTGATCGGCCGCCGTCGGCCGAGAGCCGCGTAATCAACCCGTGGCCGATTTCCCCATTGGCACCCGTGATGAAGATGACCGGCTTGCGCATGCAGGCATTCTACCTGCCCCGCTGGCGCGCGTCGCTTTCGTATTCGTCTTCGGATTCGTATGCGAACACGAACGACGAACACGAAGACGATGGCGGCACAGCCCCCGGGTTCGGCCAGGTAGCGGGGTGCGATAGACTATTGAAATGCGCAAGGAAGACGGCATCCTGTTCAGCGGCGGCGCGCCAGGCGCCGAGGCGGCGTTTGGTGAAGAGGCCGAGAAGCACGGCGTCGAAGAAGTGAACTTCACGTTCGAGGGCCACACCATCTCACGCCATCGGGGACTTCGCGTGCTCAATCACGAGGAGCTGCTGGCGGGCGATGTCAGCCTCGAGTACGTCGCGCGCCTGATGAACCGGCGCTACACCGAAGGCCCGACGCTTCGAAAGATCCTGCAGACCATCTGGTACCAGGTCAATCACGGGCAGGAGATCTACGTCGTCGGTACGATTCTCGATGATGGCACCGTGCGCGGCGGAACCGGGTGGGGCGCCGAGTTCGCGAAGCTCTGTAACAAGCCTCTTCATGTCTTCGATCAAGATCAGGATGCGTGGTTCTCGTGGGCGGGATCGTCGTGGACGCGGCGCGTCGCGGGCGACGAACCCGTGATCGAGCACATTCACATCACGGGCACCGGCACCCGCGTGCTCGAGCCCAACGGCCGCCAGGCCATCACGGCGCTGTTCGATCGCTCCTTCAGCTGAACGCGCCTGACGTCGGGCCCTGTCGTTGGTCCCGCGCAGGACCGGGCGGCGAAGCTGTCGGCCGTCTAGTGCCTCAACGGTCTACAACTAACCTGTTTCAGTACTCCCCCACCTGAGCCGTCCGGCGGATCCTACCGAGTCTCGAACAATCAGGCCCGAAGGCTGTCAGAGGTGTGTATGCGACGTGTGTGTGTGTTGGTGGCTGCGTGCGTTGTGATGCTCGGCGCCATGGCCCCGATGGCGATGGGCCAGATTACGTCGGCAACCGTCGTCGGCACGGTCCGCGACTCGCAGGGTGCGGTGGTCCCTGGAGCGGCGGTAACGGTGACCGGCCGCGGCAATGGCATCTCACGAACCGCCACGACGGACTCGGAGGGCCGGTTTACCATCCCGAATGTCCCTCCCGGCACTGTTGACATCGCGGTCGCAGCCCAGGGCTTTGCGGAATCCACTCGCAAGGGCGTCGTGCTCGAAGTCGGACAGAACGTGACGGCAGATCTCGAGGTCGGCGTCGGCGCGATCAAAGAGAGCGTGGTCGTCGCGAGCCGCGATGTCACCATCGACACGACGCGGTCCGTCGTGGACGATGTCATCTCGACGCAGGCGATCGAATCGCTGCCCCTGAACGGCCGCAACTTTCTCGAGCTGGCGTTTCTCGTTCCTGGGAACGCGCCCGCACCAAACTTCGATCCCACGAAGACCAACACCGTCACGATCTCGTCGGCGGGCCAGCTCGGCCGCGGGGGCAACGTCATGATCGACGGCGCCGACAACAACGACGACGTAGTCGGCGGGCCGCTGCAGAACGTCACCGAGGAATCGGTGCAGGAGTTCCAGATCTCGACGAACCGCTTCAGCGCCGAGACGGGACGCTCCGCCTCATCGGCTATCAACGTGGTCACGAAGTCCGGCAGCGACAACCTGCACGGCTCCGCCTCGATCTTCGGCCGGAACTCGAGCTGGCAGGCGCTGCCGTCCACGTACGACCGCTCGAACGGCCAGGATCCACCCTTCGATCGCCAGCAGTACGCCGCGGCGGTCGGCGGGCCTCTCGTCGCGAACAAGGCATTCTGGTTTGGAGCCATCGAGTTCAGGAACCAGGACGGCGCGGTGCTGGTCGGCACGCGCGACACGGCCACCCAGACGATCAGCCGCTCGTTTGCGCCAGCGCCGCTCGACGATCTGCTGGGATCGCTGCGCGTGGACTATCGGCCGTCGAACGCGGACTCCGTCTTCGTGCGCTATGCCGGCGAGAAGGCGACCGACACGGCGGCCAGCAGCATCGACCGGGCCATCGGCTCAGCGAGCCAGCGCCAGACCAGCAAGAACCGTTACCAGTCGGTGGTCGGCACGTGGACGCGCATCATGTCGCCCACACTCCTGAACGCCGCCACGCTCTCGTTCAGCACGTTCCACAACAGCATCGCTCCGGTCCAGCGCGGCCCGCAGCTGACCTTCCCGAGCATTCAGGACGGCACATCCTTCCGCGTGCCGCAGGGCACCGATCAGCAGCGGTTCCAGCTGTCCGACACGGTCACCTGGGTCAAGGGCCGGCACAGCCTGCGGTTCGGCGGCGAGTGGCAGCGGATCGACGCCGGCTTCGATCTCGGCGTGTTTCAGGACGGTCGAATCGAGCTGGTGCAGGACTTCCCCGATTTCGATCACAACGGCGACGGCAAGGTGGACGACAACGACCTGCTCTTCGCGGTGACGCTCCGCAGCGGCAAACCGGATCAGGCGCTGCTCATTCCAGACGCAGACAACAACCACGTCGCGATGTTCGTGCAGGACGACTGGCGCATCCGGAACGATCTGACGATCAACGCCGGCCTCCGCTACGAGTTCGACACGGACGTCAAGAACATCGCCCGGTACGACGAGATCAATCCGATCGTGCAGCCGTTTCTCCATGGCAGCCGCGGCAAGGATCTGAACAACTTCGGTCCGCGCATCGGGTTCAACTGGACGCCGCAGGACGGCCGCATGAGCGTGCATGGCGGCTACGGCATCTACTACGATCGGATCACGCTCGAGATCCAGTCGCTCGAGCGAGGGCTGGATGGCCGCGCGCTGCCGATTGAGGTCAAGGCCGGCAACGTGTTCTTCATCGATCCGAATACCGGCCAGTTCCCGCCGTTTGCGCCGACGATCGCGGACCCGTTCACGGGGTTCATCCTGCCGGGCGCGGGCGCGTCGGGCATCAACATCATCGACAACTCGATGCAGAATCCGAGCGTGCAGCAGTTCAACCTGGGCATCCAGCACAAGCTGCCGTGGAATGTCTTGCTGCGCGTAGACGGCGTGCACAATCTCGGCACGCACTTCATCATTGGCCGCCCGGTCGGCACGGTCTTTAATCCCGTGGTCGGCGGACCGGATCGCGTCGTCAACCTCGAGTCCAGCGTCAACACCAAGTACGACGGTCTGCTGGTCAGCGCCGAGCAGCGCCGCGGCTCGCATGGATTCCGGGCGTCCTACACGCTGTCGAAGGCCCTCAACTACGCGAACGACGATCAGATTCCATTCGCGAACGGGCCGATCGATCCAGACAACCTGTACCGAGAGTACGGTCCGACGCCCAACGACCAGCGGCACCGCTTCGCGTTCGCCGCGTGGGGCACGATTCCGGGCGGCATCAACATCGCGCCAATCTGGACGATCGCGTCCGGCGTGCCGATGGACATCCTCATGCCCGACGCGCAGTCGCGTATCCCGGAGTTCCAACGGAACGCGGGTAGCCGTCTGTTCAAAAACGCGCGCGATCTCAACAAGGCCCTCGTCGAGCTGAATCAGCAGGGCGGCGTGAACGGCGTGCTGCTGCCGCTGGTTGACGAGTCCGCGAAGTTCAATGACTCGTTCAACTCGGTCGACCTGCGCGTGTCGCGGCCGTTCGCGTTCAAGACCGTCCGGATCGAGCCCATCTTCGAAGTATTCAATCTGTTCAACGTGACGAACATCCTCGGCGTGAACGTGAAGAACTACTCGGGGTACTCGAACGTGCTCGTCCGCGACAGCGGCGATCCGTCGAGCGCCGGATTCCTGCACTCCTCCAGCTTCGGCCAGGCGGTCAATACGGCGGGTGGGGTGTTCGGATCGGGTGGTCCTCGCGCCATCCAGCTGGCGGTGCGCGCGACGTTCTGATGTCCACCCGCGCGCTCGCCCGCGAGCTGACGCTGCCGGCCGCGACGGCCCTGGTCATCGGCCAGGTCATCGCGGTCGGCATCTTTTTGACCCCTGGCACGATGATCCGCACCGTGGCATCACCGTTGTGGATCCTCGTGGTCTGGGCGGTCATGGGCGCGATGGCGGTGTGTGGCGCGCTCTGCTACGGAGCGCTCGCAGCCCGCTATCCCCACGCAGGCGGCGGCTACGTCTATCTGCGCGAGGCGTACGGGCCTCGCATCGCATTCCTGTACGGCTGGAAGTGCTTTCTCGTGATGGACCCGGGCATCACGGCGGCGCTTGCGGCCGGATTCGCGTCCTACGCCGGCTACCTCGTTCCCCTCGGCCCTATTTCCACCCGTGTGCTCGGCGTCGCGGCTATCGCCGGCCTCGCGCTCGTCCACATCGCGGGGGTCAG
>Ga0070674_100000664_pt1 | contig 17387 bp, 14 predicted proteins | sample KBSM33metaG_FD_65344 | JGI IMG/M metagenome (GOLD analysis project Ga0070674, IMG submission 65344) | Miscanthus rhizosphere microbial communities from Kellogg Biological Station, Michigan, USA - KBS M3-3 metaG | ecosystem: Host-associated > Plants > Roots > Rhizosphere > Soil ... | reverse complement strand
TCGAGGACATGGATCGCGGCGGCGTGGCCGCCTCGATGGTGTCGATCACGAACCCGGGCTTGTGGTTCGGCGATGCGCCGATGACGAAGCAGCTGGCGCGGGCGTGCAATGAGTACGGCGCGAAGCTCGTTCAGGATCATCCGACCAGGTTTGGCCTGTTCGCGGCCATGCCGCTGCCCGACGTCGACGCCACGCTCGCCGAGATCGCGTACTCGTACGACACGTTGAAGGTCGATGGCGTCGGGCTGTTCACCAGCTATGGCGACATGTGGCTGGGCAACGCGAAGTTCCGTCCGGTGATGGAGGAACTCAATCGCCGCAAGGCCGTTGTCCACGTGCACCCGACGGCTGCCAACTGCTGTCGCAACCTCGATTACGCACAGGGCGTGGCACCGGGGAGCATGGAGTACGGCACGGATACGACACGCGCGATCATGGGCGTCGCGTTCAGCGGCGACGCGGCGCGCTTCCCCGCTGTCCGTTTCATCTGGTCGCACGCCGGCGGCACGGTGCCGTTCCTCGCCGGGCGCATCGAAGGCGCGTCGAACAACGCGAAGGATCGCCTGCCGAACGGATTCATCGCCGAGATCAGGAAGTTCTACTACGACCTCGCCGGCGCCTCGAATCGCGGCGCGGTAGCGTCGCTGCTGGAACTGGTCAAGCCGTCGCAGATTCTGTTCGGCACCGACTTCCCGCCCGGTGGCACGAGCGCGGAATACGTGAAGGCGCTGAGCGAGCTGAAGCTGTTCAGCGCGGCCGACCTGCGGGCCATCGATCGCGACAATGCCGTGAAACTGTTACCGCGCCTCGCGGAGTCGTGATCTCCAGACGGGTCTAAAGACCCGCCTCTACCTGTCCGTGTCCGTAGCGGCGGGCCTTCAGGCCCGCCGGTGGTCACTCGTAGTACGCGGGCGACTTCTTCAGCTTCGCATTCGCCACGAAATCGTGCGAGATCCAGATCTCGGTCTTCGTCTTCTTCAGATACTCCTCGATCATCACGCGCGACGCCGCTGACTGCTGGACGTTGGCCTCGGTATCCGGCGGCGGCCGGTGCAGCGTCCGCTCCTGCGGATAGTGATAGAGGTCGCCCGCGATCATGATGCGACCCGTCTTCGGGAGATTGAGCACCATCACCTGATGACCAGGCGAATGGCCGGGTGCCGCTTTGAGGATCACGCTGGCGTCGCCGAAGACATCGTATTCGTCCTTGTCGAGACTGATCGATTTCGAGCTCTTGATGTTCTCGAAGAACGTGCGGTTGACGCGCGTATTCCCTTCCTCCCACATGAACGCACGTTCCGCCGGCCGTGCCAGCCAGGTCGATTTCGCAAAGAGATTGGCGTTGGCGTTGTGGTCGGTGTGCGCGTGCGAGAACGCGAAATACGTGATGTCCGTGGGTCGATAACCGATCTCCGCCAGCTGGCTTGCCAGCGTGCGCGGCACGGTTGTCACGGCCGCCGACGTCGCGGTCGGATTCCCCTGCTCGCCCCGCGCGCGTGCTTCGACGGTCTCGTCGGGCAGGATGCCGAGGTCCCACATCAGCGTTCCCTTCGGATGCGCGACCAGGAAGCACGGGACTGAGAATCGCGTCTCGCCCACTTCTTCCGGCGTGACCTTGTAACGCTCGGTGCCGGCGCGATTCACGTTAATCACGCCGCAGTCGAAGACGTAGAGCCGAACGCTCTTCGGCGGCTGCGCCGGCTTCGTCTGTCTCGCGCTGACATCAACACCGATCAGCGCGATTGCCATCACTGCCACGCTCAGCCACTTCAGTCTCGGTCGCATCATTGGTCTCCTCACGTTTGAGGCCACGGAGATAACGGAGTCATCGGATCGCCACGGAGGCACGGGGCCACGGAGATTTATCAACGCTGGGATCGCGGAGATCGCAGGGAGGACACGATAGACGGGACTGGCTTTGCCAGTCGCGCCGTCGCCGGCCTTGCCGGCGACATGCATCGAGCGTCGGTCGGATCACAAGCGTTTGCAGACACCCTTTGAACGGCGCTTGTTGATCCGGCCGGCGCTCGATACGTGGCCGCGCGTAGCGCGGCGCGCGACTGGCCTCTGCGATCTCAGCGATCCCTGCGTTTGATTTGAGACCTCCGTGCCTCTGTGCCTCGCCCCTCGACTGACGCTCGGGGCGCCCTGAGCGACGTCGAAGGGCGGTGTGTCGTATTCAATTGATGATCGCCTGCCGGATCGCATTCTCCACGTCGCCGCGTAGTTGGCCACCCGTTCCGCCCTGGACGAAATAGATCGACACGATCTGCTCGGCCGGCTCGACCCAGAAGCTGACCCCGGTGCCGCCGGCCCACCCGAAGGCGCCCTTCGAGACCCGGAGATCCGCGGCGACAGGATCCATCACCACCTGCATGCTCAAACCGAATCCCATCCCGCGTGGCGGACGCCCGAACTGGCCATTGACCATGTCACCCGTATGGTTCGACGTCATCAGCGCCATCGTTTGTGGACTGAGGTAGCGGCGGCCGTTCAGTTCGCCACCGTTGAGCATCATCTGCGCGAACTGCAGGTAATCCTCTGCCGTGCTCATCATGCCGCCCGCCCCGGAGAAGTACACCGTTGAATCGGTGCGCGCGACCGAGCGCAGTCCGTTCGGAGTGGACTCCGACATCGTGACCACTCTCGCCGCCTTGCCTGCCGGTGCGAAGAACCCGGTGTCCGGCATGTTGAGCGGACCGAGCAGCCGCTCCTGCAGGAACTTGTCGTACGTCTGTCCAGACACGACCTCGACGACGCGACTGAGGACATCGAATCCCGCCTGTCCGCTGTATCGCCACAACGTGCCTGGCTGGAAGTCGAGCGGGACGCTCGCGAGCTTCGGAATGTAGGTCGCCAGCGTGTCAGTCGGCGTGCGCGGCGCAAGCTTCGCGGCATCGGCCGCACCCAGGCCACCGCTTACGAGACCCGATCCGTGCTTCAACAGATCCGCGATCGTGATTGGACGATTTACCGAGACCACGTCGTAGGCGGGCGCGCCGCCCTGGCGTCCCTGAGCCGGTGCGCCCGGTGGTGCCGCTTGTGGACCTGGCCGCGGCACGGCAACCTTGTTCAGGTTGGTGAACTCGGGAATGAATCGCGAGACCGGATCAGTGAGGCGAATCTTTCCTTCCTCCACGAGCATCATGATCGCGACGCCGGTGATCGGCTTCGACATCGACGCGAGGCGGAACAAGTTGTCCCTGGCCATCGGCTTCTTCGTGTCGACGTCCATGACGCCCTGCGCCTCGAAGTGCGCGATCTTGCCGCGACGGGCGACAAGCGTCACCGCACCCGCGACGTTGCCCGCCGCGATGTGACGATCGACCGCCTGGCTGATGCGCTTCAGCCGCTCCGTCGAGAGGCCGACGTCTTCGGCTTTGCCGACCGGAATCGAGCCGGCGATGAGTGGCAATCCAGCACCGATCGCGAGAACGACGGGAAATCCGATTCTGATGAATGCATTCATGGTTATCACCACTGGTCAGTAGAAACCCCCAAAGTCTACTCTTGGCCGAGTTGACGCGCGACCGCCAGGGAAGCACCATGATGCGCCCGGATCAAGGAGAACATCAGGCTGCAGATTATCGGCGTCCTCGACCTGCGCGGCGGCCGCGCCGTGCACGCGCGTGCCGGCGCACGCGATCGCTATTCAGCGGTGCAGAGTGCTGCGGGCTGGCCGATCGATCCTGGCAACGCGAAAACGCTCGCCGAGGTCTACACCGACGTCCTCGGGATTTCAGAGATCTACGCCGCAGATCTCGACGCGATTCTCGATCGACAACCGCAGGACGAGGTGACGCGAGATCTTGCGTCGATGCCTTCGCCTCTCTGGCTCGATGCCGGCGTGCGATCGGTCGACGATGCCCGGCGCGCGATCGCGGTTGGGGCGAGTCGCGTGATCGTCGGCCTCGAGACGCTGCCCTCGTTCGCGGTGCTCTCGCAAATCTGCGGCGCGATCGGGCGCGATCGCGTGGTCTTCAGCCTCGACTTGCGCGATGGTCAGCCAATGGTGACCAACGGAGTGCAGCTCCCGAGTGCCCTGTCGCCAGAGAACATCGCTGGTGCCGCGGCGGCCGGTGGCGTGGGAACGCTGATCGTGATCGATCTCGCGCGCGTTGGTACGAGTCGCGGCCTCGACGTGGCTCTCCTCGCGCGAATCCGCGCGGCGGCTCCCGGCCTGAATCTCATCGCCGGCGGCGGGGTCCGGGCGTGGGACGATCTGGTTGATGTGGCGAAGGCAGGTTGCCACGGCGCGCTCCTCGCCACGGCGCTTCACAACGGAAAGATCGGCGCCGTCGAGATTGCAGAGGCGCAGAAGCTGTAACTCCCAACTCCCAAGACTCGAACTCCCAACATCCGAATCCCGAATCCCGAATCCCGAGTCCCGGTGCTACTTCCCGTCCACAGAAAACGCGAGCAGCACGTTGCCGGGCATGAAGCCGATCGTGCTGTAGCCGGAGTTCACGAAGACCATGCCGCCAGCGATCGACGCTCCGGCGCCGTTGATCGATCCGCCGCGTGCGGGCACGTCGTTCACCGTGTCGTACTCGTTGATCGTGTTCACGTCGAGCAGCACTTTTCCGTTGCTGCTGTCGTACGCCCGGAAGTGACCGTCGAGGCTGCCCGAGAACACGGCACCTGGCATCGACGAGACTGCGGCCGGCTGTGCGGTGTTGCAACCCTGCCTTCCCGAGCATGTGTCTGCAGCGGGCGGCGCGGACCAGCGCCTGCTTCCGTCAGCGACATTGATCGCAACCAGGCCGCCTGCCTGCCCGGGCTTCTTCTCGAAGGCGCTCGAGAGAGACACGTAAGCGACATCGCGATCGACGGAGAAGCCCCACTCGATCCCGCCAAGGACGCCACCTTCCCCAACCTGCGTCTTCCAGAGCACGTCACCCGAGTCCGGGTTGATGCCGAACAATGCGCCGGACTTCTGGCCTGCCAGCAACACCCGCTGCCCGCCCGGCGTCGTCACGAGCGCGGGCGAACTGCCGAAGTCATGATCAGGACCGTTCTTCTCAGGGCAGTTGATCTTCTCCGCGGTCCTGGTTCCGAGACACGCGGTATTCCATGCATCGCTCGTTAGCGTCTGCCGCATCCAGAGCACGCGGCCCGTGTCCATCGCGAGCGCCATGATCGAATCGCTCTCCGGCGCTGCCGGATTCGAGTAGCTGTCGCCGGTCGTGATGTAGAGGCGATTGCGTTCGGGATCGAGCGCGGGTGCCGACCACACCGCCGCGCCCGATGGAGCGTGAAGCTGCGTTCCGACGCTGTTCTTCCCGGCAGGTTCGGGTGTACGCGGAATCGTATAGGTCTTCCACACCTGCTTCCCCGTTGCCGTATCGAGCGCAACGATGCTGCCGCGGAAGGTGCAGCACTCGTACGCCGAGAGCGTAGCTGTGCCTTCTTCGAGCGACGACACCGGCACGTAGAGACGGCCGTCGTGGAAGACCGCTCCGCCGGTGATCATCGCGTCGGGGTGTTCCTCGATTTTGACCTTCCACCTGACCACGCCCGTCGCGGCATCGAGCGCGTAGACGTTGGCGTGCGCGTCGCCGAAGTACACCGTCGCCCCATTCGCCGCCTGCACGACGACCGGAGTCGATCGCGTTCCTGCGTCCGCCTCGAAGGCCCAGACCAGGCAACCGGTCTGTCGATCCAGCGCATACATCACCCCGTTCCGGCTGCCGACGAACACGCGGTTGCCGACGATCGTCACCTGGGAGCCTGACGCGGACGCGCCGGCAAACCCGAACGACCATTTGAGCTTGAGACGCGGAATGTCATTCGCGGTCAGCCCGGCGGCCGCCGCACTCTGATGACGCGTGTTCTGCAGATCGATGCCCCATCCATTCCACGACGCGCCACTCAAGGGATCGCCGGTGGAAGTTGCGGCCGTGCAGTATGCGCTCTTTGGGATGATCGCGAGCGGCGAGCGGTACGAACCAGCGGGCCGACCGGTGAGGAACTCGGCGACTGCTCGCCGCTCCGCCGGGCTGAGCGACGCGCCCTGCCGGCGCATGCTGAATGCGGCGAGTTCGCTCTCGATGTGCTCGGGCGACATCGCTGCCAGCGCCTGACGGCCCGGCATGCGCGGCAGGCTGCCTTCGTGACAGCCGGCGCAACGCTGCTTGTAGACCGCGGCGCCGGATGGCGCGGACTGCTGCGCGGCGGCCAGACAGGGAAGCATGAGGAGAAACGCAGCACTGCAGATCGGGGCAGCCCTCATAGATCTCCTTCAACGTAGGCCGGGCCTTGCCCTTCAGACCGGCGTCTCATCACGGCAGCGTCACACGATAACCGCTGATTGCCCGAAGTTCTCCTCGACTTCCATCTCGATCGCGCTCAGGTCCTTCGCTCCCAGCGTCTGCAACTCGTGCTGGAGACGTTCGGTTAACAGTTGCGCCAGCATTTCGACCGTGGTGTTGGGGATCGGCAGCAGCGCACAGTCTTTACGCGGGAAGACGTAGCGGGGTTTACCGTCGACTGAAACAGAGACGGTTTCCCCGTCCTCGATGACCTTGATCCGATCGCTCTCGAGCGGCAGCAGGACGAGATGGTCGATCTCGTCGCACAGCCGCTTCATGATTCGCTTCAGCTCGACGAAATCGAAGACGAACCAGGCTTCCTTGTTGAGCGCGCCCTCGACCGTCACACGCACACGATAGTTGTGCCCGTGCAGCCCTTCGCATCGGTGACCGGCGAACGTGATGAAGTGCGCCGACGCGAACACCAGATAGTCCTTGGTGACCGAAACGCGGAATTCACTCCGCGACATCAGAAAATCCTCCTCCGAGCAACACGACAAAGATCGCGGCCGCTGTCAGATCGGCCGTCGTTCCAGGGTTGGCGCTGTTGCGAGCGTCTCGCAGCCCGCGATCCATGTCGTCGATCGCCTGGCGCCCAGCCTCCGATCGAACGCCACCCGCCGTAAGCACCTCGCGCGCGCGCGTCGTGACATCCGCGGCAAGACCTGGACCACTGCGACGCGCGATATGCGTATCCGGTATTGCCGCGAGCAGCGTCAGAAACGTCTCCACAACCGCATCGTCCCACGGAAGGCCGTCGCGGCGCGCACGCTCGAGCGCGGGCACGGCCACTCCAAATGTCACGTCGAACCCGGTCGCGTACTCCGACGCGATCGTGTCCCGGTGCGCGGCCAGGCGCATGACTTCGACGAGCGTCATCGTCGGCTCGGCGGAGACATCCTGTGACTCGGCGCGATCGAGTCCGCCTGGTCTTGCCAGTCGGATCGCGACGTACGCCTCCCTCGCATCATCGATCGACGTGGCAGCGAGCACCCGCTTGAGCGCGTCGTGAAGTTGCGTCCCCGCAAGCGACGCGGCTCGAGCCAGCGGAGCAAAGAGCAGCACGATGCCGAGATTGCTATTCGAGCGCGTCAGCCTGCCGGTGGCTTCGATCGCCAGACGGATGGTCGAACCGACACCACGTTCGCCGGCACCAGCCATCGGCTCCCCGATGGCGAGAGCGCTCGCGAGGAAATCCTCATATCGCAAGTCGGCGAAGTGACGACCCGGGGAGACATTGCCTGGCTTCGGTGCGCTGACCTCGAGGAGACACGCCAACTGCGCAGCGACGCCAACATTCAGCGGCCGATGGTCTCGATCGACGGCGAGGAGCGCCTCGGCCAACTCGCGGTAGACGCCACTCATGCCGGCATGCTCTCGTGCGACTGCTCCGAGCCCGCCCGAAGCTCACGCTCGAGATGCTCGACGATGGCAGCGGCAACGTCGAGTCCGGTCGCCTGCTGAAGGCCCTGCCATCCGGGAATACCGTTCACCTCGAGTACATAGAGCGACCCATCGCGTCCAGGCAGAACGTCCACGCCTGCATAGTCAGCGCCGACGGCCGCCGCGGCGCGAAGCGCCACTTGCTCGATTTCTGGGGAAACGTCCACGGCCGTCGCTGCCCCCCCGATGGCGACATTCGTCCGCCACTCGCCTGCCGGCGCGCGACGCTCGATCGTCCCGAGTACCCGGCCTCCCACCACGAACACCCGCAGGTCGCGGCCGCCGTGATCGATCGCACGCTGGACGTAGAACACCGATCGGATCTGATCCAGCGCACGGACAACCCTCAGCGCCGTGTCCGGATCGCTGACCCTCACCATGCCGTGCCCGAGCGATCCGAAGATCGGCTTGATGACGACATCGCCCATCGCGCGGACGGCGAGCATCGCGTCTTCAACGCGCTCGCAGACGACGGTCTCCGGTACGAGCAGGCCCGCATCGTGCAGCAACGTCGTCGTGTAGAACTTGTCGACCGATCGTTCGATCGCGCGCGGCGAGTTGACCACGCGCACGCCGCGATTCTCGACCCAGTGCAGGGCATCGACGCGGTGGATCACCTGTTCGAGCGAGCCGCCGGGGATGATCCGCGCCAGAACCGCGTCGGCGTCCAGAATGGAGATCTGTTCGCTGGTCAGTGCGGCGTCACGGCCACCGATTCGTCCGGTGAGGCCTTCGTAGGGCAGGACCGCGGCGAGATGCCCGCGCCCGGTCAGGGCGCGAACCAGTTCGTCGGTGTGCCAGCCGGTGCGCGCGCTCAGGATCACGACGCGCATCTTCAGCCTCCGAAAAGCGATGCCCGCAACACGTCCACGTTTGTTCGACCGGCGTGAAAGGTGCGTCCGCTCGTCGCGCTGGTCAGCCACACTTCTGCCGGACTGAACAGCATCGGGTCGATCTTATAGAAGTCGTTGTCGTATCGCTTGAAGATGTCGTAGAACGGCGTGCCGTAGTCGGGCGATGTGGACGAGGGCAGCCGTTCGGCGAGTTGCGCGAGCTCATCGTCTTCGCCGATGACTGTGTAGCGAACCTGACCGCCGTACAGCACGCAGTCGTTCGTCCGGCCAATCGCTCGAAGATCGTTCCTGGCGATCGGTGGAAGCGGCGCGGTGCCCATCGCGCTCACGACTCTCGCCACGTCGAAGCCGAGCGTGTCCATTTTGTGGAGTCCCGTTTCGATCGAACGCGCGACGACCTGGACGCCACCGGCCAGGCTCGACGTCGGGGCTATGGCAAACGTGATCCCACCGGGCAGGATGTCGGCTTTCTTCGCGACCCACGCGGCGACATCATCAGTCGGCAGCGTCCGTCCCTCGAGCACGAGCACTCCACGCGACGCCTGCTCGGAATATCCAAGCTTCTCGAACAGCTCTCTCTCGACGCGCGCCTGCGCGCGAAGCGGACCCGATCCCATCGCGAAGAACCCTTCCGGATTGATCGCCCAGCCCGCGTATTGCGACGCCATGCACGATGCGGCCGGGTGGTCGGTCCAGACCTGCACGCCCGACCAGCTCTCGCCCGCGAGCGTGATCGGAGCGTACGACACACGGCCGAGCCCGCCCATGCACAACTCGGCGAGCATCAACCCGGCCTCGAGGCCGCCCGGTACTTCGACGCCTGCATCGATGACACGGGCGCCCGACGACAGCACGCGCACGCCCATGCGCAAGTCGTACGCGCGCGCGACATATCGATCCGCAAGCGCCGACGCACGCTCGTTCATTCCAAGCTCACTCACTGGGGCATCTCCGAAGTATCCTTCGGAGCAAATGATGACACGGCTTACGTGTGCACTGCTCCTTGCAGGGCTCGCTCTTCTGAGCGTCGCGGCGCAGACCCCGAGCGCCGTGCTCTTCGAGGGCGGGCGTCTCATCACCGGCGACGGCCGTCCCGCGATCGAGAACGCCGCTTTCGTAATCGAGGGCTCACGCATCGCGCAGGTAGGCACGCGCGGTTCGGTGCGCAAGCCAGACGGCGCGACGGTGGTCGATCTGAAGGGCAGAACCGTGATGCCGGCCCTCGTCGACGCGCATAGCCATCTCGGTTACACCGACGCGCGCACCGGCGACACCTCCTCAGCTCACTACACGCGCGACAACCTGCTCGATCATCTTCGCCGTTACGCGTACTTCGGCATCGCGGCCACGCTGAGCATGGGGCTCGACCGGGGCGAGCTGCCGTACGAGCTGCGCGCGATGCCGGCCGACGGCACCGCGCTCTTCCGGACGGCAGGCCGCGGCATCGCCATGCCGAACGCCGGGCCCAACGCGCTCTACTGGCGGGATGCGCCGTACGGCGTCACGACGGAAAGCGAAGGGCGGCAGGCGGTGCGTGAGCTCGCGGCGAAGAAGGTGGACGTCGTCAAGATCTGGGTCGACGACAGGAACAAGACGGTGACACCCCTTCCGCCGTCGCTCTACCGTCCGATTATCGAGGAGGCGCACACACTCGGTCTCCGCGTCATCGCGCACGTCTACTACCTCGCCGATGCGAAGGAGCTGCTGCGCGCGGGCATCGACGGTTTCGCACACGGCATCCGCGATCTCGAAGTGGACGACGAGATCATGGGACTCTTCAAGGCACGCCCGCAGGTCTTTGTCATTCCGAACCTGCCCGATACGCCGCCATTCGGCAACGATCTCGTCTGGCTCAGTGAGACCCTGCCGCCGTCACAGATCGAAACGTTGAAGCGCACCGCGGCGACCAACCTGGCGAGACCCACCTTGTTCGCCGTGCAGGCACGCAGTCTCAAGAAGCTCACGGCTGCTGGCGTTCGTATCGCGTTCGGAACAGATGCCGGTATCGGCGCGCCGTACGGCTGGTCGGCGCACGCGGAGATGGCCGATATGGTGACTGCGGGTATGACACCGATGCAGGTCATCGTTGCCGCGACACGCACATCGGCGGAGATTCTCAAGCTCGATCAGCTCGGCACACTCGCCGCTGGCAAGAGCGCCGACTTCATCGTGCTCGACGCCAACCCGTTGGATGACATCATGAACACGCGTCGCATCGCGGACGTCTACCTGCGCGGCAGCCGGATCGATCGCAAATCTCTGAGTCGAAATTGGACTGGGCGATAGCTCGCAGACGATGCTATCGTCGTCGTCTTTCGAGCCCTCGAAGGACCGGCACGCTCCTCGCACGGTGAGGTCCCGGACCAGAAGCGGTCAATGCCTGGCCGTCTCGAGCCCGGGAGGGAACGATGGCGGAGAAATCGCTAGAAGAACGCGTGGCCATGCTGGAAGCGCGAGACGAGATCCTCAAGCAGTTGCCTGACCGCGTCACGGCGGTCGAAGAGCAGATCCTTCAACTTCGCGACGAAATGCGTGCCGAGTTTTCTGCGTCTCGCGCCAAGGCGCGGGCGGGCGAAGAGGACGTCGTGCGAACGCTGCGCGATGAAATCCGCGAAGGCAATGAACGTGTCATGCAGACGCTCCGCGAGGACATCCGCGAAGGCGATGAACGTGTCGTGCAGACGCTCCGTGAGGACATTCGCGAAGGCGATGAACGTGTCGTGCAGACGCTCCGTGAGGACATCCGCGAAGGCGATGAACGTGTCGTGCAGACGCTCCGTGAGGACATCCGCGAAGGCGATGAACGTGTCATACAGACGCTTCGCGAGGAGATTCGGGAAGGCGACGAGGAGACAAGGCGCTTCATGCGAGTCTTATACGAGGACCTCGTGGAGCGTATCGAGATACTGGGAGGGAAACACTGAACCTCCGCGCCGTGCCCATCTGTGTGTCGCTCGCAATCGCTGCGACTGCGGTCGTCACGGTCGCGTCCGACCAACAGCGGCAAGACAGCCGGCAACCGCGGCGCGAGCTCGCGTCACTTCCCGGCGTTCGACTCTGGTTCACCGATACCGGCGGCACTGGCGAGCCGATCGTGCTGATGCACGCGATCACGGGAACCAGCGAGAGCTGGGCACCACAGGCTGACGCGTTCTCGAAAGCCGGCTATCGCGTGATCGCATTCGACCGGCGCGGATGGGGTCGCAGCATCGCCGACCCCGCAAGCGGGGCGCAGCCGGGCCATGCGTCAGACGACCTGCAGGCGCTCGCTGACCATCTATCGCTCGCAAAGTTTCATCTCGTCGGCGTCGCGGGCGGCGGCTTCGTCGCCCTCGACTACGCAGCGTTCCATCCTGATCGGCTACAGAGTCTTGTCGTCGGCGCCAGCACTGGTTCGGTCAGCGACCAGGAGATTCAGGACGTGATCGCGCGAATCGAGATTCCAGGTCTCCGATCGCTTCCCGGTCATTTCCGGGAGGTGGGCGCTTCGTATCGCGGCACGAATCCCGAGGGCACGAAGCGCTGGCTCGAGATCGAGGAGCACGCACGACAGGCTGGCGCCCCGGCCCAGCCACTGCGATCGCCTAATACGTACGCCAAGCTGGCAACCATCACCACGCGGACGCTGGTGGTCGCGGCGGATGCCGACCTCCTTGCGCCGCCCGCGCTCATGAAGCTCTGGGCGCGTCATGTCAAAGGCGTCCAGTGGACGACCGTGCCTGATGCCGGCCATTCGATCGCCTGGGAACAACCCGCCATCTTCAATGAGATCGTCCTCCGTTTCCTGAAGGGCGACCGCCCGTTTCCCGCCGTGCCGCAGTAAGATCACGGCCTCTCTGAATCGGAGGATGTCATGCGCTTTCACGCGAAGGTGAGACGTGCCACGTGCGTGATGATGGCCGCGGTGCTGCTGACCAGCTCCGCAGCGTTCGCAGATGAAATACGAGTGCTCTCCTCGGTCGGCATCAAAGCTGTCGTCGACGAGCTCGCTCCGCAGTTCGAGAAGACCACGAAACACAAGGTGACGATGGTGTTCGGACTTGCGGGAGCGTTGAAGGGTCAGATCGAGACAGGCGAGCCGTTCGACGTCGCGATCCTGACGCCGCCGCTGCTCGACGATCTGATCGCCAAAGGTCTGGTGGCGGCGAAAGCGACCATCGCGCGCACGGGTCTCGGACTGATGATCAAGTCAGGCGCACACAAGCCCGACGTCAGCAGCGTCGAGGCGTTCAAGAAGACGCTGCTCGCGGCGAAGTCGATCACGTTCGCGTCCGCGGGCGCCAGCGGCGTGGCATTCCTGGCCACTGCCAAACAGCTGGGCATCGCCGATGCCATCAAGACGAAGCCTGCCGCATCCGGGGAAGAGGTCAATCACAACGTCCTGACCGGCGCGTCGGACCTCGCCGTGCTGCCAGTCAGCGAGATCCTGCCCGTCAAAGGAGCCGAACTCGGCGGCGTGTTTCCGGCAGATGTGCAGACCTTCGTGATCATGGCGGCGGGCGTCAACTCCAAGGCCAAGGGGACAGCGGCGAAGGAGTTCGTGGCGTTTCTGATGTCGTCCACCAACAACGCCGTGATCAAGGTTAAAGGAATGGAACGAATCCAATGACGCGTCTCGCGCTCGTACTCATCGCCAGCGTTGCGCTGCTGACCACCGCGACAGCCGCCAACACCTATAGCGTGGCCCCTGACTGGCTCAAGCTTCCGCAAGGACGCGAGCAGCTTGGCAATCAGCATGGCGACGTCGCCGTCAGCTCCACCGGCGAGGTCTACGTCAGCGTGCAGGATCCATCAGCAGGTCTCCAGGTGTTCTCGCCCGAAGGAGCGTTCCTGCGTAACGTGCCAGCTGCGCCGAGCGACTTTCATGGCTTCGTGATCCGCAAGCAGGCCGATGGCGAGTTCCTCTACGGCGCTACGCTGCGCGGACAGACGATCGTCAAGATGACCCTCGAAGGCAACATCGTCATGACGATCGGCTCGTCGACGATTCCGGATCAATACAAGGCGAGGAACGCGCGGAGCAATCAGCTGGCGTTGTTGCTCACGGGCCTCGACGTCGCACCGAACGGTGACATCTACGTCACCGACGGCTACGCGAGCGACTACATCCATCGCTTCGACAAGACCGGCAAGTACATCACGTCGTTCGGCGGCAAGCAGGGGCCATACAGCTTCAACACGCTGCACAAGCTGGCGATCGACACGCGATTCCAGCCGGCGCGCATCATCGCGTGCGATCGCGCCAACAACCGCGTCGTGCATCTCTCACTCGACGGCGAGTTCCTGGGTGTGGTGGCGAAGGATCTTCTACTGCCGGCCGCGATCGTGATCGACGGCGACAACGCGATCGTCGGCGAGCTGAACGGTCGAGTGACGGTGCTCGACAAAGCCGGTGCGGTAGTGAACCGCATCGGAGCCAACACTGAGCAGGGCACCGGCACCAACAAGATCCCGCCCGCGCAGTGGCGTCAGGGATTCGTGCTGTCGCCGCACGGTGTGGCGCTCAACGCACACGGCGACCTCTTCGTATCCGAGTTCAGCGCATTCGGCCGGGTGCACAGGTTTAATCGACAGTAGTCGACATTTACTGACTTCACGTGACTACGACACACCGAGACACAGAGGCACAGAGAAATCCCTTGGGTTCTCAATGCCTCAGTGCCTCGGTGTGTTGTGATCACGGTTGGCAAGCGCAATCACGGTGATGCGGTTGAATCACATGAAGGTATCGACTGTCCTGCTAGCGAGCTTTTCCACGGTGCTCCTCGCCACTGTCGCCGCACAATCTCCCGAACCGAAGCCTGCGTTCGCGGGACAGACGGACGCGCCAAAACCGGCAAAGCCATCACCGCCGTTCAACACGCAGACGATCGCCACCGGGCTGACCGGCGCGTGGGCAATCGCGTTCCTGCCTGATGGCAACATCCTGGTCACGCAGAACTCCGGCACGATGCGGATCGTCAGGCCCGAGGGCGTCGTCTCTGCGGCGCTCGAAGGCGTGCCGGGAGTGAAAGCCGTTGCCGCGCAGGGGCTCCACGACGTGGTGCTCGATCCCGACTTCGCGAGGAACCGCACACTCTACTTCACGTACTTCGCACCGCCGAAAGGCGAAGCGCCGGCGTCGTGGCCGATCGAGTTCTTCTACGAACGCGTCTGGACGAAACCGTTCATCGAACGCAGGACGATGCAGCTCGGGGCCGAGCGGGTGGCACGGGCGAAACTGAGCGCGGACAACACGAAACTCGAAGACGTCGACGTCCTCGCTGAGGGCGTCGAGCGGCGGATCGTGATCGCACGTGACGGCACGCTGCTCGTCTCGGGCGCCGATCGCTTCCGCTTCTACGACTCCGATCTCGATGGCGTCGAGCACACGTTCGCCGACAACCCCGACATCCGTCGCAACTTCACGGGCCGCGTCATTCGCATCAACCGCGACGGCTCGATCCCGAAAGACAATCCGTGGCTCAGTCGAGCCACCGTGCTCGCCGACACGTTCGCGCACGGGTTCAAGGATCCGGAAGGTGCGGCCCTCAATCCGCAGACCGGTGAGCTCTGGATGATCGATCACGGTCCACAGGGCGGCGACGAGATCAACATCGTCCGCGCCGGCAAAGACTACGGCTGGCCCGACGTGTCATATGGGCGTCAGTACGACGCGCGGCAACTCGACGGCCGAAAGAACGTGCGCGTTGGCGACGGCGCCACGTCGAGGCCCGACGTCGAAGAGCCGATCTACTACTGGGTACCGTCGATCGCGCCCTCAGGGATGATGTTCTACACGGGTGACCTGTTCCCCGAGTGGAAAGGCAACCTGTTCATCGGCGCGATGGCCGGCCAGCATCTCGTGCGTCTCGTTCTCAACGGCGAGCGCGTCGTCGCAGAAGAACAGCTCCTGACTGCCGATAAGCAGCGCGTTCGCGAAATCCGCCAGGCACCGGACGGCTCGATCTACATCCTGCACGGAGCGTCAATCGTGCGGCTCACTCCAAAGAAGTAGGCAGTAAGCAGTAGGCAGTAGGCGGCACGAACTCTTCGCACGATGGCACTCGATACCGGCACCCGGCTTGGTCCCTACGAGGTTCTCACGCCCCTGGGCGCAGGCGGAATGGGCGAGGTGTATCGCGCGCGCGATACGCGCCTCGATCGGGAGGTGGCGGTCAAGGTCATCCCGGCTGGTGCCGCCTCGACCCAGACGCTCGAGCGGTTCGAGCGCGAGGCCAAAGCGATTGCCGCGCTCAATCATCCCGGCATCTGCGCGGTCTACGACGTCGGCACGTCTCCTGTGCCGTTCCTCGTCATGGAGTTGCTCGAGGGCGAAACGCTGCACCAGCGTCTCGCTCGCGGCCGGCTCGATGCATCTGCCCTCCTCGAGATTGGGCTCGCGCTTGCCGATGCGCTCGCGGCAGCCCATGCCAAGGGCGTCATTCACCGCGACCTCAAGCCAGCCAATATCGTCCTGACACCACGAGGGCCGAAGATCCTGGACTTCGGCCTGGCCCGCATCAGCGAAACGGTTGCACAGGCCGATGTGGACGTCTCGGCATTCCCGACGCTGTCAGGGCAAACGCCACTGACGGATGCCGGCGTCGCGGTCGGGACAGTGGCGTATATGTCGCCGGAGCAGCTGCGCGGACAGGCACTCGACGCGCGCACGGATCTCTTCTCGTTGGGACTCGTGCTCTACGAGATGGCCACCGGCAAACGCGCGTTCTCAGGAACAACGAGCGCGGTGACGTCAGCGGCGATCCTGCATGAGCAGCCCGCCTCGCCGCGTGAACTGCAGCCGGACCTCCCCGCCCGATTCGAACAGGCGATCCTGACGCTGCTCGAGAAAGATCGCGAAGTCCGCACACAGACGGCGTCCGAGCTACGCGCAGAGCTGACGCGTCTGAAGCGCGAACTGACCGGAGCGCGAACGCCGGACACCGTCACGCGATCGGTGCCTGTTGCTGATGCAAGCCACAGCCACACCGCTCCGGTCAGCGCGGTTGCCGCGCCGCCGAGCTCTTCGGATGCGCAACTCATCGCCGGCCTCATGAGTCGTCACCGCGCCGCATTGGCGGGCGCCGCGGCGCTGATCATCCTGGCGATTGCGGGCGCCGCTTACGTATTCGCACCGCGTGGTGGCAGTAGCGATTCGGCTCCGAGCGCGGCGCCGATCTCCATCGCCGACCTGCAGGTCGAGCCCCTCACAACGAGCGGCACCGCAGGTCTTCCGGCCATTTCTCCGGACGGCAACTACGTCGCCTACGTCGAGAACGGTGGGGGTATCGCCAGTCTCCGGGTTCGCCAGGTGGCGACAGGCAGCAACGTCGAGATCGTAGCGGGGGAACCGGGAGTGAACATCGTTGGCGTGACGGTCACGCCTGACGGCTCTTTCGTCAACTACGTGAAGCAGTTGCCGCAACGGCAGCCCGAGCTCTGGCAGATCCCTTTTCTCGGCGGCACCGCGCGTCGCCTCTTGCCGGGAGTTGGCGGCCGCGTTGGCTTCTCGCCAGACGGCCGCCAGATGGCGTTCACCCGTGCGAGCGCCGCCCCGGGTCAGACTGAGCTGGTCATCGCGACAAGCGATGGCAGAAGCGAGCGTGTCGTGGCCACGCGCCGCACGCCACAAGGTTTCTTGACCGTTGTGGGGGCCTTCCAGGCGTTCGCGCCGGCCTGGTCCCCGGACGGCACGACCATCGCTGCTCTTGGTGGCATATTTGGAGAGCAGGCGACGGGACAAGTCGTGTTCGTGGACGCGCAAACGGGCGCCGAGCGAGCGGTGAATCTCGGTCCT
>Ga0070674_100000662_pt1 | contig 17403 bp, 21 predicted proteins | sample KBSM33metaG_FD_65344 | JGI IMG/M metagenome (GOLD analysis project Ga0070674, IMG submission 65344) | Miscanthus rhizosphere microbial communities from Kellogg Biological Station, Michigan, USA - KBS M3-3 metaG | ecosystem: Host-associated > Plants > Roots > Rhizosphere > Soil ... | reverse complement strand
GCCTTACTTGGGTTGTGGGTGAAACGAAATCCAGATGCCGTAGCCGGTGACGCGGCAGGAGAAGATTTGCTCGATCTGGTGCGCCGCATCGCCGCCCTCGCACCGGAGCAGGAGAAATGAGCGACCTTGTAAAACGGCTGCGTACTTTACCAAGAACCAACTGGAAGCGGAAGTACGGCGCTACGCCAGTGAGGCCGTCATGGCCAACACCAGCGTTGAAAAACTGGAAGCGGCGCTGGAAGAAATTGCAGTCACCGCCCAAGGCCAGCACATGACCCTGCCCGATATAACCACGCCTAAACAGCTGGCTGACCGCCTCAAATGGTCTGAAAGACATGTGCGCGACCTCGCTCGCCGCCTTGGCATCGGCCGGGCTTTGGGCAATCGTCTGCGGTTTCTCCCCGAGGACGTTCACGCCATCCTGGAGGCGACCAATCTATGCCCCTCAAAATCTATCGGCGTCCAGGAGGCACTGTCTGGCAATATAGGGGAACGCTTGCCGGACATCGACAGCGCGGCTCTACTGGCACACCTGACAAGGAAACCGCGCAAAGAATTGCGTCCGAGATTGAAAACAAATTCTGGAAACGTGGTCTCGATGGAAAAGAAAAGGCGCTGACGTGGCCGAAGGCTGTCGCCTTGTATCTGAGCGCGGGGAAGCCATCACGTTTCTTTGTGCCTTTATCGAAATACTGGGGAGATGTAGCAGTGAAGGATATTACTGCGGGAGCTATCAGACAGTCTGCAATCGACATCTATCCCAATGCGAAGAACAGCACCCGCAACCGTCAGGCGATCGTGCCTGCGCTGGCCGTCATCAACCATTGCGCGGAGCTGAACCTATGCCCGCCCCTGCGCATGAAGCGGTTCAAGGTCGATACCAGGATCAAGCAACCCGTGACGCTGGAGTGGATTAATGCCTTCAAGGCCAACGCTGACCGAGTGGATGTTGGAGCACTCGCCCTCTTCCTGTTCGCGACCGGAGCCCGGATTTCTGAGGCTCTCGCTGTCCGATGGATCGATATTGATTTTAAAAAACGCACAGTGCTCATCCGCCAGTCTAAAATTGGGAGCGAGCGGTCAGCACATATACCAACAGAGCTTCTTGTCGCTCTTGCACCTCTCCCGAGAGATCGAGAACCCTTCGCCATAGCCTACACGACCGCCAGAGACGCCTGGGAGCGCGCCACAAAAGCCGCCGGCATCGAGCCGCTGACCTTCCACAGCTGCCGCCACGGCTTCGCTACGGCGCTGCACGACAAGGGTGTGGGGGTTAAGACGATCGCTCGCGCGGGTGGGTGGAAGTCGGCGCAGCACCTGTTCAACACGTACCTGCACGCCGACGAAGATCCGACCGTGACAGATCGACTTTTTGACACAGTGTGTCAATCTGACGAACTTGCAGGCAAGCGAAAACAATAGCTTAGCTATAGTAAGTGGCACTCATATAGGGGAATACGTGATGAAACAGAAGACTAAAAAATCCAAACAATTCAACGAATTTATATTTTGCCCTCGTCAGTTCGAGCAGCTTTCAGCAGAACGCGGCAGGAACAGACAGGAGGATTGACACGCGATTGACGCACCCCGGTTCAGGTTTTGATCCACCGCCCAGCGCCGTCGGTATCGCAATTGCGAACCGGAGCCGACGCTGCGCGGTGCATCCCGCACCATCCCTGATCAGGAGAACGTTATGAGAAAATTATTATTGGCCTGTACGGTCCTAATTGCGGTAACCGGCGCGGCGAAAGCCGATGCCGTCAACAATCTGGTTATCAACGCCCTGCCCGACGCCCAGGTGGTGCCGCAGTCGGCATCCGATCCCTGCATCATCTGCGCGACTACGCAGGCCCATAACCCGGTCGGCTTCGGCTACAACAATTTCGTTTCGACCGGCAACGACAGTTCGTTTAACCTGTTTTCCTCCAACATTACCGGTGCGTTCGGCAATGGCGACGATATCAACGTCACGCCCTATACCGGCGCGCAACTGCAAAACTTCCTGCTGGCGGCGGGTGCTGCCGGGCTGACCTTCGGCGTGGCAGTCGATGTCAATTCGACCGGCGCAAAGTCGGAAGTGCTGACTGAGTTTCGGCTGATCGATCTTGACAAGATCGGCTCGGGGCCGCTCGGCTCCGCCGTGATCTTCGACCTCTCCGGTTCCTATGCGATGCCCGACATTCGCAACGGTAACGGCTCGGCGGACTACATCATCACCGGCTTTGATCTGGCGGGTGCGTTTGCTTCGGGTGCCATCAGCCCCGGTGACCGCCTGTTGTTTCAGGCATCTTGGGACCACGCGGTGGATGGCGGCGAAAGTTTCTACATCGTGCCGACTGTCAACGCAGTCCCCGGTCCCATCGTCGGTGCCGGTCTTCCCGGCCTGATGTCGGCGCTCGGCGGGCTTTGGTTCCTAAACCGCCGTCGCAACAACAAACAGGTAGCGTAAGACAGATGCGACCCGCCGACATACCCACCATTCTCGCAGGCATCAGCGACACTGATCTGTGGGCTGAATGGGTACGTCGGCGGGAAGCGTTGCGGCTGGAAGTGTCGAGAGAATACCAGCGGGAATACAAGCGCAAGATGCGGGCCGGGGTGAAGAAGGGGGAGCGTGGGATGCGCCTGATGAAGAAATACCGGGGTGTTGCAGTCGCCATCAACACCCACGGCAAATAGAGGGTGGCGCCGGCGGGACCGGCGGCAGATCTTCGACTGCCGATCTCTCGCTACCGAAAGATATGAAACATCGGCCCACCTCCCAGCAGCAACTGGATGAAGCAGATCAGCACCAATAGCGCCACCAGCGCCATGAACAGCTTGACCACGATGGGCGGGACCGGCCAGCCCAGCGCGCCCATCACGTATTGCACCACCGCGCCGATCAAGACCAGGATGATGGCGAGGACGACGCAGTTCAAAAGTCCAACCAAAATTCCACCAGCACTCATCGCCCTTACTCCTCTTTAATCGGCTTCATCGACCGCCTGCGGCATGGGGTGTGATGGCGGCTTGACTGGCTTGTCCGGCTTGCCGTCGTAGTTTTCGTCCGGCGTATTTTGAAACAACAAACTTTCGCTGGCGCGCCGCCGCGTTAATCCGGCGAGGGTTTTTCCGCCGGCTTTATTCCATTTGTGGAATTCCTGGGCGGCTCCTGCGAAGTCTCTGGCGTTGACTTTTTTAAGGAGGGTTGATTTTGCGAGGTTGCCGGAGCCGACGTTATACGTAAAGGAAACGAGCGAATCAAACTGCCAAGGGAGGAGAGCCACGGTGACAAGGCGGCGTACCTCTCGCTCAAACGTCGCCATATCTGCCATAAACGCCGCATGGCATTCCTCAGCCGTCCATCGCGTGTCGGCATTGATTTTGTGCTTTCCGTGAGGTGGGCCAGTTGAGCCCCATCCGATTGTGCGTACGCCAGCGGGGCACACATAAGATTTATACTTACCTTCGTGCGGCTGAAGACATCCCTCGAAGTGTTGTATGAGCCGCGCCCCTGCGGGCGACAGCTTAAGATGATCGTTCATCTTGTTCATCGGGCACCTCGTCATTGTCCAGAAGGCCGCCCTTCAATTGCGCGGTCAGCGTGTTCGCGATGGCGGTAGCCGCATCGGCGTCCATGGCATGGATGACCAATGTCACTTCGCTGCCGTCGATCTCGATGTGATATTCCAGAATTCCGTTGCTCATTTGGGCTTGTCCTTCAGATACTCGTTGATGATGCGCTGGATCGAATCTTCGTTCTTGTTGATCTTCTGTTCGAGCACGGTAATGCGCTCCTTCAATTCACTCATCCGGGCCACGGTGTATTCCGCGCCGCGCGTCTCCATGATCGAGACCCGGGTTTCCAGCTTGACCATGTAGGCGAGTATGGATGCCGCCCCTGCGCCAAACGCGATCAGTTGCGCGATCAGGAAATAAATTAGGGTGGCATTTTCCTTGAACCACGGTTTAGGCGATTCGCCATGGACCATCATCGCATTTATGTCAGCGTGACGAGCGGATCGATGTAGAACGTGCTCGACGCCTTGGCACATTTCACCCTGGCATAGATCCAGCCCTTCTGCTGCGCGGTGAACGACACGTTGAGTTGAAACTTGGCGGTCGAGCCGCCCCAGACAGCCGAGCTGGAAGTCTGGTTGGTGGCCGTCGCGAGAAGGTCGGGCTTGCCGTCGTTGACAAACGACCCTTGCGGCGAGGACGCATCGCCGAGGTACTCCACATCCAGCCAGATTTCCTGATCTGTCGGCAACGTCGCAGCAATGCCTTCGACCGTCGCCGTCACGCTCGATCCCGTGGTATCGTTCCAGATTGCAATCGGTGGGCATTCGAACGCCGCCGAATAGCTGGCCTGCGCCGTGGTGACGATCTTCCAGGAAATTGTTGTCGTGCCGTCGCTGGCGCCGCCGGTGCGGACGATGGTGGTTTCTTCGGTCAGCGTACCGGTATAGCGCTGCGAATGGAGGGTATAATTCACGCCCGAGGCGCCGGACCTGACGAAGTCCACCTCGGTTGCCCCGTGTTGCAGTTGGGTAGCCGATTTGGTGACGGCGGCATCGAGCTTGCAATCCGTGAACCTGTAACGGGTTGCTATCGCCCCGGTCCCTGTCTGCACCAGGGTCTTGCCGGAACCCGCCGCCGAAAAGTCAACGCCAATACATTCTGCACTGCCGCCACGGCCGGATGTCGAACTGAACAGGCCGGTCGGGATGACGCCGAGCAAGGCTGACGGCGTATTGCGCCAGACCAGCACCGCCGAAACGTTGATCCACTGACCAACGGCATTAAACTGCACAGTCGTATTGTTGAACTCGACAAAATTACCGGTCGTGGTGCCTGTAACGCCGATACTTATGGAGGTGCCAAGGGTCGTCCCCAGGCGGATCGAGCAATTATCAAAACGCATTCGCAGGTCGGTTTGCCCAACAGTGCCAAACCCTGCGGCCCCGCTGGTGCCTGAGTTGAATATGATGCCGTCATAGTGGGTAAATCCGCGGCACTCGATGGCGCCACTGCCCGTGGTCGAAATCTGCGCCGTGGCGCGACGGTCGGCCGATACCGGAGGCACCGATCCGGCCCGGTTGACGCAAATTACCCTGGTGAAAGCGGTCACCGTGCCCAGTGATGTCAGCGTGGCCCCTGCGGTCGACTCCGCGTGATCGTGCGCTACGTAGTAGGTATCGCCAGCGGCGTGGCCCGTGAATGCTGCCACCATCGTCGTGTAGGCGTTGGCCCACGATGTGCCGTTGGCAGATCCTGTCGCGCCCGACCAGACATAGTATGAAGCCATGAGATCACCTGGTTATTGGGATCAATCATCGGTCGCCGCATTGGTGTTGTAATAAATCTGCACGCCATGCAGTCGCGCATCGATGGCCATCGAGTCCCCTGATGCCGTGGGCGAGCGATAGACCCGGAACACGATATAATTGCCGAAGGCCAATGTGCCGGCTGTGTCGATTGGCATGTCGTACGCCGATTCAGCCGTGCAATATATCGTATTGGCAAGGCCGCCGACATCATCGACGGGAACCTCCATGAAGCCGTGATAGTCAAGTGACGCACCGTCCTGGTAGGCGGACCCCTGCAGACACCATTCCACACCAAAATCAGTTGTGGTCGCCGCATGCGACCAGAACACCCTGAAACGAAGCGGGCCGAGATCCCAGGACTTGGGCAGCACCACATCGAATTGCGCGGTTTCCAGTGTGGATGGATCGAAGTTCAACGTCCGGATCATGATCTTGGCGGTGCTGGTCTCGACCGTTCCAGCCGATGGGCCATTGGTCGTGTTGGCGACCATCGCCGATGCCGGCACCCAGATGGTCTTCCGACCCGTGGCACCACCCCCACCGCCCCCGCCGCCGCTTTCACCCAGTTCGTCCAGCGCATCCTGCACATTGGTCGAGGTCAGGCCGCTGGCCGTACTCGGTTCATAGGCAACATCGGCGGCATCGCCACTGAAGCTCTCGTCGGCGAGTTCTTCCAGAGCATCGGCGACGTTGAGCGACGACAACGTGCTTCCGGTCGCGGGGGTAAACAATACAGTCGATGCATCCGGTCCTCCCCACATCACCGAATAGTCTGTCGTCGTTGCCTTGAGCAATGAGTGCCCCACCGCGCCGCCACTGGGCAACGATGAGCCGGGGGTCTGGATCATCAGTTGGTAATAATCACTGCCCGCGCCGTTGTTGGCACCAGGATCGAACGTTGTGCCAGATGTGTGATCGAAAATAACGACATAGAGACCGCCATTGGCTGAGAACGTATCCATCTTGGAATACGGCACGTTAGGTGCCCATTCCCCCCGGTCACGAAAAATCGCCATCGGCAGTTCGTAAGGGCCGAACACGTGGCCATCCGACATATGGACGTACATCATGACGCCGACAATTTCGAAAGACACGATGGCTGCGGATGCGTCAGGGCGCGCTTCCTGTGCCAGCATGCGCTGCACCAGGTCCCAGAAATTAATGTCAACCTGTGTAGGCGAGAGATTGAAGCCTTGACCCGCACCCCACCGCGCGAAGTCATCGGTGCGATAGGTTTGCGTCATGCTGCTGATGCTTTCTGTTTCGGATTCTGCGGACCATGCAGACTTGGATTGGGCCGCCAGCCAATTATCCGGGCTGTAGGTACAAATTGTCCGTCGTCGATAACCTTGCCGTCATCGTCAATGCCGGCGGTGCCGGCGTTCTGGCCTTTGATCCATTTTTTCGACCCGTGCAACATTACTGTTGGTTTGCCCAATCCCTCTATCGATTGGTCAACGCGTCCCTTGTTGGCTACGGTCGGTGACACCGGCTTGCCACTGTCACTGATGAACAGGCGGCGATTGTTTTCATCTCCGGTATCCAAAGTCTGGCCGGTCCACATCTGGAATTCGGCCAGCTCGATTTGGTAGATGTGCTCGACATAATCAGCCGATGCCGGAATGCCCATCGGAGCGGCGGTGTCACCGTTTTGACCCGACGGAATGTTATGAGAATCAAATGTATATTCGGGAACGGGTAAAAACGTATTACCCAACGTGACGGTCGACGTGCCAAATCTGGCGGGATCAAATCCAGCTTTGGTCAGAATGCCATTCGGATCGCCTGCGGGTGTTTCAGGATATGTGCCATCCGGTTGCTGGATACTACAGTCGACTGAATAGGGGCCAAAATGGTATTCATATTTAGGTTCGTGTTCTAAATCCGGTGTGCCTTCTTCATACTTGATCCTCCTGCGCCCGCGGTAATCGACATCATCGAGCGCAAACCACATTTTGGCGAAATTGATTGCACCCTCGGAAACATTGCGCCACCGATTTATGGATTCCGTCGGATCGGGATTGCGGCCAGGGCCGGTTGTTTTTATGCCATCCTTGCCAAGATCGAACGACAGCAACAGATGGTGCCACTGATCCGGCTTTATCGGAGGAAGCGTTTCGACGTAAAACAGATCCGGTTTGGCTTCCAGCACATCCTCGCTCAAATCCTCGATGCCCGCAGCTTCAACGAAATAGGAATGCGGCGTTATGATGCCATCATCGTCAATTTGATCGTTACGCTGAAAGGTCCACCCCGAGCCGGGGGTGTCGCATAGTTCTTGCCATGCGTTGACCTGTTCCTCATTGCTCGGGACACGGCTCTCGGCTGACAGATCAAAGGCTGCAATGCCTGTCCCGGTCGCAGTGTCCGACATTTGAATATTGATCACCAGGACACCGGCCATTTCATTTCCTTGATCGGTATCGGTATCGCTGCAATCCACTGCTATATAGCAGGGCGCCAAATCGAATTCAGCGCCTTCCTCAAAATCTGTAGTGGTTATCAGGAACGGTCCAAATGCGTCGACGGGATCGCAAAGGTTCTCGGTTTGCGGAATCAATTCGGTCTCTTGCTGTTTCCGGCCGAATGTCAGCAACGGGATGAGGTGCTTCATGACACGATCCGGAGACTCCGGCTCATCTGCCGCGGCGATCATCGATTCCGCAGGTATTCGAAACCACAACGAGATGACTGCCCGGTCGAATTCCGCAATGCCGGCTGTGAGCTCCAGGTAGCTCATGTATATTCGATCTCATGCGGGTCCTGGTCTTTTCCACCAAACTCCACCGCCAGCGCGCTCCAGTTGACATTGATGATGGCCTGAAACGGATCGAGCGCCCACGGCGGATCGAAGCCGTGGATCTCGTTGACTGGACCTTTGGCCGGCCTGGTGAACTTCAAATAGTGACTGTTCTTCAGGATGGTTACGACGTCCTGATCCTTGCCGGTATTTGCCCTGGGGCTTGACTTGTCCCCCGTGTACGAAACGTACTGGACTTCGATATAATTATCTTCATCCTTGGTGTTATCGTTGGGATTGTCATACTCTTCGGTTTTGAAATTGTATTTATCCGATGCAACGACATAGGCTTTCAGACCAGGCTTTTTTCCTATGGCCGCATCCACATCTTCATCGATGATCGTTTCGCGATAAAAACAACGCCGTGCTTCCACGGTGCGGTTTTGATTGTCAGCGCTGGTGCGATTGCCGCGTATCGGCTCCATCTTTGTGTCGCTGGTCGTCTTGGTCCAGTCCATTTCAACAATGGTCTTGACTGGCACCCATTCTTTCGGGTCTTCCTGATCTTCTTCGTCCGGAGAACATATTTTCAGGGTACCTTCGGTTCGTGTTGGATGTTGTTCCGCATAGTCATTGGAATTCGGGTCGTCATACCAGCGAAGTTGTCGGAAAATATCCTGCGCGACGTTGTTTACCCGCGTAAAAATGCGGTAGACATCGACACGTTCGATATCGAGCCATATATCCTGCAACACCTCTTCATCCTTGTTGGTGCCGAATATCCGGATCGTATGTGATGCCCGGATATCAGTGTCAGGATTATAGCCCATTCAATTTAATCCGGGTCCGGGCCAGATGGACCCATCGGCTGGCCGATGATGCCCTGACCGAACACGCCCTGGAATTGAAGATGACGCGGCTGGCCTACCCTGCTGGCGAATGGACTTTTCTCGGTCTCGTAGGCTACGCAATATCTTGTTGCATCATAAGTGTAATTGCCCGTCAGCACCTTGCCGCTGCCGCTGCGTCCTATTCTCAAGATCACGTTGGGCTGGCTCAGTTGTCCCGGTGTGTAATAAACCTGCGAGGGGGAAATGTTGTTGGTCTGGAACGGTCGAACAAGGGATTCAAACTCTGTGCTCATGTGATCGCGCTCGATTGCAGATCGACCCCCATCGGGATCGACAGGTTGGTGAACTTGATATTGTAGACCTTGTGGAATGGACCGGCGCTCATTGGCCTCAACTGAAATTCCTGCCAGCTTGGATTGGCCGCCAGCAACGCAGGCAGGCTGTTGGCCCCCAGCATCGCAGCCTCGCGTTGTCTCTGGTAGGCGCCTTCCTGTGAGACTTCGCTTCCTTCCAGGCGTTTTCTTGCCGCCTGCGCGGCCTTCGACATGCTGTCCAAAGCCTCGTCGGACACATCCCTGCCCATATGAAATTCATCCGTCACCACAATCATTTCCCGCGTGGCGGGGAACGTGATGCCGTCGTCTGTCACCGTATACACAGGCGGTGCGTAACCGAGATCGGTCGTCGGCAGCACCACGGTGACATTGTCATGCAGCTGGTAGCCGTCATTGACGTATCCGTCATCGACGTATGCCGGCGTGCCGGGATGTTCTTCCACCGCGTCACCCAGTCCCGCGCAGCATGCCAGCGTCACGCGACAATTGGCGATGCCGCTGTCATTCACCACCAGTTCGGTGTTCTTGATCTTGCCCAGCGCAATCCCGCCCGGTATGCGCGGGTCATGCAGCGTCACGGTTTTTCGAGGGGTCAGGCTTAGACCGCGCAAATAATCGGCATCAAATACAATTTCGATGCATCGTGCGCGCCAAAGCAGTTTGGCCCTCACGACAGCCGCAAGATATTCCAGGCTTTGTCGTCCGCGATCCGTGGCGAAATAGGTCGGCGACCATGAGTCACCGGGATAACCGCCTCCAGGAATTTCCCCAGTGCCGACGCATGTCCATTTCACCGTGTTATCGGTTGTTACTGAATGCAGTGTTTCGTTGAACGGTGGGATCAGCCATGTGGCGCTGCTGACCCCGGCTTGCGTGCAAATGTAATAAGTCTTGCCGCTCGGCAGGCTGCTGCCGAGATTGACGAAGACTGCCGAACTGCCACTTGGACCGACAGAACCGGACAAGGTGCAGACGGCGAAACTGCCGTCTGGCATTTGCACATAGGTGCCCTCGGCAATCGGGACCGCGCTCGGCGGAAATGTGTGCGTGCCGGGGAGCAGCAGCGTGGTGTACTGCACATAGAACGGACGATGGGGCAGAATCATCTGCCCCAGATTGATGTGCGAAGCGGCATACCAGTCTGTCGCGTTATCCGGGGGCTCTGCCGCGCCCATGCTCTTCCACACCACATCATTATCTGTGGTGAAGTCCCCCGGTGTATCGCTGAAGTCCGGCTGCTCCGTGCCCGCTGTGCCTTCATCAGTACAAATTTGCACGCTGCGTCCGCCGGGGATCGAAGGATTGTCCGGAAAAATGATCTGTCCGATACTGACATGTTGTCCTGCGATAGTGGGCCAGTTCAACAGGTCAATGATCGGCACCCCGACATTCGCGCCGCTTCTGGTGATCACTTCGCTGGCCTGGTCCAGTTCAGGGTGCGTCAATACAGGCTGGGTATCAGCGCGGATCAGGAAAATAGCGCGTTCGGTGCGTTCGCGCTCGGCATCGTATTTCAGCGTCAATGCCGCCTTGACCCGCCACGCAATGATGTAGCCATTGTCTTCATCATAGTGCGGTGGCCTGTTGATCGGGTCCGGATCGCCATACTCATCCTGATGATATGGGTCCAAAACTCCGCCATAACTGAACCACCTTAACGTTTTTTCTTTCCAGATCTTGCCGCCCATCGGGGACGACCATCTGACATCCACAGTCAAGTAGTCACCGACGATGTGGTATTTTTGCTGGTTTTTCCAGGAAGTGCTCCATGCCGTAATCGTCGCGTCATTGGCCCCTGCGGTATCGAACGCGTCGGCAAAATAAACCTTGTAGCCGCCGCCTATATCGGCGAGAGGCTGGGGCCATTCAGAAATAATGCCGTCACCGTTGAGAACGTTGTAGGTACGCCAACCGTTGGTAATGTCCACAGTGCCCCTTGCGGTCTGTTTCCAGCTTACGCTGGCATCCATCAATATCGCAGTGGCCGGGGGCTGGCTGATGGTCATGCTCATCGAATCGTAGAAATGATCGTCCTCGGTGAAGTCCTCGTTGCCGTCGCTGCCTGTGATGATGTCGTTGGCGGTGACCTCATGCGTCACCGCATCGACATCCCAGACCTTGGCGTGCGCTTCCAGGATCGTATTGGGATCGTCGCGCTGGCCAACATCGATGAAGACCGGATCAAAAAACGGCCGGTACTTCAGCGTATCGGCCACACGCTGCACCCGTTGCTTGTAGTCGATGGGATCGGCCACGATCTGGATCGTTACGACTTCTTCAAACATTTGCGACGGAACACCGACAACGCGACCAAAGAGCAGCGGCTCGATGCTGGAGCCGTTGAACCATGAAAACCAGGCCCAGTATTTGCGCGCCGGGTTGAGCAGGCCGACATGCGGGTTCTGGATTTCGATCTCCAGCAGCGGCTTCTCGCCCTCGGCAATGGTGCGCTTGGCCGAGAAGATGTATTCATCCATCCGGTGATGGCTGTCATCGAACGTGGTTTCGTCCGGTTCCACCCATGCAAAATAGAACGGCCCCGCCACAGGCATGTCAGATTTCCCGCAAACTCAATTGCCATTGGTAATCGTGCGGGTATTCGTCCATCGACTGGCTGTAGTCCACCACCATGAAGGCGATCTGCGGATAGTAGTAGGTGAAGCCGTCCGGCGTGGTGCGTGGTGTAGTACCAGGGACCACCGTTCTGCCGGGAGTTTCTCCGGTGCGACACGCGAGTTCGCAAACGCAGTTGACCAGCACGGCCTCTCCCGGCCAGATGCCGTCAAACGCCGGCGCCTCCTGGTCGGTGCAGGAAATCGTGCTCTCGTATTTCTGCATCTGCGTGAGCCCGAGCCAACGCAGCTCGCCGTTGATGGTCCGGCGCGGTGTAGGCTTGGCTTCGGACACCGGCGTCAATGTTTGCGTGAGCCCGCGCGCGGAATACAAGGGCACGCCGATCGTCGACATGACCAGAAGCGTCAAGCTGTTGTCGGCACCAAGTCTTGCAATCATGAGATGAACCCAGGCTTGCGGCCGGTAGAAGTTATGCGCTTGGTGACAGCCAGCCGCGATAATTGATCCACTGCGCTGCTCGATGCCATCATGGTCACCGACCCGTGGTCCGTCCTGAGATCGACCGTGCCGAGATGACCGATGCCGCCAGCCCCGCCGCCCGCGAATGCCGGCATCCCCACCAGGCCACCGGTTGCGAACCGGCCCATGCCGTCCATCACCCGCCGCAGATCGCCGCCACTTCGCCGCAACATCTCGAGGAACGCCAGCACGCCTGGCTGCGCGACCGCCCGCGCCGGCATGATGTGCTCGCCGCGCGATACCCAGGACAGGTTGCTATCCGATGTGCCGGTGCCGCGGCCGCCGATCAGTCCGCCGCGCGCATGGCCTGGTACCGGACTGCCACCGGCCGGCGCCGAAGGACGCAGCCCGATGAACTTCAGCAGCGCATCGATTGCGTTATTGATCGCGCTGGTGATCGCATTCCATGCCCCTACGCCAGCGCCTTTGAGCGCTTCCCATGCAATACCGGGAATCCTGGCTACAAAGGCGTCGAGCGCGTCGCCGGCATCCCATATTCCCTGTTTGATCTCCGCCCAGGCAATTGCCGCCTGGTCCTTGATCGCTTGCCAGCCAATCTCGGCCATCTTTCTTGCAATGGCGTCGAACGCCGCTATCGCCTGTTGTTTAAGTTTCTCCCAGGCCGTTCCGTCTTCCAGGGCCTTCTGCATATCCTGGGTGCGCATTGTGAATGCGAGAGCGGCAATCCCGGCGATTGCCAGCGCGCTTTTTACCGGACCGCCAAAAACGTTGCCAAAGGTAATGGCGGCTTCCGCCAGCAGATTAAATGCCCCCGTCCAGTGCCCAACGATCCCCAGGACCAGGAGGTCAGTGCCGGTGAGCTTGGTGCCGAATACCGTGTTGATGGCACCGGCCACTTTATCCAACGCCGGGAGGATCGAGAGGAATGCCTTGGTGATCAACACGATCGCCCCAGGCAATTCCTCTTTGAGCTGGTTGAACGTCTTGATCAAAGCCGCCCCCAGCTCCGTTTCCGCGAAGGCCGCCGTGATCTTCTGGAACGCGGCGACCGCAGCCGCGCTGAACTGCGCCCAGAACCCGGCGAAGTCGCCGGCAAACAGTTTCTTGAACGACGCCGCAATCTGTTGCAGCTCGGCCGGGACCAGCGCCGCCACCTGCTTTGCGCCCGCCGAGATCTTGTCCCAGAACACGACTGCCGCCAAACCTGCCGCCAGCAGGATCGCACCGAACGGAGAGAACAGCGCCAGGACCGGCCCCAGCAGCAATTGAAGGGCTCCGAGCGCTACCGCCAGGCCAGCCACCGCAATGCCGAGCGTGATGAAAAACGCCGCGACCTGGCTTCCGGTGATGCCCTCGAACAGGCCAGCAATCGAATCGAAAACGCCAAACAGTGACCGGCCCGCCGGCACGAGCACGTCGCGCCAGATCCCCGACAGTTGCTGCCCGAGCGCGATCAGGATCTTGAACGCCGTTGCCGCGGCACCATCACCGAGGCCTTCCAGAATCTCCTCCGTACTATGCCCCGCCGCGGACAGCGCGCGCCATTGCTGCAACAGGATGCGCGAGTCGTCGACCAGGTCGGTCAGCCATTTTGCTCTGGCGAAGGAAGAACCCGAGAACAGCGCGCCAATCTGGTCCTTGGCGGCGCGGATGGCGTTGCCGAGATCGGTCCATTGGTCCGCCGCCGCCTTGGCCGCCTTGACCTGGTCCTCGGTCAGTTGCCGCGAGGCCGCGCGCTTGTTGTCCAGTTCCGCCTCGGCATCGCCGACCGACTTGATGCCAACGGTCAGCGCACTGAGGGTATCTCGCCATTTCGGGCCTAACTGAAATTGAGCGGCCGCGGCTGCCTTCGCCGCGCCTTCCGGCATCCCATCGATGATGCGGGCGAGCTCCTGCATGGTGGCTAGCGAGCCCTTGTCGATGATGTCTCTTCGCACGCCCAGTTTTTCGAGCGCCGCCACCAATTGTTGGGATGCTGGCGTCAGCTTCCCGACCGTCTGTGTGACCACCGTAGCGCCATTGGCGAAGGTCTGGAAACTCCTGCCCGACTCCGCGCCCAACTGGTTCAGGCTGCGCATCATCGGCGCGATCGATGTGGCAAACTCCTCGGTCGATCCGCGCGCCGCATCGACCGAGCGGCGCAGCGCTATCCATTGCTGGGTGGTTAGCCCCAGCCTGTCGGCCTGGTCGGAAATCGTCTGCGCGGTTTCGCCGGCGCCTGATGTGAGGCTGCGCACAATGGCGCTGACGGCAACAGCAATGCCGGCGGCGGCAATCGTGAACCTCTTTGCAGCCGTCAGCAGCGATGTCCCGGCCCTGTCGGCCGCCTGGCTGGTCTCGTTCAGCCCATCCGTGACCTGCCGGCTTGCCTGCGTCCCCGCGTTGCCGAATGCCTGCGTGGCTGAGGTGAGCTGGTTGAACTGCGGCGAGAGTTTGTTGACCGCGGCAGCCAGGTTATCGAACGCTCTCCTGATATCGTCGCCGCCCTCGAGCGTGATGCGCTGGCTGATGGTGGCCATGGTTCAGCCCTTGATCCGCTTGTCGTAGAATTCGCCGACGCGTGCTGCCGCCGCCGCGAATATCCGCAGCAGGTTGAACCGCTTCCTGATGTCGACGGAACGGATGCCGACGAACAGCGGCCCCGCGAGACGATCGGCGGCGTCGAACATCAGTGGCGGCTTTCCTGCGATATTTACCGACACCAGTTTTCTTCCGTACTGCTTCGGCGAGTGTACGCCTTGCGGCAGGTTCTGCTCGATCGGCAACCACAACAGCGGCCGGCCGCGGATCGTCATGCCGGTCTCAAACACGCCGGCGAACGGAATACGATCGAAGATCACCGCCGCCGGGTCGTCGCCCTTGTTGGGATAAAAATTGTAGGTCAGCGCCTGCTGCCAGCGCGCAGAAAATCCGGCAGCGGCGATGTTGGCCCGCCCTTCCTTCACCGCAAGGTCGGCGGCGTCATGCACCGCGCCTTGCGCGCCCGCGTTGATCCGGTTCTCGGCCTCTTCCAAAAACTTCTCGAGCGCCGCTTCGTTGGCCGAGAACACCAGCTTCATTTCGGACCCAGTTCCTTGAGCATGTTTTCCGTCGTCTGCTTGTCGCCCTGGGCGCCGGTCCTGGCGATCACCAGCGCATAGGTGCGATCGATGCGATCTAGCCTCTCACTGAATTCAAGAAAGGCGTCGATCTGCCGCCATGTCAGCGTCATTGCATAATCGGGCGGGAATCCTCGCCGGATGAGGGCGGTGATGTCGACGGCGATTTCTTCAAGCGCACTCGGCCGCCCTTCTTTTCGCTTGCGCCTCCGCTCAGACCGGTCAGTTTGTTGAGGAAGGCCGCCAATCCGTTTGGGAACGTAAGTCGCAAAATCGCCGTTACAAACTCCGTCTGATCCTCCAGATTCAGCATCGTGGCGGCGTGTTCTTCATATTTTTCGTCGCCCGGGTGGCCGGCACCAGCGGCAATAATCGGGCCGATGGATTCGCCTGCCAGTTCGAACAGCAACGCCACATAATTTTCGCTGCCGCCGCTCAGGACGTTTCTGACGTTCGGAAAACGCGCCGCAATCGTTGCTATCATCTTGGCGTTCAACCCGCGCACGACATACCGTTCGCCATTGATTCTGACAACGTCGGCCGCCGTTGCCGTTACTATGTCCAGCAGGTCAGCCATGCTTCTGATCTCCCGGCTCGTCGGCCTTTTCGCCAGCATCTCGTCCGGTCGTCTTGACGCGAGCGCCTCTTGCGGTGCCGCCGGCCGCCGGGTCGCGGACGGTCCAGACGCCGAAGAAGCCATCGGTGCCCTTCTGCACCTCGGCCTCGAGCTCGATCACCGTGAAATCATCCTCGGCGGTAATGAACGAGAAATCGCCGGATGGGACGAACGAGACCGTCGCGGTGAAATCGACCTGCTGGCCGATATCGTTTGTGCCCTCGACTTTGATGTCGCCGACGAACTCGGCCTTGGAAAGCCCGTTGATCGTGGCCTCGCCGGGTGTCGTGGTGTCGAGGTCGCCGAGTGCAAATATGGCCAGGTTCTCGCCGGTGATCTCGTCGAGCTGGATCTTGATGGTGGCGCCGACCTGGGTAATCGCCGTGAAGTCCTTGGTCTTGATGCCCTCGCGCGACGAAAAGTGTTCCTTCTTTTCGACGGTCGGCGTGTACACAAACGACGGCGCGTTGCCGAGGTCGACAAACGTGGAAGCGCCGCCGACTTCTTTGAACGAAACAATTCCTTTGCCAATATGATAGTTCTGGACATCTGGCGAGACAGGCATGGTGGTTCTCTCCTTGTTATAGATCGTCAGGTTTCAGGGTGTATTTGAACATGAACTGCGCCCGCAGTGCGCCGTGCAGCGAGCGCATCCAGCCGACATCGGTCTGGCAAGAGACGTAGCTGATCTTGCCGTTGCTGCCGGTCCTGGCGTTGAGTTCGGTGTCGAGCAGCACCCGCTTGATCAGTTCACGCCGCAGCGTGGTGAGATCAGATCCGACCTCGCCAGATTGTTCGGCAATGACGATCTCCGGCGTCATCTCCACCAACAACGGGCGGTTGGACGGACGTGACCCGTCGTTGCCCGCAACCGTTGTCTCGTCGCCGTCGAACACGATGGCCGCCGGCAGCATCTCTTCGGTGATGTCGACGTTGTTGCGATGGGACGAGCGCAGGCCAGGGATCGTGCCGACCACCACCACGAGCCGCGCCAGGATGTCCTCGCGAACGTCAGTCATCGACCGCCTTCAACAGAAACCGCACCTCGCCGAAGTCCTCGCCGTTCGGCGAGCCGCGCAACTCCCAGGAGCGCACCAGCCACGATCTCCCGTTGAACGCCAGCAAGGCGTCGGGCCAGTCGTCGCGGGTGATTTCGTTTGCTTCCAGTTCCGGGATGCGCACGAACGCACCGGGTCCGACACTGCGCACCTCGGCCGATCCAGCCGCCAGCACCTTCGGCCTGGTATCGTCGATCACGGTGATTGCCGTCCCGTCCATCGTCGCCGGCACGCCGATCTCGGCATAGACCGGATCGTAAAGCAGTGCGCTGTAGTCGATCATGCGACGCGCAGCCGCCTGAACGGTCTGATCAGGTCGACCACCGGCGCCGACAGGAA
>Ga0070674_100000656_pt1 | contig 17465 bp, 12 predicted proteins | sample KBSM33metaG_FD_65344 | JGI IMG/M metagenome (GOLD analysis project Ga0070674, IMG submission 65344) | Miscanthus rhizosphere microbial communities from Kellogg Biological Station, Michigan, USA - KBS M3-3 metaG | ecosystem: Host-associated > Plants > Roots > Rhizosphere > Soil ... | reverse complement strand
GCCTGCGTGTCGAACCCCTTGAACACGGGCAGGCGCCTGAGCGCCAGGTTGAGCTTGAACACCGTCGACTCGTCGCGGATGTTCGCCACCTCGTCGATGAAGCCCGCCGGGAGCGCGTCGGCGCGGACCAGCCTGCGGTACAGCGTCTGCGCGCTGGCGTTGGCGATCACGTGCCTCGCCCCGATGCGCTCGCCCGATGCCAGCACGACACCGACCGCGCGGCCTTCCACGACCTCCACCTCGGCGACCTCGGCATCGGTGCGGACCGTCATCCCCGCGGCCACGCCCGAGGCGGCGATCGCCTTCGAGATGGACCCCATGCCACCACGAATGAAGCCGGCTCCGCCAGCCGCCGTCGTGTTGTCGCGAATGAAGCCGCGCATCAGGACGTACGCCGAGCCCGGCGACTTGATGCCCGAGTTGGCCCCGCCCCCCGACGCGTAGAAGCCGAGCGACGCGCGCATCTCGTCCGATTCGAACCATCTCGCCAGGAAGTCGAAGGCGCTGAGCGTCATCACGTCGTAGAGGTCGTAGACGCGGTCGCCCAGCCCGCGCTGCCGCCACGCCAGTCGCGCCAGACGAAGCAGGTCGCCGAGCTTGCGCGAACCGGGGTCGGGGGCGATCTCGTAGAGCAGGGGCCGGATCACCGCGCCCAGCGACTGCATGAACTGGCGATAGCGCGGATAGGCCTCGGCATCGCGGCGCGAGAACTGCGCGATGTTGGCCTGCGTCCGGGCCAGATCGTCATGAAAGACCAGGCTCTTGCCGTCGGCGAGCGGCATGAACATGGGCGGTGCCTTCAGCACGTCATAACCGTAGCGCTTCAGCTCCAGGTCCAGGATCACCTTCGGCTGCAGCAGCGCCTGGGTGTACGACGCCGTGGACAGGTGATAGCCCGGCCAGAGTTCTTCGGTCACGGCCGAGCCGCCGACGAAAGGCCGGCGTTCCAGCACGCAGACACGCCGCCCGGCCTTGGCCAGGTAGCTGCCGCATACCAGTCCGTTGTGACCGCCGCCGATGATCACCGCATCGAAGCGCTCGCTCATGGCGTCGCCTCCACGCCGTTGTCGAACCAGCATCCGGCCACCCGGTCGTAGGTGCGTTCCGTGCCTTCGCGGGCGCTCGCCAGCAGGCCCTGCTTGGCCACCTTCAGCGAGGGGGTCTTTGGCAGCTCGGTGCGAAACGTGAAGTAGCGCGGCACCTTGAAGCGGGCCAGCTGATCCTGACAGCCCTTGACGATCTGGTCCAGCATGTCGTCGTCGCCGCTGGCACCGTCGCGCAGCACGACATAGGCCTTGACCTCTTCGCCTCGCACCTCGTCCGGCACCGGAACCGCTGCCGATTCGAGCACCACCGGGATGCTGTTCAGCACGGCCTCGACCTCGCGCGCCGCGATGTTCTCGCTGCTCCGGCGGATCATGTCCTTCTGCCTGCCGACGATGTAGAAGTAGCCGCGTTCGTCTTGCCGAAACAGATCGCCGGTGTGGAACCAGCCGCCGCGCAGCGCCTTCTCGGTCGCTTCCGGGTTGTTGTAGTAGCCGAGCAGGATCCCCGGGCCGCGCACGCACAGCTCGCCGACTTCGCCCGGGGGGACGGGCTGGTCGTGCGCGTCGACGATCCGGCACTCGCGAAACGGGACCGGGACGCCGCACGAGCCCGAGCCGACCATGTCGGTCGCTTCGATCGGCATGAACATGGCGGAACCGAGCTCCGTCATGCCGAAGGCCTCGCGCGCGCAGAAGTCGAAGCGCTCCTCGATCTTCGCGTGGACCGCCGGCGCCACGCCGTAGACGTTGCCGCGGATCAGATCGTCGAGCGGATCGTCGGCTGACAGCGGGTTCTTGTAGACCAGGAACGGGAACAGGCAGAACTGCACCCGGTGCTCACGCAGCCACCACGTGAACCGGCTGGTGCTCTGGCGCGCCGCGACGAAGATCGTGCCGCGGTGATAGAACGTCATCAGCAGCAGCCACTGCGGATCCATGTAATAGAACGGCGTCGAGGCCAGGATCCGCTCGTAGCGCCGCCCGTCGCGGAAGGCGTTGACCTTTCCGCTGGTCAGCCAGTAGCGCTGCGTCAGCATGCAGCCCTTCGGGAACCCCGTGGTGCCCGACGTGAACTGGATGTTCAGCAGGTCGTCCAGTCCCACCGGCGCGGGCGGCACGTACGTCTGGTCGGAAGGTCGGGCCAGGGCGTCCCAGTCGTGCACACCCGAGGTGCCCTCGCCGCGCACCACCACGTTCTGGCGTGCGACGCGCAGGCCGCCTTCCGCAATGCAGCCCTCGACCATCGGCCAGCAGGTTTCGTCGACGATCGCGTACTCGGCATCGCCGCTGTCCAGCACGAAGCGCAGTTCGCGCGGCTGGTAGCCGACGTTCACCGGAATCATCACGGCGCCGAGCGTGCCGATCGTGAGCCACGTCAGCGGGAAGGCGGCCACGTTGGGCAGCATCACGGCCACGTGGGTGCCCTTCTTCACGCCGATCGCGGCGAGTCCCCGTGCCAGGCCGTGCACCCGGCGGCGCAGGTCGGCGTAGGTGATCGTCTCTCCGCTCTCGAAGAAGTTCCAGGCCATGCGATCGCCGGCCGCGTCGGCGGCTTCGTCGATCAACGCGGCGATGTTCGAGGGCAGCGGCTCGGATTCGATGCGGCGGCGGCGCTCCTCGAGCGACGGGCCGGGCTGGGAAAGGGTCTTGGCACGTGACATGGGAAGGAGGCTCAGGCGCCTGCAACAGGGATCGAATCGGGCGTTGCCTTCTTCTGCAGCACCATGATGCCCAGGCAGAACAGCAGCGACGTCAGCGTCAGCAGGGTCGACACCGCTGCGAGCACCGGAGAGACCTCCCAGCGAATCGCGGTGTACATCTTGACGGGCAGCGTCTGCGTGGAGGCGCCGGTCAGGAAATAGGCGACGACCACTTCGTCGAACGAGATCAGGAAGGCGAACAGCGCGCCCACCGCCACCGGCGCGGCGATCTGCGGCAGCACCACCTTGGCCACGATGCGCGTCCGACTGGCGCCCATCAGCATCGCCACCGTTTCGAGTGCCGGATCGGTGTGCCGCAGCCCCGCCGCGATCGAGACGAATGCGAACGGCGTCACCAGGACCGAATGCGCGAGGACCACCCCGAGCGTGGTGTCGACCATGTGCAAGGCCTGGTACTGCATGTAGAGTCCCAGGCCCAGCACGACAACGGGCACCAGCATCGGGCTGATCAGCAGCACCTCGACCAGCTGCTTGCCGCGAAAGGAACTGCGGGCCAATGCATAGGCCGCCGGCAGCGCGACGGCCAGCGAAAGGATCGCCGTGAGCAGTCCGACGACGGTGCTTTGCAGCGCTGCGCCCCACCACGCACGATCGGTGAAGAACTGGACATACAGCGCCAGCGACAGTTCGCGCGGGGGAAACTGCAGTTCGGAAGACCCGCTCAGCGAAATCGGGATCACCACCAGGCTGGGCACCACCAGAAACAAGTAGCCGCACCAGGCCAGCACCGCGCCGAGACGCTTGAGCCCAATCTGCGCCCGGGTGCGGGGCGCCGCCGATGCCGACGATTCACCTTTGCTCATACCCCGAGCCCTTCGGCACGGCGGACGCGCAGCAGCAGCGCGATCAGGATGCCCGACATGAACAGGAGGACGATGGCAATGGCCGATGCCAAGCCCCAGTCCAGGGTCTGCCGCGTGTAGATGTCGACGAGGTTCGCCATCATCAGGTCCTTGCGGCCGCCGAGCAGCGCCGGCGTGATGTACATCCCCATCGACAGCGTCATGGCCATCAGCACCCCAGCCAGCACGCCGGGTAGCGAGAGCGGCAGCGTGATCCTGAGGAAGATCCGGATCGGGCCGGCGCCCATGATTTCGGCGACGCGGTGCAGGCTGCGGTTCTGCGCCAGCAGGCTCGCCAGGATCGGGAACACGGTGAACGGCAGCAGGAAGTTGCTCATGCCGATGATCACGCCGACCCGGTTGAACATCAGCTCGAACTTTTCGGTGCGGCCGGTAAGAAGGCCGGCGGCCTGGTTGATGATTCCGTTGTCACCGAGGACGATGCCAAAGGCGAAGCTCTTGACCAGGATGCTGGTCCAGAACGGCAGCATCACCAGCACCATGTACGGCATGCGCCGGCGCGGTTCCAGGGCGGCCAGGTGCAGCGCGATGAGATAGCCCAGCACGAGGCTGACCAGAGTGGCCACGGCGCTGATCTGCAGCGTGTTGCCGAGGACGCGGTAGAACAGCGTGCTCCCGCTCAGGTTCTGGTACGCCTTGAGCGTGAATACCCCATCCACATAGACGCTGCTCCACGCGACCAGGCCGAGCGGATAGCCGAACGCGACGAGCAGCAGCACCGCGAGCGGCGCGAGCAGCCCGACCGTGGCCGACGTCGAAAGCGAGTGGTTCATGCTGGCGCCCACCCCCGCCAGGGGGTGTCAAACGTGGAAGGGACGGCTCAGGTCAGCATCCACTCGGTGAAGCGCTTCTGCAGGGCGTCGTACTTGTCCGCCCACCAGCCGTCGTTCATGATGATGTGCGCCGGATTGAGAACGTCGGGCATGAACTGCCGCGATTCAGCGGCGACCAGAGGCACGGCCTGGCGCGCATTGGGCGCGAAGAACACCGTGTTGGCGAACGCGGCCTGGCGGTCGGGACGCAGGCAGAACGCGACATACCGCATCGCCGCCTCGGTGTTCTTGCCGAACTTGGGCACTGCGAGGTATTCCAGGCTGTTGATCGTCTGGCCCGTGGCCATGGCGACCGAGCTGCCGGCCTTCTGCGCAGGGAACACGCGGCTCATGTAGGTGTAGGTGTAATCGAGCTCGTTGCTGGTGATCAGCGTGATCGTCTCGGGCGTGGTCTCGATCCACTTCTTGACCGAAGGCTTGATGCGGTCGAGGGCCTTGAAGCCGCGCTCGATATCGAGCGGATAGAGCTTGTCAGGCGCCACGCCGTCGGCGACCAGTGCCATCTCGAGGGTTTCGCTGATGCGCGTGCGCAGGCCGCGCCGGCCCGGAAAGCGCTGCACGTCCCAGAAGTCCTTCAGGCTCTGCGGACGCTTGCCCTCCGGCACCCGCTTCGGGTCATAGGCCACGCCGCCACCGAACAGGTAGGTGCCGACATAGTCCTTGCCGCCAGGCGACACGAGGTCCGAGCGATCGACCAGCTTGGCATCGATGTCTTCCCACATGCCCTGGCGCGCGCCGGCGGTGATCTGCGGGCCGACGCTGTCGAAGACGTCCCACTGGACGTTCTTGCTGTCGACCTGCACCTTCATCTTGGTCAGGTCGGCGTTGTTGACCAGCGATACGCCGATGCCGGTTTCCTTGGCATAAGGCTCGGCGAAACAGGACTTGATCGCTTTCTCATAGTCGCCGCCCCAGCACGTGACGACGATGCTCTTCGATTGCGCGCGAACCGCTGGCATGAACGTCGCGCTCGCAGCGATGGCGCCCGCGTGGTGCAGGAAACGCCGGCGCGAACCGCTGGTCGGCGACGCCTCGGAAGTCGTTGCAACGGACTCGGTCCTTGCCTGGAATGGGGGCAACGTCATTGCGTTCTCCTGTGAGGGTTGCGGGGGAAGATGGCGGGGCGGAAATGCGTGAGCCGATCAGGCGGCCGTCCAGACGGCCTTCCAGTCCATGTACTTGTCGAACGCGTGCATCGACTTGTCCCGGCCGAAGCCGGATTGCTTGAATCCGCCGAACGGCGACGACATGTTGCCGCGGTCGTAGCAGTTGATCCACACCACCCCGGCCCGCAGCGCCTTGGACGCGATTTGCGCCTTGCGGATGTCGCTGGTCCAGATGCCCGCGCCCAGACCGTAGACAGAATCGTTCGCGACCTTGATCGCTTCGTCGAGGTCGGACACCGTCACCGTCGCGAGCACCGGCCCGAAGATCTCTTCCTGGGCAATGCGCATGCGATTGTCGACGCCATCGAAGACCGTCGGAGACACGAAAAACCCGCCGCTCGATTCCCGGGCCCGGTTGCCGCCCACCAGCACGCGAGCGCCTTCCTTGCGTCCGGTTTCCACGTAGCCGAGCACGCTTTCCATCTGGTGCTGGTTGACGATGGCTCCGAGTTTGGTGGCGGGGTCGAGCGGCTCGCCCGGAACCAGATCGCGGGCGATGGCGACGACCCTCTCCAGGAGCGCGTCGCGGATCGGGGCCTCGACGATCAGCCGCGATCCGGCATTGCAGACCTGGCCGGCATTCGAAAAGATGCCAGCAGCGACCGCGCGCGCGGCGGCGTCCAGGTCATGGCAGTCCGCCATCACGATGTGCGGGCTCTTGCCGCCGCACTCCAGGCCGATGCGCTTGATGTTGGACTGGCCGGAATACTGCATGAACAGCTTGCCGACGGCGGTCGACCCCGTGAAGCCCACGGCGTCGACGTCCATGTGGAGGCCCAGCGCGCGACCCGCGGTTTCGCCTAAGCCCGGAACCACATTGAGCACGCCCTTCGGCAAACCAGCCTCGAGGCCAAGCTGAGCAATCCGGATCGCGGTCAGCGGCGACTGCTCGGCCGGCTTCAGAACCACGGAGTTGCCCGATGCCAGCGCGGGTCCAAGCTTCCACGCCGCCATCGACAGCGGGTAGTTCCACGGCACCACGGCGGCCACCACGCCGATCGGCTCGCGGTGAACGACGGCGGTGAGATCGGCGGTCGTCGGCGCGACCTCGCCGTACAGCTTGTCGATGGCTTCGCCGTACCACTGGATGCAGCCGATGGCACTCGGAATGTCGCCGTTGAAGGCATTCGTGATGGGCTTGCCGACGTCCAGTGATTCCAGAATCGCAAGCTCTTCGCGCGCGCTGGCCATCAACTCCGAAAACCGTACCATGATCTTCTTGCGGTCGACCGGCGCCATGCGCGACCAGACGCCGGATTCGAAAGCGACCCGGCCCGAGCGCACGGCGCGATCGACGTCCTCGGCATCGCAGGCGGCGACCTGCCCGAGCACTTTGCCGTTGGCCGGATTGACGTTGTCGAAGGTCTTGCCGGAAAGGGCGTGAACGTAGCCGCCGTCGATGAAGGCGCGGCCTTCGATCTTCAAGGCTTCAGCGCGCGTGCGCCAGTCGTGGTGGGTCAAGGACGTCATGGGCTGCCTGACAGGGATGCGGGCCTTCGCTGGGTCGAACCAGCGCGGGTCCGTTCGGATCTCGAGCAACTCTAAGAGTCGCCTGCTATCACGTCCAATACAATTTGTTCCGCCAAGCGCAAACCAGAAGTTATGGGCCTTCGGAGCAAACGCAGGTGATCAACGTCCGGCATCTCGCGGTGTTTCGTGCCGTCGCGAAGACCGGTTCCGTTTCGGCCGCAGCCCGTCTGCTTCACATTTCCCAGCCTGCCGTGACCAAGACGCTTCACGTGCTGGAGGGGAGTCTCGGGCTGCGGCTCTTCGAGCGAATCAAGGGGCGCCTGCTGATCACGCCGGAGGCGCAAACCCTGATGCCGCAGGTGGAGCGCTTGTTCGGCAATGTCGACGCGGTCCAGCAGCTGACCGAGGAGATTCGCCAGGGGTTCGCTGGAAGCCTGACTGTCGCGACGGTCGCCACCCTGGCCTCATCGATCGTGTCGGTCGCGATCAGCCGTTTCCACCGCGAGCATCCCAAGGTCCATTTCGATCTGAAAGCGTTTTCGACCCGCCAGGTCCTCGAGGCGGTGACCAACAACCAAGTGGATCTCGGTGTGGTCGACGTGTCGGAAAGCCGGCCGGACATGGATGTCCACGAGCTCTGCCGCGCCGACATCGTGTGCGTCATGCGCTCGGACCATCGGCTCGCGACTCTCCCCCGCATCTCGCCGAAAGACATCGCGAATGAAACCATGATCACATTCACGGAAGACACGACGACCGGTTGGGCAATCCGCGAAGCCCTGCGCAAGCAGAAGCTGCCCGTCCACATCGCCTTCACGGTGAACCACACGCTCTCCGCGTTCTCCCTTGCGCAGGAGGGCAGCGGCATTGCCGTCGTCGATCCTTTTCCGATGCTGCTCGGGTCCTTTCCAAAGCTGGTCATGCGGCCTTTCCGCCCGGCCATCGAAAGCCGCCCGCGGGTGCTCCTGTCCAAGACCCGGCCGACTTCGGTCATCTCCGGCCTGTTCGTCAAGACGCTGCAGGCGGTTGCCGATGAAATGGTTGCGGAATCCAGGCTTTTGCTGAAGTTGCCGCAAAGCCGGACCGGCTGAGGATGCAGTTCGTCAAGGGATGCAAAAGCACGCCGGGCCCAGCAACTTGTCTTTGCAGACCCCTCCGAGCTGGGCGGAACCGATGGCTGCAGAGCTGGCCCTCGGGCCGCCCGCTCGGACATATTGGCGACCGCGTCACCCGAAGCCAGAGCTCGAAGCAATCAGTCCATCAGTGCGGCGCCGTGTGCCAGGCGCACTTCGACTTCCGCGTCAATAGGTCATCAGGAATCCTCCGTCGGCATATGCACTCCATGGCTCCCGACGCCTGTCTGCTTCCGTGCCTCGTCAGCCGCGACTCCCGGCACGCACGATCGCGCGATGGTATGGAATGTCGTTCAGCAGCCGGTCGCGGAGATGGGGGTCGCTCACCTTTTCCGCTCTTGCCATCAACTCAGCGTGTGCGGCCGCGAGCATGCCCACAGCGCGCGCGTCAGATGCCGCATCGAGCACTCGGTAGCATGTCCAGCGGAGCCGCAGCGGTTCGTCCAAGCCGTCCAAGCCGACACCCTCTGCAAGGCGACCCAGGATCGCTTCCACCTGATCCATCGCCCCGCTGGTATTGCCTGCAGCAAGCAAGGTGTCTGCCATGCCCGCCATGGCCTCCAATGCCAGATGACGAATGCCCAGCTGATCGAATCGGTGTTGCGCCGTCTCGTACGATTCGAGTGCGGAGTCGATCCGCCCGTTGCCCAGTTCGGCGTGACCTAGGTTCACGAGTGCGCATGCCTCGCCCCAGCGCTCGCCCATCTTTCTGAATGCTCCCAAGGCGTGCTGTGCGTGGCCGGCGGCTGCGGGGGCATCGCCCTGATTCAAGACGACGAGGGACAGGTTGAGCTGGGCCATCGCTTCCAGCCATGGATCGCCGATCAGTTTCGACACGCGCGCTTGCTCGACAAACCCCGCATGGGCCAGTTCGTAGCACCCCAGCATCCGGTCGATTTCGGCGAGATTTCCCACCGAGCGCGCAACTCCGAGCGGGTTGCCCACGGCCTGCTGCTTTGCCAGCGCCTGCTCGTACCAACCTCGAGCTTCGACCACGTCCCCGAGCTCCGACAGCAGCAGCCCGTTCAGGTTGAGGAGTTCCGTTTCCGTCTGAACGTTGCGCGCTTCACGAGCGGCGTCGAGCCCCAAGCAAACCGGCTCGGTCGCTTCCGCATAGCGCCCGAGGCGGATCAAGGCGTTCGCGATGCGGTTGAAGGCTCGAGCCCGCTGGGACGGCGTGCCGCCATTCGCCTTTTGCAGCGCCCCGCGCGCCACCGGCAAGGCACCCTCGAAGTCGCCGCCGGACTCCAGATAGGACGCTCGACAGAGTGCTGCATCGAAATGCATGTTGTCGTTGCCGACGAGAAGGGCCAGCCGTTCCAATTCGAGGAGGTTGGCCAGCCGCGCCTCGCGTTCGAAGCGCCGGGTGAACACCCGGTCCTTGACCACCGCAAGAGCGAAGCGGCGCTCTGCATCCGACTCGTCGACCAGCGTCACGGCCCGGTCAGCGAATGACAGCGCCGCCTCGCGTGCATCCCGCGCCAGGGCATCCTCTGCCGCGCGCTGCCAATAGCGCGCGGCGGCTAGGCCATCCCCGGCTCGCTCGAAGTGCTCTGCGACGAGCGGCAAGAGGGTCAATGCCCGATCATCGCTGCGCGCGACGAGCCATTGCGCGGTCTTTCCGTGCAGCACGCGCTTCTCGCGCTTGAGTATCCCGTCGTAGGTGACCTGATGCAGCAGGTGGTGCTTGAAGGCAAACTCCCGTGTGCCTTCGAAGCTTGCAGAACCATGCGCCTGAACGAGATCGCGCTCGAGCAGACCAGGCAACGCCTGGACGGCCTGCGGGTTTAGCGCATGCAAAGCCTCGTCCCAGAACACGTGACCGATGACGCTTGCGTCTTGCAGAGCACGCTTTTCGAAGGGAGATAGGGCATCAAGCCGCGCCTGCAGCACGCCGGTCAGGGTGCCGGGCACCTTTGCGCCGACCAGGCGATCGCTCGCGATCTCCCATCGTTCGCCCTTTGCCACGATGACACCGTCGTCGATCAACATCCTGACCAGTTCTTCCATGTAGAAGGGGTTCCCCTCACCTCGGCCGACGATCAGCTCTCGAAGGCGGACGGGAACGTCGAACAACTTGTTCAGGAGCGCGTCGGCAAGCAGATGGCTGCTTGCGACGTCGAGTGGATCGAGGTCGATCCTCTCGTGGCAACGATGGTCTTTGCCCCAGACCGGCCGGCGTTCGTAAAGCTGCGGCCGCGCGAATCCGATGACCAGCGCCCTCGCTTGGGTGTGCGTCGACTGAAAGTAGTCAACGAAGTCGAGCGAGCCATCGTCAGCCCAGTGCAGATCATCGAGCAGAAACAGGACCGGCCTCCCGCCCTCCGAATGAGCCACGGCGACGCGGGAGAAATAGGCCGCGGCATAGTGGAAACCGCGATCTCGAATTTGCTTCGGATCCGCGGCAATTCCCGAGACAGCCGCATGCGTTTCAAAGCCGAATCCCAGCAGGTTGCCAAGGATGGCTGCGTCGTCCTGGCTGCCGAGGACGGGCACCGTGTTCTGCAACCATTTGTCGGTGACCACGGGCTCGTCATCGCTCTCCAGGATCCGAAACCTGGATCTGAACAGGTCGCCCAGCAGACCGTAAGGACGGTTGCGTCGTGCCTCGCTGGCGCGAGCTTCAAACCATTCGCAGCGTTGCGGCTGCCGTTGCACCCAATCGCTGAACTCGCGGAGCAAACGTGACTTGCCGAGGCCTGCATCGCCCACCACGGTAAGGCTTGCCATCGACGAAGACGTCAGCAGACTCCCGAAAGCGCTCGCCAGACGTCCGAGCTCCGGATCGCGCCCGACCATGCGGGTGACGACTCCCTCGATGCCACGCTGGGGTCGAGCCGTCTCCGGATTCACGGCGTGAACCAGGTACGTGCGGACCGGGGCTTCGACACCCTTGATCGAAAAGGCCGGCTGCTCGGAGACGTCGAACCTGCCCCGCACCTGCCGATAGGTCTCGTCGCTGATCCGCAGCGCACCTGCGGGCGCGCTCTGCTCCATGCGCGCGGCGATGTTCACCGCCATGCCGCGGATGGTGCCCTCACCGTCGACGCCGCCGCCCAGCAAGACCGGGCCGGTGTGTATTCCGATCCGTACATTGAAGCCATCGATGCCATGGTGGCGCTTCACGCCCCTGGAGACGACCCGTCCATCGGCAAGGAGAGCCAACCCGCAGCGCACGGCGCTTTCCGGATCGTCTTCGTGCGCCTCGCGCGCACCGAAGGCGGCCAGGAGGCTGTCCCCCGCATATTGCAGCGTCTTGCCTCCAAACGCCTCGACGATTCGGGTCCAGCGAGCGAGAGCGCCGTCCATGACGACATGGACGTCTTCCGGCTCCAGGTTGCTGCTCAGCTCCGTCGAGCCGACCACGTCGAGGAAGAGAACCGTGACCTGCTTGAGCTGCTGTTCGATCGTTCTGGCGGATATCGCCAGTTGCGCGAGCCTGGCGCTGATCGGCTTGATGGCAGCGGCCACGACGTCGTCGCCCAGCAGTGTCCGTTGCGCTTCGAGCGCAGCAATGGCTGCCTCGAGCTGGTGCCGTTCCAGCGACATAGTCCGACCAGAATAGCAACACGACGCTGGCATTCCACAACACAGCGGCGTGCGAAAGGCCCGGTGGCCTCCTTCGGCAAACGCGTCGACGCTCTGCTGTCGACCGCCGAACCGCACCTGGGTGGCGAGGGCGCGGCGTCCCAGACCTCAGAACAAGCCCGCCTTCCCGGCCGCGTCGAATACGACGCGCGAGAGCTCGGCCATTTGCGCATTGACATCGTTCGATGGCGACGTGATCGCCTTCGCAGTCCAGACCAGGCGGCCGCTCGGGACGTCCGTCACACGCCCGTTCGCCGAATAGCCCGAGGTCACGCGCCCGCCGCCGACCGGCGCCGAGACGCCGACGCCGGCACTGCCGCTGCCGCCGAAGCCGAACCCGCCGATGCCGATCTGAAAGGGCTGGCTAACGTCCTGCACCGCGATCGCGACCGTCATCACCATCACCGCCTTCGCGCCCGCGTCGCGCGCCGCGGGCAAGAGTTGAACATCCACCGAGCGGTCGGTCCCGATCGGCGTGTTCGGCGGCACGAAGACCGGCGTCGCGCCACGCGCGACGACTTCCTGGGCGAGTTGGTCTTGGCAGATCTGGCGTATGACGAGCTCGGATGCGTCGCAGGCGACAAGCACACGCGCGCCGCGCAAGGAGATCGGGCCGACTGAGGGATCGCTCCACTGCGCTTCGAGCCGCGGCCCGGTGGCGCAACCGATCACGCTGGCGGCGGTGGCGGCGACGATGGCAAGCGCGACGGCTGGGCGACGTGGATGGGGCGCGGATGCGTGCATCTTGTCTTTCCATCACCTCGGCATGGGCGGAACGCTGCGTTCGTCAGCGCTTGTGATACGACGGGGCGAGCTCGTAGACCGGCGTCGGAATGTTCTCCAGGCGCGCCTTCAACTGGAGCGCAAGGAACTGCGAGTAGTGCCGGGACTGGTGCAGGTTGCCGCCGTGGAACCAAAGCTGGGGCACCTGGGTTGGCTTCCACATGTTGCGCAGCTCGCCTTCCCAGGGGCCCGGATCCTTCGGCGTGTTCGAGCCCAGGCCCCAGACCTTGCCGACCTTGTCCGCCACCTCGGGCGAAATCATCTCGGCCAGCCAACCGTTCATCGAGCCGTAGCCCGTGGCATAGACGATCAGGTCGGCGGGCAGCTCGGTTCCGTCGGTCAGGATGACCGAGCGCCCGTCGATACGGTCGATGCTGACTCCGCTCCTGAGCTTGATGCTGCCGTTGGCGACCAGCTCCGAGGCGCCGACATCGATGTAGTAGCCGGACCCGCGCCGCAAGTACTTCATGAACAGGCCTGAGCCATCGGGACCGAAATCGAGCATGAAGCCGGCCTTCTCGAGGCGCGCGTAGAGGTCGGCCTCTCGCTTCTTCATCTCTTCGTAGACCGGCACCTGCATCGGCGCCATGATCTGGTAGGGAATGGAGGCAAAGATCAGGTCGGCCTTGTCGGTCGTCACACCTGCCTTGACCGCAGCCTCTGAGTACAGCCCGCCGAGCGCCAACTCCATCAGCGAGTCGGACGGCGCGATGTGCGTCGAGCTGCGCTGGATCATCGTGACATCGGCGCCGTGCTCCCAAAGCGCCGCACAGATGTCGTGGGCCGAGTTGTTGGAGCCCAGCACCACGCACTTCTTGCCGGTGTACGCTTCCGGTCCCGGATGCATGCTCGAATGATGCTGTTCGCCTTGGAACGATTCAGCGCCGGGGATCTTGGGAACGTTCGGGTAGCCCGAAACGCCGAGCGCGAAAACGAGGTGCTTCGGACGCAGCGTGATCTCCTTGCCGCCCCGCTCCACCACGACAGCCCATTCCTGCTTCGCCTCGTCGAAGCGCGCCTTCTTCGCGGTGGTCGAGCTCCAGTAGTTGAGCTCCATCACCCGGGTATACATCTCGAGCCAGTCGCCGATCTTGTCCTTGGGCGAGAACACCGGCCAGTGCTCCGGGAACGGCAGGTACGGCAGGTGGTCGTACCAGACCGGATCGTGAAGGCAAAGGCTCTTGTAGCGCTTGCGCCAGGAGTCGCCCGGGCGTTCATTCTTCTCGACGATGATCGCGGGAACCCCGAGGCGCCGCAGCCGGGCACCGAGCGCGATGCCGCCCTGCCCGCCCCCGACGATGACCACGTAAGGCTGCTCGGTCAGGCCGAGCGTGGCCTCCTCCTGCTGGCGTTGTTCCAGCCAGGTCTTGCGGCCCGGATGCACGCCGTGCTCGGCGCCCTTGACGCGGCTCTCGCCCTTGCTCTCCTCAAAGCCCTTGAGCTCGGTCATCGTCGTCAGCAGCGTCCACGCTTTCCCGCTGCGCAAGCGCAGGTGGCCGCGGCCGCGGGCCACCTGGGTCTCGAAGGTGAACCAGGCTTCGACCACCCCGCCAGCCTCGCTCGCCTCGCCCTCGACCGCAAAGGCGGTCGGCCGCGTCTCGGCCAGCCGTGCCTTCAGCATCGTGCGTATGGCCTCGGGGCCTTCCTGGGTCCGGATGTTCCAGGTGAACGCGACGAGGTCGCGCCAATAGCAGTCGGGTTCGAAGAGCGCAATCGCCGCTTCGACGTCGTTGCGCTGCATCGCCGACATGAAATCGGCGAGCCAGGCACTTGCGAGCTGCGTGGGATGGGTCGACAAGTCTGTCATTGCATGGGCTCCCTGGTGAGGATCGCCTCGCCGGCCGAGGCGCGCCCCGTCGACGGATGGTCACGCAGCGGGGGCCCGGGCGTCAAGAAGCAACCCTGCGCCGACGTGAGGAACGCGGTCGGGAAATGCCGTCCCCGTCGGATGATGTTCCACCATTGGCGAAGTCCGGCATGTCACGATCGGCGGGGCTGGACCACATGAACATCCCGCATGTCGAGCTGATGATCCCGAGGTGGCTTCACCACAAGGTCGAAGCGCGTCTCGCACATCTCCTCCGTCCCGATGGCAGCGCCGAGGAGGACTTCCTTGAGCCGCGCGGCGAGCCCGCGTTGCTCGCATCGGACTCGGTGTCCTGGAAGATCTTCAAGAACCCGCTCGGGCTGTACATCGGTGGCATCGCTGCAGTGGTCTTGCAACTGGCCGAGCCTCGGGTAGGCAGCGGCGTGTGGCGATACACCACCTTTCGGCAACGCCCTCTCGAGCGACTGCAACGTACCGGGCACGCCGCGATGATGACGGTGTACGGGCCACGAAGCCGTACCGAACCGATGATCGCGGCCGTGACTCGCCTGCATGACCGCGTACGCGGCATCGCCCCCGACGGCCGAGCCTTCTGCGCGAGCGATCCCGAGCTTCTCGAGTGGGTCCATGCGACCGCCTGCTTCGGATTTCTCGAGGCGTACCACGCGTATGTGCAGCCGCTCGCGGCGTTCGAGCGCGATCGGTTCTACGCGGAGAGCAGTCCGGCAGCAATGCTGTACGGCGCCCAGTCGACCCCGGATTCGCACGCAGCACTCGAGGCTTTGTTCGCTCGCATGGGCGGGCAACTCCAGCGCTCGGACATCGTGCTCGATTTCTTGCGCATCATGCGGCGCGTGCCGGCGCTCCCCGGTCCCTTGCGGCCGCTGCAAGGCATTCTGACAAAAGCGGCGGTAGAGCTGATCCCGGTGGCGCTGCGCGACCGCATCGGGCTGGGCAAGGCCTGGAGCCTGGCTCCTTGGCAACGGCGCCTCGTGTGCCGCGCCGGCGCTGCAGCCGATCGGCTCATTCTCCGCACCAGCCCCGCGGTGCAAGCGTGCCGGCGGCTTCACTTGCCGGACGACTTCCTCTACGTCCCCAGATGACGCCGCATGGCTGCATCGAGCCGGACCTGGTGCTGACGATGGACGGGCAACCGACCGTGCGCATGGGCCGATGCTGACGGCACAACGGATGTGGCCGGCAAGTTCGACGGGTCGCGCCGCAGCACGCGCGATCGATGGACCTCCGGCTACTCGAGCACGATGCGCGGAAAGTAGTACGAGACGACCCAGTTGGGTACGTCGACGATCGAGCTGATGCGAAGGTCGGCGCACACGCTGCAGAGCATGTACGCATCCACCGCCTCGTAGCCGTAGCGCTTGCAGAGGAGTTCGACCATTTCAGACACGGCCATGCGGGCACCGGCCATCAAGTCGGGGCCGATTCCGGTCGTCACCTCATAGCCTCGCTTGTCGAAATGGTCGGTGACGGGACCCTGCGTCACATAGCGCGGCGAGCGCAGACGGGCGCCCTTCACGAGCTCGAACTTGAGCGCGACGTCGATCGGACTCTCGATTGCGGTACCGCAGACTTCGCCGTCGCCTTGCGCCGCATGGGTGTCGCCGACCGAGAACAGCGCACCTTCGACCTCGATCGGCAGATAGAGCTCGGTGCCGGCGCAGATGTCGCGTGCATCCATGTTGCCGCCGACGTTGCGCGGCGGAATGATGCTGTGCAGTCCGGGCTCGGCCGGGGCTACGCCGATCGTTCCGGTGAACGGCCGCAACGGCACGCGGCCACCCGGCCCGTACATCGCCGGCGTCAGCGCGGGGTCGTAGTGCCAATGGTGCAGGCGCGCGTCGGGGAACTGATCGGTGAGCAGGCCGAAGCCCGGGATGTTGCCCGTCCATCCCCAGCCCGAAGGTCGCAGCTCCAGGATCGTGACCTTGAGCGCATCGCCCGGCATCGCACCGTCGATCCAGACCGGCCCCGTCACCGGGTTGACCCGACCCAGATCCAGCCGTTCGAGATCCGCGGCAGTCGACGTCTTCGTGAGCTGGCCCGAAGAGGCATCGATGGTCTCGAACTGCACGCTGTCGCCCGCCGCGATGCGCAGGCAGGGCTCGAACGTATTGTCCCAGCCGTGGTGGATGTGGTCGCGGTGGATGGTGTGGCCGGCGAGCTCGCTCATGGTGCGACTCCTCAGACAGCGACGGTCAGCGCGCCGTCGACGACCAGGTTGGTCCCCGAGATGCGGCTGGCTGCCGGGCTGGACAGGAACACCACCGCGTTCGCCACTTCGGCCGGCGTGCCGAACTTTCCCGTCGGATTCGCCTTCAAGGTCGAGGCGAACAGTTCGGGCATGCCCTTCTCGATCGTCTGCCAGATGCCACCCTCGAAGTAGGTGTTGCCCGGCGACACGCAGTTCACGCGGATGCCCTTGCCGACGAGCTGCCGGCTCAGCCCCTTGGCGTAGTGGATCAGTGCAGCCTTGATCGCGCCATAGGAACCGGCGGCGAAATCGACCTCGAAGCCCGAGACGCTCGAGATCAGGACGATCGCCGGGCTGCTCGACTTCTCGAGGAAAGGAATGGCGGCGGCCACCGCGTTGACCGTGTGCATCATGTCCGTACGGAACGACTTCTCCCACGATTCGGCGGTGTCGCCGACCGCAAGCGCGCTCACGTTGCAGACCAGGGCGTCGATCCCACCGAGCGCGCCCGCACTTGCCGCCACCCACGCGCCCAGCGCCGCGCCGTCGGCCACGTCGAGCGCTTGACCGAATGCGCGCGCGCCCCCGGCCTCCAGCGCGCGCACGGTCGCCGAAACCTCTTCGGCCTTGCGCGCGCAGACCGCGACGTTCGCGCCTTCCGCGGCGAAAGCATGCGCCACCGCCCGACCGATGCCACGGCTTCCGCCCGTGATGGCGGCGCTCTTGCCCTTGAGACCCAGGTCCATGCGATCCTCCTCGTTGGATCGTTCGATTTTGAGCGTCAGCGGCGGGCGTGTAAACGCTGCGCAGCGGCGCTTGCTG
>Ga0070674_100000654_pt1 | contig 17477 bp, 11 predicted proteins | sample KBSM33metaG_FD_65344 | JGI IMG/M metagenome (GOLD analysis project Ga0070674, IMG submission 65344) | Miscanthus rhizosphere microbial communities from Kellogg Biological Station, Michigan, USA - KBS M3-3 metaG | ecosystem: Host-associated > Plants > Roots > Rhizosphere > Soil ... | reverse complement strand
CCAGGCGCGGATGCGAGGCGATCAACGCGATCACGACCGCCGCGAGGAACAGCGCGAGGTAGGACCGCCGCCAGCCGACGTCGATCGCCTTCACGCTCCGGAAGCGGATCGTGCTGACCATCAGGAATGCCGGGACCAGGACCATGGCCAGCGCCGGCAACGCCGCGCGCGGCTCCTGCAGGCCGTCCGGCCACAGGTACACCGTCGAGGCGATGACCGCGCCGGCCGCCGGGCTCGGCAGCCCGACGAAGTGCCGCTTGTCGGCGGCGGTCGTGGTCTGGATGTTGAAGCGCGCCAGCCGCATCGCCGCCGCGGTCACGTAGATGAACCCGGCCGCCCACCCGAACCGCTTCAGCGGCCAGAGCCCCCACGTGAACGCGAGGATCGCCGGGGCCATGCCGAACGACACGACGTCGGCCAGCGAGTCGAGCTGCACGCCGAAGGCGCTGGTCGAGTTCGTCAGCCTCGCGATCAACCCGTCGAGGGTGTCCAGCACCATCGCCACGCCAATGAACAGCGCCGCCGTGTCGAAGTCCGCGCGGGTGGCATAGACCACGCACGCATACCCGCAGAACAGGTTGGCGACGGTGAACAGCGACGGCAGCAGGTACACGCCGCGGCGGAAACGGTGCGGTCGATCTTCACGCCGCCGGTGCGGCAGGCTACCGAGCACCGGCCGGCCCCAGGGTGGCGAGGACGGTCTCGCCGCCGACGACGCGATCGCCGACCTTGACCTGGAGCTGGGCGTCGGTCGGCAGGAAGACGTCCATGCGCGAGCCGAACTTCATCAACCCGACGCGATCACCGCGCTCGAGCTGGTCGCCGACCGAGACGCGGCAGACAATGCGCCGCGCGAGCATCCCGACCACCTGCCGAAACACGACCTCGCGCCCATCGTGTTCGAGCCAGACCTCGTTGAGCTCGTTGTCGTTCGAGCTCTCGTCGTAGGCCGGCAGGAACGTGCCCGGCCGATAGTGGATGCGGGTCACGCGACCGGCGACCGGCGTCCGGTTGATGTGCACGTCCATGGGGGACAGGAAGATGGTGACCTGCAGCCACTCCCCCGGCGGCGCCCATCGGCCGTCGCCCGGCCCGGCGATCATGATCCGGCCGTCCGCCGGCGACACGACCAGCCCCGGCTCGAGCGGGATCTGGCGCTCGGGGTCCCGGAAGAAGTAGGTCAGGAACCCGCCCAGGAGGGCGAACGCGGCACTCGACTTGTAACGCCTGGTTGCGGCGAGGCCGGCCGCGGGGACGAGGGCGGCGGCGATGAACGGAACTCCGGCGCGGTCGATCTTCATGGATGAGGGGGTCGGAACGCAAAGGGCCAGCACCGGCGATGGCCGGCGGCTGGCCCTGAAAACTGTCGTGTCAGAGGCTGCCGTCAGTGGCGGGCGGCCTGGGCGGCGGATCCGTCGGCGCTGCGCCGCACAATCATCTCCATCTGATCCTTCAGCTGGAGCTTACGCTTTTTCAGGGTGACTTCTTCGATTTGTTCGGGTTCCGAAAGGTGGTGGCGGGAGGCCATGTCGTGGATTCGTTCGTCGAGGTGGTGATGCTGGCTGGCGAGCTGGCGATACTCCTCATCGCTTTGCAGAAGCTTGCGCTTCAGCTCTTCGAGGTCTATGGGCATCTTTCGCCTCCTTTGAGAGAGATGAGCCGTCGGTTCGATCGCGCCTGCTCGAACGGTAGCACAAGAAATTTACACCTTCAAGGACGGCCGGCCGGCCGCTGCCGGGCCTGCAACCCGGAGTTCCGCCGCCACAGGATCAGCGCATCTTCCTCGGGATGTGTGTAGTACTTCTTCCGGTATCCGGCCACTTCGAAGCCGAGTCGACGGTACAGCCGCTGCGCCGCGACATTCGAGCGCCGCACTTCGAGGGTCGCGCGGGTGACCCCTTCGTCCGCGACCACGGCGAGTACCGCCTCCATCAGGGCGAGGCCGAGCCCCTGCCGGCGGCGGTCCGGATCGACGGCAATGGTGTTGACGTGCAGCTCGTCGGCGATCACCCAGCACGAACAGAAGGCGGCGACCGGCGCGCCGGGCAGGCGGAGTACGTAGACCCGCGCCGCGGTAGGCGGTTCGAGCTCGCGCGCGAGCATGTCGCGCGACCACGGGTTGGTGAACGAGGCGGCTTCGAGCGCGACCACAGCGTCGAGGTCGGCGTCACTGGTGAGGCGTTCGATGATCATCGGGTCGACTTCGCCGCCGTCGCATCACGCCGACGCGAGGCTCAGGCCTCCCGGGCCCGGCGGTCGCGCGCCAGCTCGGCGTCCGGACGGCGGACGTATAGCGGTGCGACCGCATGCGGGGCAACCGCGCGATCGGGGGTCGAGGCGGCAATCAGGCCGATCGCGCCGGCGAGTCTGGGCGTGACGGCCGCCACGTCGGCTTGCGCGCCAAGCGCGGCGGCGATCCGCTCCGCGTAGCGGACCGCGCCGTCACCGACGAAGTGGACCCGGCGGCCGGCGGCGATCGCGGCGACGGCGGTGAGCGTCTCGCCCGGCGGGAGCGCGGTGGGCTCGCCGATCGGGGCAACGCCGCCCGCCTCGTACAGGCAGGCGAAGACTTCGCCGCGCTGCGCATCCACCCATGTCGCGATCATGCGATCGTGTGGCGTCGCCGCGCCGCGGGCCAGCGCCTCGAGGGTCGACACCGGCACGATTGGCTTGCCCAGGGCCATCGCCAGTCCCTGCATCGCCGCGATCCCGACCCGGAGCCCCGTGAACGATCCTGGACCGGTCGCGACGGCCAGGAGGTCCACGGCCTGGAGCGGGACCTGCGCCTGCGTCAGCAGCGCGATCAGCTCGCCAGGCAACCGGGCGCCATGCGTGAGCGCGGGATCGCCGGACGCCTCGGCGATGACCTGCCGGCCGGCGACCAGGGCCACGCTGCCGGCCCGTCCGGTGGTGTCGAGAGCGAGCACAATCATGCAGGGAAAGCCAATCGGCTCAATGTTATACTCGCGGCCACGACGCTCCGCCAGCACTTCGTTCCAGCTACCCTGATGACCTCCCCCGCGTTCTCCGAGCCGGCCGGCGCCACGCCGGCGATGCGGCAGTATTTCGACGCCAAGCGGCAGCATCGCGATGCCATCGTGTTCTTCCGGATGGGCGACTTCTACGAGATGTTCTACGAGGACGCCCTGACCGCGGCGCGGGCCCTCGAGCTGACCCTGACCTCACGGTCGAAGGACGCCAGCGGCGGCGCGATCCCGATGTGTGGCGTGCCGCACCACGCGGTGGACACCTACATCGCCCGGCTGGTGCGCAAGGGTTTCCGGGTCGCGGTCTGCGAGCAGGTCGAGGATCCGCGCAAGGTCAAGGGGCTGGTCCGTCGCGCCGTGGTCCGGGTCGTCTCACCCGGCACCTTGACCGACAGCAGTTATCTCGAGGCCCGGGAGCCGGCCCTGATCGTCGCGCTCGCTCCGGCGGTCGACGGGCATGGCCTCGGCGCAGCGCTGCTCGATCTCTCGACCGGCGAGTTCACCACGGCCGAGTACGCCGGCGACGCTGGCCGCCAATCGCTGATCGACGAACTGCAGATTCTGCGGCCGCGCGAGCTGCTCCTGCCGGAGGCCGTCGCCGTGCCGTCCGCACTGCTGGGTGACGTCGATCTGGCGGCGCGCGTGACCCTGGTCGACGGCTGGGCCTTCGACCTCGAGCCGGCACGGCGCGCCTTGATCGAGCAGTTGAAGGCCCACAGCCTCGACGGCTACGGCCTCGAGCCCCATCCCGCGGCGATCCGCGCGGCCGGCGCGATGGTGCACTACCTCCGCGAAACGCAGAAGGTGGATCTCGCCCACGTCCGCGCCGTCGGCTATCGCACCGGCGCCGACGGCCTGCTGATCGATCCGATCACGATGCGCAACCTGGAAGTGGTCGAGTCGTCCGGCGGGACCCGCGCCGGCTCGCTGCTCCACGAGATCGATCGCACCGTGACGCCGATGGGCGGGCGGATGGTGCGCGCCTGGCTGCTGCGCCCGCTGATCGCGATCGAGCGGATCCAGGACCGGCTCGACGCGGTCGAGGAGTTCGCGTTCCGGACCACCGAGCGGGCCAAGGTGCGGGACACACTCAAAGCCGTGCACGACATGGAGCGGCTGGTCGGACGCGCCGCACTCGGCACCGCCGGCCCGCGCGACCTCGTGTCGCTGCGCCAGTCGATGGCCGCGGTGCCGCGGATCGCCCTGCTGCTCAGCGAGCTGCAGGCGCCGCTGATCAACAGCCTGACCGCGGAGCTCGACGATCTCCCGGAGCTGCGCCGGGTGCTCGAAGACAGCCTGGTCGACGAGCCGCCGGTCGTCGCCCGCGATGGCGGCGTCATTCGCGACGGCGTCGATCCCGAGCTCGACGAGCTGCGCGGCATCAGCCGGAACGGCAAGCAGCGGATCGCCGAGATGGAGGACGCGGAGCGGGCGCGCACCGGGATCAGCTCGTTGAAGATCCGCTACAACCGGGTCTTCGGGTACTACATCGAGATCTCGAAGTCGAACCTGGCCAACGTCCCGTCCGACTACCACCGCAAGCAGACCATCGCCGGCGGCGAGCGCTACATCACCCCGGCGCTGAAGGATTACGAGGAGAAGGTGCTCGGCGCCGACGAGAAGATCGGCGACCGGGAGCTGGCGCTCTTCGAAGCGGTCCGCGCCCGGGTGGCGGCGGCCGCGCCGCGCATCCAGGATACGGCGCGGGCCCTGGCCGCCCTCGACGTGCTCAGCGCGCTGGCGGATACGGCCGCCGCGCTCAATTACACCAAGCCGATGATGCACGACGGCGACGAGCTCGCCGCGGTCGACGTGCGCCACCCGATCGTCGAGCGTCACGTGCCGGACGCGTTCGTGCCGAACGACGTCACGCTGGATGGCTCGGGCCAGCAGGTGGTGATCCTCACCGGCCCGAACATGGGCGGCAAGTCGACCTACCTGCGCCAGACCGCGCTCCTGAGCCTGATGGCCCAGGCCGGCTCGTTCGTCGCCGCCCGCTCGGCGAAGCTGCCGGTCGTCGATCGACTCTTTGCCCGGGTCGGCGCGTCCGACAACCTGGCCCGCGGCCAGTCCACCTTCATGGTGGAGATGCAGGAGACCGCCAACATCCTGCACAGCGCGACCTCGCGCAGCCTGGTGATCCTCGACGAGATCGGCCGTGGTACGGCGACCTTCGATGGTCTCAGCCTGGCCTGGGCGGTGGCCGAGCATCTGGCCTCGAACCCCAGGGCGCGCCCCAAGACGATCTTCGCTACCCATTACCACGAACTCACCGACCTCGCCGACGCGCTCCCGTCCGTGGTCAACTTTCACGTCGTGGTGCGCGAGTGGAACGACGACATCGTGTTCCTGCGCAAGGTCGTGCCCGGCCGCTCCGATCGCAGCTACGGCATCCAGGTGGCGCGGCTGGCCGGCCTGCCGCTGCCGGTGGTCACCCGGGCCCGCGAGATCCTCAACGGCCTCGAGACCGACGAGTTGTCGCGCGGCGGGCGGCCGTCGCTGAGCGGCGGCGGCCAACGCCGGCAGCAGCTGGGGCTCTTTCAGGCGCCGGCGCTCGAAGACGATCCGATCCGCGTCCGGTTGCGGGCGGTGGACGTCAACCACCTCACTCCGATGCAGGCCCTGACGCTGCTGGCCGAGCTGAGGAGCCAGGCCGAGTGATCAGATCACGATGCCGCGCCCGACCTGAAGGTCGGGCCTACACACTCGGCCGTGCGCCCGACGTTCCGCGTTCGCCAAGCAGTCACGCCAGACCTGAAGGTCGGGCCTATGCACTCGGCCGTAGGCCCGACCTTCAGGTCGGGCGTGACCAGCGCGCCGGCACGGCTATCGCGGGCGCGGTGTTGATGCTCGCATCGCTGATGCTCGGCTGCACTCAGCGCCGGGCAGACGACGGAAAGATCGTGGTGGCGATGGCCAACGCCGCGGTCAATCTCGATCCGCGGGTCGGCACCGACGAGGCATCGCAGAAGGCCCACCAGCTCCTCTACAACTCGCTGCTGCGAATCGACGATCAGCTGAAGCCGGTGCCCGACCTGGCCGAGTCGATGGAAATTCAGCCCGACGAGCTGACCTACGTGCTGCGCCTGCGCCATGGTGTCCGGTTCCACAACGGCCGTGAGCTGACCTCCGAGGACGTCGTCTACACCTTCGGCAGCTTCCTGGACCCGACTTTCCGCGGCCGGTCCGCCGCGTACCGCATCGTCTCGTCGGTGAAGGCGCCTGACCGCTACACCGTGGTGTTCACGCTCAAGGAACGGGCGGCGCAGTTTCCGGTCAACCTGGTCATGGGGATCGTGCAAGCGGGCTCCGGCGCGGCCAACGCGCGGCGGCCTGTCGGTACCGGTCCGTATCAGCTGGCCGAATTCGTCCAGGACGATCGACTGGTGCTGACGCCCTTCTCCGGCTACTGGGGCGGGCCGCCGGCGAACAGCGGCGTGGTGCTCAAAGTGGTGCCCGACGACACGATGCGCGGGCTCGAGCTGCGCAAGGGCACGGTGGACCTGGTCGTCAACGACCTCGCCCCCGACGTCGTCTGGCAGCTCCGCGAGGAAGGGCGTCTCCAGGTGGTGACGGCCAAGGGCACCGACTACGCCTACATCGGCCTGAACCAGCGGGATCCGATCCTCCAGCACCTCGAGGTGCGCAAGGCGATCGGGTTCGCGATCGATCGTGACGCGATCGTCAAGTATCTGCGCCGCGGTCTGGCGGAAACGGCGGTCGGCATCGTGCCGCCGATGTCCTGGGCATTCGAGCGCAACGTGTTCGACTTCACCCACGATCCGGGCCAGGCCCGGCGGCTCCTCGACGCGGCCGGCTTTCCGGATCCCGATGGCGACGGTCCGCTGCCACGCTTCCATTTGTCGCTCAAGACTTCGACGTCCGAGGTGTATCGCGTCCAGGCGGCGGCCATCCAGCAGGACCTGGCGCGCGTCGGGATCGCCGTCGACGTGCGATCGAGCGAGTTGCTGACCCTGTTGTCGGACGCGGCGCGGGGCAATTTCCAGCTCTACACCTTGCAGTGGGTCGGCGTCACCGATCCGGACATGCTGCGGCGCGTATATCACTCCAATCAGACGGCGCCGATCGGCTTGAACCGGGTGTTCTACAGAAATCCCCAGGTCGATCGGCTCATCGATGAAGCGGCGGCGGCCGGCTCCGAGCCGGAGCGCAAGGCGCTCTACGCCGACGCGCAGCGGCGCATCGCCGCGGACGTGCCGTACATCAGCCTCTGGTACAAGACCAACGTCGCCGTCGCGCAGCCGGATCTCCGGGGCGTGCGCCTGTCGCCGATTGCCGACTTCACGTTCCTGAAGGACGTGAGCCGGGTCCGGCCGGCCTCCGCGGCCCACGAATGACCCGCGTCGGCTGCCCCGGCTGGCGGGTCGCCGCGGTGGCGCTGGTGTTGATGGTGGTGCGCGCCGCTCCGGCGCCGGCCTCGACCCGCTACGATCCACGCCTGCAGTTCCGGACGCTCACCACGCCGCGCTTCGAGATTCATTTCCATCAGGGAGAAGATGCCGACGCGGCGCGCCTGGCGCGGATCGCCGAGGAGGTCGCGACGTCGCTCGACCGCACCCTCGGGCCGGCATCCGGGCGCGTTCACGTGATCCTGGTCAACCAGAGCGATCAGCCGAACGGCTGGGCAACCCCGGTCCCCTACAACCTGATCGAGATCACCGCGGCCGGACCGAGCGGCGAGAGCCTGATCGGGAACACCGACGATTGGCTGCGGCTGGTCTTCACGCACGAGTACACGCACGTGGTCCATCTCGGGAGAACCTCCGGATGGATCGGCGGGCTGCGGCGCGTGTTCGGACGCAACCCGGTACTGTTCCCGAACCTGGCGCAGCCGCTGTGGGCGATCGAAGGCATGGCAACATTCGAGGAGAGCGCGCTGACCGGGCAGGGACGGGTCAACGCCGGCGATTTCCGGCAGGTCGTGACGCGCGCCGCCACCGGCTCGCGGTTCGATCCGCTGGATCGCGTCGGCGGGGGGCTCGACGACTTTCCCGGAGGGAACGCGCAGTACGCCTATGGCGGCTTGTTCCATCGCTTTCTCGCCGCCACTTACGGTGACGACGCCCTGCGCCGGCTGACCGACGAAACCTCGCACCGCCTGCCGTATCTCGGGTTCACGGCGTACCGCAAGGTCTTCGGAAAGTCGCTCGGGTCGTTGTGGACCGACTTCGAGGCTGCCGCGCGGCCGACGACGCCCGACGAGACGACGGTCGCATCGCGGCTGACCCACCATGGCTTCACGGTCGCGGGCCCGCGGTTCGCCCGGGATGGCCAGCTGTATTACTCGATCGCCAACCCCGACGGCTTTCCGGCGTTGATGTCGCTGGCAGCCGGCGCGGGCCCGGCCCGGCGTGTGACCGAGCGGTATCTCGGCGAACGCACGTCGGTGTCCGGCAACCTGCTGGTCTTCGATCAGATCGACCTCGCGGCCAACGTCGCCGCGGAGCGCGACCTCTACGCGCTCGAGATCGAAGGCCAGCGGACGACCCGCCTGACGGCCGGGCTGCGGGCCGCGGACCCGGATGTGTCGCCGGACGGGGCGCGGGTGGTTTTCACGATCCAACGCGGTGACCGCCGGGAACTCGCGATCGCGGCCATGCATCGTGAACCGCGGCCGGCACTCGGCCCGCTGGGAACGCTCGTCTCCGCGGCGGCGACGGAGTTCGCGGCGCCCCGGTGGTCGCCGGACGGGCGATGGATTGCGGTCGAGCGCCGCGTGCGCGGCTCGCTGCCGGCGATCGCGCTGGTCGAAGTCGCCACGGGTGCGGTGCGGCTCGCCGCGGCTTCGCCGACCGCCCGGTGCGTCTCACCCATGTGGCTGCCCGACGGCCGGCGGTTGATGTTCGCGGCGGATCCGGGCGATGCACCGTTCACGCTGTTTGCCGCCGACCTCACGACCGGCGCTGTCGAACGACTCGCCGGCGTCCCGAGCGGGCGCTCACCGGACGTGTCCGCAGACGGCCGCACGCTCGTGTACGTCGGCTACACGCCGGACGGGGACGACCTGTTCACGCTGCCCCTCGAGCGCGCCAGCTGGTTGCCCGAGGCCTGGGCTGCCGCCGTCGATCCTATTGCCGCCGCCGAGATCCCCGGACCGAGCGCCGCGCCGTATCGGCCCTGGAACACGCTGGCGCCGCGCTTCTGGACGCCGACGCTCGGGACCGACAGCGGCGAGACGTTCGCCGGCGCGGCGGTGGCCGGGAGTGATGCCCTTGGGCGGCACGGCTATGGGGCCACGATCTCCTGGGCCTCGCGGGCCCGCCCCGACTGGCAGGTGGCGTATACCTACGATCGCTGGTGGCCGACGCTGTTCGCCTCGATCGACGACGACACGGATCCGTTCCGCACCGGAGAGGCGAGGTCCACGGAGCTGAACGCCGGAGTCCTCCTGCCCTGGCGACGGGTGCGCCGGGCGCAGAGTGTGTTCGGTGCCGTGCACGTGTCGACCGACACGCTTCAGTGCGAGGCGTGCAATCACCCGATCGACACGCGCTCCGCGCGGCGCGCCCTGCGGGCCGGCTACACGATCACGACAGCCCGTTCCTACGGCTACTCGATCAGCCGGGAGGAGGGCTGGGCATTGACGACCAGCTATGAGGCGATCAGGCACGCGCTCGGCAGCGACGGAGACGCTGGATCGGCCGTCGCCGACCTGCGCGGCTATCAGCGGGCCGGCGTCGCACACGCGGTGATCGCGGCGCGACTGTCCGGAGCCACGGCGTGGGGCGACGATCGCGTGCGCCGGGAGTTCACCGATGCGGGCGACGGCCCACAACCCGGCGCGATCGACTTCGACGCCGACGCGATCGGCCTGGTGCGCGGTTTCGACGACGACCGGCGTGGGGCGCATGCGGCGGTCGCGAATCTCGACTACCGGGTACCGCTCCGGCGGATCCAGCGCGGCCTGGGCACGTGGCCGGTGTTCGTGCGCAGCGTGCACGGCGCGGTGTTCGCCGACGCCGGCCACGCGTGGAGCGGCGAGTTCCGGGGCCGCGATGTACGCCTGTCGGTTGGGGGCGAGCTCTCGGCCGATACCGTGCTCGGCTATGGGTTACCGGTGACCCTGACCGCTGGTGCCGCCTGGCGCTACGATGGAACCACGGACCGGCAGAGCGGTGCGCTGTTCGCGCGCGTCGGCCGGGCATTCTGATCACGTTTTTCCCCAGGACCAGCAAATGACGACCAAGCCTTTTCCGTTCGAGTACGACTACGGTGCGCCCCTCGCCTACGGCGGCGCGCTGCCGGTCACGCGTTCGTTCGAAGACTCGAAGGCGGTGATCTTGCCGGTGCCGCTCGATCGCACCACGTCCTACGTCGCCGGCACGCGCAACGGCCCGCACGAGATTCTCCAGGCGTCGTCGCACATGGAGCTGTGGGACGAGGAGCTGGGCGTCGACATCCATTCGATCGGCCTGTTCACCCTGCCGGAGATGGAGTTCCCGTTCGGTGAGCTCGCGCCGGTGATGGAGGAGATCCAGCGGCTCGCCTCCGAGATCCTCGGCCGCGACAAGTTTCTCGTCACGCTCGGCGGCGAGCACTCGATCACCCCGCCGCTCGTCGCCGCGGCGGCGGGCAGATACCCGGGCCTGTCCGTCCTGCAGATCGACGCGCACGCCGACTTGCGCGACTCCTACATGGGGACCCCTCACAACCACGCGTGCGCGATGCGGCGAAGCCTCGATCACGCCAGGCTGACGCAGGTCGGGATCCGCAGCCTGTCGACCGAGGAGGCCGAGGCCGCGGGGGCCCTGAACACGACCATTTTCTATGACGTCAGCATGCGCCAGGACCCCAACTGGATCGAGCGCGTCGTCGACAGCCTGAGCGACACGGTCTACCTGACCATCGACGTCGACGGCCTCGATCCCGCGATCATGCCCGCGACCGGCACGCCGGAACCGGGCGGCCTGTCCTGGTATGAGATCCTCGGCCTTCTCCGCGCGACGATGGCCCGCCGCACGGTCGTGGCTTGCGACGTCGTCGAGCTCAGCCCAGTGCCGGGGCTGGTGGCGCCGAATTTCCTGTGCGCCAAGCTGATTTACAAGATCCTCGGCTACCGGTTCGCCGCACCAACCGCCTGAGCAGCCGCGGAGCCCGCCTGTATACGCGGTATACTCCCGCGGTGTCCCCGTCGGATCTCTATACACAGGCCGGGGTGGCGCTCGAGCGGGGCCAGGGAGCCCAGGCCTCGTCGCTGCTCGCCCGGCTCCTGAAACGAGCCGGGCTGCCCCGCAACGAGCAGATTCGGCTCCGCTGCGCCCTGGCTGAGGCGTGGCTCCTGCAGGACGACGTCCGGCAGGCGACGGACGCCCTGGGACGCCCGCCGGAAGCGCGTGAGCGTCTCGAGCCCACCGAGTTGTCCCGGCTCTGGCGGATGCACGGCCGGCTCGCCTCGGCGCGTGGGGAGCCATCGCGCGGCATTGCCTTCCTTACCAAGGCGGTCAGCCAGGCGGAGCGGGCGCACGACTCGCGGGCGATAGGTCTCGCCCACTACGAGCTGGGGCTCTGCTACCGGCGGGTCGGCGACAGCACCATCGTGCGCGATCACATCGCCCGGGCGGCTCTGGCGCTGGACGCCGCCGGCGACAAGCGGCACCTGGCGATGGTGCACTCGCTCTCGGGTATCACGCTCGCACAGGAAGGGCGTCTCGATGAGGCCATGGCCGCGCTGCGCCACGCGGAGCGCCTGGCGCTGCTGGTGGAGGCCGGCGACGTCCTCGCGACGGTGTGCGGCAACCAGGCCAACGTCGCGCTCTTGCAGCATCGCCACGAGCAGGCCCTGGCGCTGGCCGAGCGCAGCGTCGATCTCCAGGAGGAGGCGGGCACGCCGCACGGGCTTGGCGTGGCGCTTGCCTCGCTCGGCCAAATCTGCGTGCGGCTCGGCAATCTGCGTCGTGCCGAGGAAGTGCTGAACCGCGCGCTGGACGTGCGCAGCCCGCAGCAGTTCATGCGCGAGACGACCGGAGCGGTGTTCGACACGCTAGCGCAGATCCATCTGATCCGCGGGGAGTACGAGGCGGCCAATCGCTGCCTCCAGAAGGCGCGCGAGGCCTACGGCGAACAGGAGACCGCGTCCTCGCGCTGGTATCAGTGGTCGCTGCACGTCCTGGTCGCGCGCCTCGCCTTGCGAAAGGGTGAGCATGGCCCGGCGGTGTCGCTGGCGTCGGTCATCGCCGGCGCGCCCGAGGCTCCGCCCGGCTATGCACTCCAGGCCGAGCTGATCGGCGTGGAGGCGCTGCTGGCGTCGAACCTGACCCAGCGGGCCCAGGAGCAACTGGACCTGCTCGCCAGCCGGGTCTCGCCCGGCTCGATGAGCGGCACCTGGGGTGAGATGCTGCGGCTGCGCGGCCGACTCCATGCCGCCGCGGGCCGGTCGACCGACGCATACCATGACGTCAGCCAGAGCGTCAGCGTGTTCGAGCTCCTGGGCGAGAAGCACCAGGCCGGCCTGAGCTACCTCGAACTCGGACGCCTGTCCGCCGCCGCCGGCGCGAGCACCCGGGCCGCGAGTTATCTCCGCGAGGCGGTGGCGGTCTTCGAGGCGCTCGGGGCGACACCGGACCTTGCCGCCGCCCGGCACACCCTGGCATCGCTCCCGCCGCGCGACGCGCCGACGCCCATCGGGGCGGTCGCGGACGGTGACGATGCGATGGTCAGGCGGATCGTGGACGCGGCGGCACTGCCGGCGCTGCTGGCGCGCGAGGCCGCCGCCGCGGTCCTCGAGCTCTGTCGCGGCGAGGCCGCGGTGATCTGTGTTCAGGCGCCGGAGGCCCGTCCGCGGGTGATCGCTGCCGCGGGCTGTGACCTCGATCGCGCGCGCGGTCTTGCCGTGGACGCGGCGCTCCCGCACGGCCGGCCGGCCCCCCACCTCACGGTCGAGGCGCTCGGCCACGATCACCATGCTCCGCGCTTCGCGGTGGTCTCGAACGCGCGGCCGCTCGGTCCCGCGACGCTGCGACGGCTTCGCACCATCGCCGCAGTGCTCCGCCAGGGGTTCGATCTGTGCAGCGCGCGGGAGCGCCCGGTCGACGCGGCCGGCAGCCCGGCCGAGCGTCTACTCGAGCCGCTTCTGCCCGGGTTCGTGTGCGCCAGTGCCGCGATGCAGCGCGTCGCGGATCAGATCCAGCGGCTGCAGGGCAACGACCTGACCGTCCTCGTCACCGGCGAGAGCGGCACCGGCAAGGATCTGGTCGCGCGCGCGATTCACGCCGGGTCCTCGCGCCAGGCGCAGATGTTCCTGCCGTACAACTGCACCAGTGCCACGCGGGAACTGGCGGACAGTCAATTGTTCGGACACCGCCGCGGCAGCTTCACCGGCGCGGTTGCCGACCAGCCCGGCGTGCTGCGGACCGCGGTCGGTGGAACGCTGTTTCTCGACGAGGTCGGCGATCTGCCGCTCGACGTTCAGCCGAAGCTGCTCCGTTTCCTCGAGCAGGGCGAGGTGCTGCCAATCGGCGATCCGCGTCCTCAGCGTGTCGACGTCCGGGTCGTTGCCGCCACCAACGCCGACCTCGAACAGCGGGTCGCCGACGGCAAGTTCCGCGAGGACCTGTTCTATCGGCTGAGCGTGATCCGCATCCATGTGCCGCCGCTGCGCGAACGGCGCGAAGAAATCCCCCACCTCAGTACCTTCTTTCTACGCGAGGCCTCGGAGCGGATGGGCAAGCCCGGTGTCAGTCTGGCGCCCGACACGCTGGACCTGTTCGACACGTTCGGCTGGCCCGGTAACGTCCGCCAGCTCCGGAACGAAGTGCAACGGGCGGTCGCGATGGCCAACCGCGACGGGGTGATCACTCCGGCCCTGCTGTCCCCCGCGTTCGGGGCGTCGCCGGCCCAGCCCGCCAGGACCCGCTCGACGCGCACGTCCCTGGCGGCGGCAGTCGAGAAACTCGAGCGGGAGATGATTGAGCACGCGCTGGAGCGGGCGGCCGGCAATATCTCGGAGACGGCGCGTATCCTGGGTGTGACGCGGCGCGGCCTCTACCTCAAGATGGAACGGCTCGGCGTTCCGTCGTTCTTGTAACCCGCCGCGCGCTCACCACGGCGGCGTGCCGGGCCGCAAGGGCTTGGCGGTTGGCGCAGGGATCGCCTCGCAGTTGGATATGGCGTATGCAGCAAAAACTGCAATTGCATACCCACTACTCGAGTCGCGGGCACCGGCGTGATGCCCGGAGAAGTCCGACAACGGCTTTACGAGCAGCGTGTTACGGGCTCGCACCCGGAAAGAACGGGTCTCGGCTCCCGTGGGCGCACCATTTGATACACAACCAGCAGCTGCATACAGCACCGAACCACGTCGGGAGGATCCAGCACATGGAACAAAGACTTCGTCTCGTCCAGGGTGGTCAACCCCGCAGCGACAAGCGCGCGGTTGAGCGCCGGCGCATCGCGGTGCCGGGACAGATCGTATGGAAGGACGCCAAGGGCACGACGCGGCTCGCCGCGGTCGTGACGCGAGACGTCAGCGAACACGGGGTCAGCGTGGACTGCCTGGGCGGCATGCCGATTCCGCTCTTCCGCCTCGTGTACTTCCAGGTGGATCGCGAGGCCCGCAACCGCCTGGACCTGCCTGCGGTGCTGCGCAAGTCCGGCGTGCTCTCGGCGGTGTTCCGGGCCGGCCCCTGCCGCCAGGCCACCGGGGCTCCGAGCGAGTACGCGCTGCGGCTGCTGGTCGAGCCCGTCGCCGCGGCTAAACCGAAGGTCACCGAAGCGACCCGCACGGCCTGAGCACGCCGGCCGCGCGAGGGCGCCTCCGGCGCCTTCAGGCGGCTCCTGTCGTCAGCGGCGGTGGCGGCTGGTGCTGTCGGAGTTGCGCCGGGTCCGGGGCGGCCAGCGGTCGCGAGCAGCATCGCGGGACATTCGCAGTCCTCGCTCGCTGCCTCCGGCTCGTCCCGTCCCGGCCGCCGTTCATCCCTTCGCGGGTCCCATCGACGGCGCGCTATTCCGTCCAGCGCGCGGTGTGCGATAGGCTGGAGCGCACGCTGGCCTCGCACCATTGGCAATTCGGGTCGAGACGCGCCGGGTTCCCCCATTTCGAGGTCCGACCATGATCGATCGCCGCCGCTTCGTCCAGTCCATGATGGTGTTGGGCGCCGCCGCCCGGATTCGTCCGGCCACGGTGCTGCTCGCGCAGCCGCCCTCGGGCGAGCTGCGCAATCTCGCCGACGCCGCCCTCGACGCCGCCCGCAAGGCCGGTGCGTCGTACGCCGACATCCGGATCAACCGCTATCGCAACCAGTTCATCTTCACCCGGGACCGCCGCGTCCAGAACATCGTCAACACCGAGGACTACGGCTTCGGCGTGCGGGTGATTGCCGGCGGGACGTGGGGCTTCGCCAGCAGCAGCGTGGTCACCAGCGACGAGATCGCCCGGGTCGCCGCCCAGGCGGTCGGCATTGCGAAGGCGAACGCGGCGATCAACGCGGAGCCGGTCAGACTGGCGCCGGTCGACGCCTATAACGAAGTGTGGAACACCCCGGTCGCGAAAAACCCGTTCGAGATGTCCCTGCAGCCGAAGCTGGATCTGCTGCTGCAGATCAACGACGAGGCGCTGAAGGTCCCCGGCGCGAGCTTCGTGTCGGCCTCGATGCTGTTCGTGAACGAGCACAAGTACTTCGCCTCGACCGAGGGATCGCACATCGAGCAGTCGCTGATGCGTTCGTATCCCTCCTTCTCGGTGACGGCGGTCGATCGCGCTTCGGGCAAGTTCTATTCGCGCGACTCGCTGGCCGCGCCGACCGGCATGGGCTACGAGTACGTCGAGAGCTATCCGCTGCTGCAGGAGGCGAAGGTGGCGGCCGAAGAGGCCGTGGCAATGCACAAGGCCAAGCCGGTCCAGGCCGGACAGAAGACCTTGATCCTGCATCCGACCAACCTGTGGCTCACGATTCACGAATCGGTCGGCCATCCGACGGAACTCGATCGCGCGCTCGGCTACGAGGCGAACTACGCCGGCACCAGCTTCCTTACGACCGACAAGCTCGGCACCTTCGCCTTCGGCTCGAAGCTCGTGAACATCGTCGCTGACAAGACCCAGGAGCGCGGCATGGCGACCTGCGGCTTCGACGACGACGGCGTGAAGACGACGCGGTGGCCGATCATCAAGGACGGCGTGTTCGTCGACTACCAGACGACCCGCGACCAGGCCCATTTGATCAACCAGAAGGCCTCACACGGGTGCAGCTATGCCGACAACTGGGCCTCGGTGCCGTTCCAGCGCATGCCCAACGTCTCGCTGCAGCCCGGCGACAAGGATCTAACCGAACAGGACATCCTGTCGGCAACCGACGACGGCATCTACATCAAGGGGGACGGCAGCTACAGCATCGACCACCAGCGTTACAACTTCCAGTTCAGCGGGCAGACCTTCTGGGAAGTCAAGAACGGCAAGATCACCACCCAGCTCCGCGACGTGGCCTATCAGTCCAACACCCCGGAGTTCTGGAAGGCGTGCGACCTGCTCGGCGGCCCGTCGACCTACCTGCTCGGCGGGACGTTCAGCGACGGCAAAGGCCAGCCCGGCCAGAGCAGCTCGGTCAGCCACGGCGGCCCGATCGCGCGGTTCGCCCGCGTCAACATCCTGAACACCGCGCGCTGACGGTCGACGTCACAGCCGGGAGGACCCATGATCTGGACACGTGAACAGGCCAAGACGCTGACCGACCGCACCCTCGCGCTCAGCAAGGCCGAATCGATGACCGTGACGCTCAACGGCGGCGAGCGGGCCAACGTCCGGTTCGCGCGCAACACCGCCACCACCTCCGGCGCCAGCTCGGGCTACAGCCTGGCGATCACCGCCGGCTTCGGCAAGAAATCCGGCATCGTCACCACCGCGGAGTTCGACGACGCGTCGCTGCAGCGGGCGGTGCGGAGCGCCGAGGAGATCGCCAGGCTGTCACCCGAGAACCCCGAGGCGATGCCGCCGCTGGCACCGCAGCAGTACCCGCCGGCCGCCGCCTACTTCGACGACGCCGCGACCGCGACACCGGAGTGGCGCGCGTCGGCGGTCGCGACGGCGATCGAGGCCAGCAAGAAGAAGGATGTCGTCTCGGCGGGATTCGTCGAGACGCAGGCGGCGGTTCAGGCAATCGCCAACTCGAAGGGCCTGTTCGCCTACGACCGGTTCACGGCGGCGGACTTCAATCTCACCGCGCGGACGCCGGACGGCACCGGCTCGGGTTGGGCCTCGAGGTCGTTCAACGAGCTCCGCCAGCTCGACCCCGCGGCCCTCGCCGCGGCGGCCATTGAAAAGGCGGCGCTTTCGAAGGTCCCGGTCGGTATCGAACCGGGCAAGTACACGGTGGTCCTCGAGCCGGCGGCGGTCGCCGACCTGCTCGCCTCCCTGATGTTCTCGGCGGACGCCCGGCAGTCCGACGAAGGCCGCAGCTTCTTCTCCAAGAAGGGCGGCGGCAACCGGGTCGGCGAGGCGATCGTCGGGGACAAGGTGACGATCCTCTCGGATCCCAACCA
>Ga0070674_100000653_pt1 | contig 17484 bp, 26 predicted proteins | sample KBSM33metaG_FD_65344 | JGI IMG/M metagenome (GOLD analysis project Ga0070674, IMG submission 65344) | Miscanthus rhizosphere microbial communities from Kellogg Biological Station, Michigan, USA - KBS M3-3 metaG | ecosystem: Host-associated > Plants > Roots > Rhizosphere > Soil ... | reverse complement strand
TCTGGATCAAATCACCTGTGCTCGCGCTCCCTCCGGGCCAGCTCGCGCTCGACCGCCCTGCGCAGGAAGTCGGCCAATCTCTCGGTATCTTTCAGGACGGCGTCGATCCTAGCCAGGGTTCCAGCCGGAAACCGGGCCACCGTCTGCTCTTGATTGATCTGTTTCCGGCCCATGAAAATAGTTGTTATCACCTATTGACGGACCCAGAATAGATGTTATCATGTAACCCGTCAAGGAGATAACCGAATGGCTCTGATGATGGGAAGACTTTACGCGGCATTGCGCGCAGTCGACGTGCCTGACGACAAGGCCATTGCAGCAGCGGAAGAGGTTGCCGAATTCAAGGATGCTATTTCGGGAATGCGGACTGACCTTGCGGTGCTCAAGGGTATGGTCGGTCTCAATCTCGCATTCTCATTGGCCATCCTTGCAAAATTATTCCTGCCGTAACCCACATAGGAAGAAGCAAAATGACCGAGAACGAAAATGAAAAGTCATACTGAGAGTTTATTGTACGGTGTTGTTGCGCTGGCCATGCTCGCGCCGATCCTGCTGTTCTGGTGGACCGTCGGCGCTGCCATCATCGTGGCGATCAAAGGGCCGCAGCATACGCAGATCGCGATTGATCCAGAGTACCCGAACAAGCAAATCGACGGCCGCGAATATCGCGAGCTGGGCGACAAGCCGTGAACCAGAAATGAAGCAACTCCTACTCTGCGCTGCGACCATTGCCCTCCTAACCCTTCCGGGCGTGGCGATGTTCCTGGTGTACCCACGCGCCGCCGCGACCGCGCCGGTGATTTACATCAACCCATTCAATGGCACCGACGTGCTGATGCCGCGCTGCGTCGTCAGGGACGCGTGATGGCGTCCAAAAACAAATGTTTGGCGTAAAGCAACAAGCCCCACTGATTTGACTATGCTGAAATGGCGGTCTTTGCCACCCAGGAGATTTTCGAATGTCCAAGTTTGCTTTTGGAATTGCGCTGTGTGTTTTGCTGCCGGCGATGTTCATACTCGCGCTTATGATCAGAAACCAGAATCCAGAATTTCAGGCAGAGCAGGCCAAGTTGCGGACAGAGCGGGCTCAGCGGGCTCAGCTTGAGAAACAAACAAACGAAATAGAATTGGAAAGTATCCGCAACTCTCCAGCATTTCAGAAACAAATCGCGCAAATGATTCTTAGCAAGCAGTTTCCAGGGTTGTGCGGGGGTTCGCCAGAAATCGCTCGACGTTCCGATGGCACGATCTACGGCCAATGCATGGGCTACATATACTTGGTGGACGTGAAGGCCGGATTTGCCATGCGGATCAACTAAAAACCATGAAAACCACCCTGACCGACCGCGCCACAAAAAAAGCCCCGGCGAGGAGGTCACCGAGGCTTGCGGATCAGGGCTTCCGCTGAAAGATTAGCGTTGTTATTGGCTAGGCCCGAACACCCGTCGAACCTGGCCGATAGGCTCCGTTGGTGGTGGACCCACTTCCACCGGCGGAGCCATCTTCATGTCACTTCCACGCCGTTGACGGTCACCCGCACCGGGCCGGCGAACACGATGTCGACGAGGGCTTCCTCCTGCTCGGGCGGTGGCTCGGGTTCGGGTTCCGGCGACGGCCCTTCGGCGATCAGCTCCTCCACCTGTGCCAGATAGTCGGCGGCCTCGGCCACCAGCTCGACCTCGCGCCGGTTGATCGGTCCCCAGTGCTTGCGGCGCGTGCGCAAGCCGATCGCCGCGGTCATTACCGCAAAGGCCGGCGAGTATTTCGCCAGCCACTGGAACACTGCACCCTGGCCGGACCCGAAGTTCTGCAGTCCGGCCGAGGTCGGCGTTAGCCCTTCGGAGAAGATCGGCAGGAAGCCGTTCGGGTCGGTGACGAAATCCTCGAGCAGCTTGCCCATGCTCGGGCTCGCCGTCTTCATGTTCCAGCTCATCTGGAACAGCCCGGCCTCACAGGTGTCCGATGTGGTGTTGGTCGCCGATACGTCGCGGCCTTCGTAATACTTGCCCGAGCTTTCCCGCATGCCGAGCCCGATCATCAGGGCGAACAGCCCGCGCAAGGTGTCAACGCCAGGCACGGAAACATTGATGCCGAGCTCGGCGAACTCCGCGCCGTACCAGGCGAGCGCGTCCTCGTCGGCGTCGCCTGCCGCCTGTGCCATCTCGATCGCTGCCGGATCTCGCGCGACCCACCACGTCAGCGCCAGGGCATACGCTTGACCCATGCCGGCGATATAGCCTGAGGGCGAGCGGCCGCGGTCTTCCCAGACGAACTTCTGGATCGGGTGCTCGAGCGCCAGCTCGGTGATGGCGCGCTTTGTTTCCTCGGAGAGGCCGTCGCTCCCGGTCTCCATCCGCAGCACCAGCGCGTCGATCTTCTCCCAGGTCATCGGCCCGACCTCGCCATCGACCTCGAGGCCACAGGCACATTGGAAGCCCTTGACGCCGGCGTCGGTCACCGCCCCGAACTCGCCGTCCGGTGGGATGCCGAGCGCCGCCTGCAGCATCTCAACGTCGGGACCGCTGTCGCCCTTCTTCAGATTGCGCCGCGGCGCCGGTGGCGGTGGACCATCCGCCTTCGGCCACATCAGGGCGACGACCTTGCTGATCGGGTAGCTGGCCTGATTGACGGCGTCGGATTGATTGCCGCCGCGGCAGACGTAGTTGCTGCCCTCGGTGCGCTCGTACAGGGTGACGTGGCCGCCGCCCTCGCGCTCCATCACCACCACGCAGCCGGGCCGCGGCGTCGTCAGTTCATAGCCCCAAGCAAGATCGTCCCAGGCCCGCGCCCACATCCAGCGGTCGGTATCGGTCGGCCCGAACACCGGCCGCACGCCGCCCATGGTCATCGCATAGGCCACAGCCAGGCCACACCACGGCGTCGAATCATGTTGATACAGCGCGCAATAGCTCGCCATGTCGGGATAGGTCTTCGCGATCTGGTCGCGCATGGCGAGGATTTTGGCATTGTCACCCGAGCCCGGCGTCTCCGTGAGGCCATTCATTGCCCGCATCACCAGCAGCCACTCGGGTGCTTCGGCACTCATTTCAAGTCGTCCTCGGTCGGAGGATCGCGGGCATCAATTCCGGACATCACCTTGATGTAGATGTCGCGGGCGTTGCGATGGCCGCGGATCGCGCGCTGGCCGCTCGCCTCGTTGGTGTCGGTCATCCAGTTCTGGAACAGCAGCGCCACCCGGCTGCGATAGGCAGCCTCCACCCCCGCCCGATCGAGCCGGTTGAGCTTGCGGTCATAGACCGAGTGTTGTAGCGGCGGGGAGGCTTCGGCTTTGGCTTGCAGATCGGACCAACTATCCCAGCCGAGCCAGGACAGGAACGCCAGCACCAGCATCGCCGTGATGAAGATGATGATCCACGGCAGCGCCTCGTAGTGTTTAGGCGTCATGGAAAATTTTGCCGTGGAATATCAAAGGCTTGTCGAGTACGCAACATTCAGCGTGTCGCCGTTGACGACCGCCTTGTCGCCGGTCGAGAACGTGCCGGCCGACCACAGCGTGCCGGCGGTGTTGTCCTTGGTGTTGAGCGCGCCGCTGCCGTAGCAGAGGAACGCGCCCTTGACGGTGCCGGTGCCGGTGATGGCGAACGAGAGTGCCGCCGACAGCGCCTTGGCACCCGAGGCAGCCGCCGACCAGACCGCGGTCTTGCGGTTGCCGGTGTAGGTCGGCGCATTGGTGCCACCGGCCTCGAGCCAGCCCGCATGCGAGGCCATGGTGTCGCCCGCCGCAACCGCCGAATAGGAGGTGGACGAGATTAGCCCCATATACGGCCCGGTCACGGTGTAGGCCGCGCCGGCGAGGAACGTATCCAGCGCCAGGTTCTTGCCGACAGTCGCCACCACATTCTCGATGGTGTCGCGCCATTTTAGTTTGCCATCGGCACCGATGCATTCGACTTCGTAGCGGCCATGCGCTTGTGCCTGTTCTCCCAGACCGGAACCCCGGATCACGGATGCGTCATTGCATTCGCGCGCGTCGGCGCGTTCTTCAGTCATTTAAGTTCTCCCAGAATTAGCGCGGAAACGCCGAAGTCGGTACGGTAAAGCCGGCATCGCTGGCATAGCGCGCGACATTGCTGATGCGCAGCTCGTCGATGAACCCAGTCATGTTGAATCCGCCGAAGCCGCCGGGGGTCAGGCTGCCGATCATCAACACGGCCGACGAGCCGGTTAGATTGGCATTCCAGCCTGTGGTCTTGGCCACCATGGCGCCGTCAACATACTGGCGCGTGGTCAGCGAGGCCTCGCGATCAATGGCGATGTGGTACCACTGATTGAGCGTTGGGGTCCAAGAGTACAGAACCGCATCGGTTCCGAGCCCTGGCCGGATATAAATTCTTCCACTCTCAAACCACCAAGCCCAGCCGCCACTCCACTGTGCGACCAGCAGCGCGTTGGTGGGCGCGGCCGTGAAACGGAAGAACCCTTCCAGCGTGAATGGCCCGAGGCCAAAATCCCAGTCCGCGCTATCCGGGAACGTGATGCAGGAATTATTAGCGCCACTGACCGACAGCGACGACGCGCCGAACTTGAATTGCGCGGTGCTGATCTGCGCGCCGGCATTTGCGGTTGCCGTGCCGTGAGCGGCCGAACTCTCGTCGGTCATTCCAGGCGCGCCGGTCGCGCCGTTGCTGCCCTCGAAACCAAGCAGCAGCTTGACGCTGGTGTCCAGCACCGCACCGTCCAGCGTATCGGCAGCGGCTGCAGCTTCAGCGATGGTCCCGGTGTAAAGTCCGACGAAGTCGCCATCAACGACATCGGCGGCGCTGGCCGCCTCGAGCATGATGAGCCCTACATAGGCGTCGACCATCTCGCCGACCGATGCCGGGTCGTCGACCAGCGTGGCGAACACGACATTGCCGCTCGCCGTCGCATCCGCCGCCGCTACGGCCTCGACGAGGTCCGCCGATATCGTCCGGCGTGGCGCGCGCAGGCTGACATTGCAAACAAGCATTGTTCAGGCCGTGGGCGTTTCGGTGAGCCGCGGCTCGGGTTTGTACTTCTCGATCTTGGCGATCGGCACGAATTGCCCCGCTGGATGCTCGGTCACGTCGCCATCCGGGTCGATCGTGATGCCGAGCGAACCCGTGTTGTAACCCTCCTGCCAGTTGCTATTGCCATGCAGCATGAATTCGGGCTTCTTCCCCAGCAACTTTTCCGCCGGACCTCTGGGATCAGCCTCGGTTCCTTTCGGCTGAACCGGCTTGCCGGTTGCATCGACAAAGACGCGCCGGTTGCTCTCGATGCTGGTGTCCAGCGTCACGCCGGTCCACATCTGAAACTCGGCCATCTCGCAATGGTAAACAGTGTCGACGTATTCAACGGCGGCCGGTATGCCCACGGGACCATTGTTGAGCGGAACCGAACCCTCCCATTGATAGGATGGCGGCGGAATATTGCCGTGCAGGTTAGGCGGCGGCGGCGCTGGATTGTAGCTGCCGATCGCGCCATATCCCGCTTCGCTGATGATGCCATTGTCGTCCTTCTCGACCCAGTAGTCCCCCATGTCGTCTTTGCCGCCGCGATGCTGGTCGTCGACCGCATACCAGATTTTGGCATAAGCCGAGGTCGTATCGCCGACCGGCTGGGCTCCCGCATAATTGGGAAGCGCCGCCACCGTGCAACCGTCGCTGAAATCGTATGACAGCAGCATGTGATGCCACGTGTCGGGAGCGAGGGTGAACTTGGCATCGATCGTGAACTTTGCAGGAGGGCCGGTGCGAACATACGAAATGTCGCTGACATAGGTCTGAGGTTGGGGCGGCCCACCGGCGGGATCGGGAGTCCAGACGACTTTATCGGTCTTGGTCACGTAGCCCTCGGCCTGCTCCTCGGTTTCCATCTTGAACACGATTCTGATCCTGGCCTCGCCCCTTCCTTGCCATTCATTGTTCACCAGAAGGCCCTGGACGGAGACTCCGATGTGCGACGGTTCGGCTGGCATCGTGGTGACCAAAACCGGCCATGGCACAAACCATGGGAATGGATCGCCGACGTTGACGCTTTGGGAATCCCAGACATCATCACTGACCACGCGCCCGAACGTTATGAACGGGATCGTCCATTGCAAAATCTTCGGCTCCTCGGGATGCACCTTGAACGTATAGGCTTCCCCATAAGCCGTTGCCGCATCCAGCGCGTCCTGTGAAAACCTGAACCAGAATGAGATGACGCCCTTGGCACTGTCGGCCATGGGATTTGCGGTTAGTTGCAGGTAGCTCATTCGTCCTCGTTATCCGATGGCTTGCCCGACCCCGGAGCGTCCTCGGCCTTCTTGCCAAACTCAACAGCGAGGCCGCCGCCCCAGTGGACATTGGTTAACCGTTGCAGAAAATCGAGCGCCAGCCCCGGCCCGAAGTCCGCCATCAGATATCCGTACGGATGAACGGCAACGTTACCGACAAGCCGGCCGGCTCCGCGTTATCGGATTGCGTGACGCGCAGTGTGTAGTGGTCGCCCTCGGCAAAGTCGGTGTCGGTAGGAAGATTGAACGTGCCCGCCTGTCCGCCACTGGTGTCAATATCACCGCCGGCAGAAAACGTGATGGTGCCGATCTCGGTCCCGTTCTTTTCAATCGAGAGGATAACATCGGTGGCCCCGGTCGAATCGTTGCCGACATCGAGATAGGCATAGGCGTGCTCATCGCCGGCACCCAGCCGCATGCTCCTGTTGTTGATCCCCATAAACAGCAGCTCGTCGGGCACACGCTGGATGCTGCCGGGCACGAAGATCGCGGCGTCATAGTTCAAATAGGTGAGCGGCATCCATAGCTGATAAAGCGGATTCTGATCGGTGCTTTCATCTGTTGCATTGGGATCGAACGGCGCCGGATAGGGTGGCGTCGTATGGCTGACGAGCACCTGCCAGAAGCCATTGGCCGCTGTGAACAGATGGCCGGGCGCATAGGGCGCATCATTCACCCAGGCGCCAACATATTGCATCTGCACGACCGGCAGCGGAATGACTTGCGACGTTCCATCGGTGAAATGAAACGTCATGCTGCTCGACGTATAGGTTACGGTGTCGATGCGCTTGCCCTCGGCCAAGTCGGCGTTGAGGGTTACAATGCGCCGATCGACATCATGGAAATTACCATCGACCTGCGCCGCACTGTTCGGCGCACCGGTCCCGGTACCCCAAGCCCCGGTCGTGACATAAACAATCGTCATCCGTTTATTCCTGATTGCGGCAGGAAGCCGAGCAGGTATTCATAGGCGCCGGCGCGAAAACTGTTGTGCTGGCACCATTCCTCAAATGTCATAATGCGACTTTAAGATTTTGTCCTTTTTCTTGATTTCAATGTTGTCCGCTTCCTTGGCTGGCCTGTACCAGCTGATCGTCGTTTCCTTAGTTGTCCCGCCCTTCGATTTCGGCACGATGTCATCCCCGGTGAAACCTCTTCCCGGATATGTAGCCACCCGATCATCACCATTGAAACCAACGAAATCTTTGGGTGCACCTTCCATCCAAAGCTTATTGACAACATCGAGATCGACAAAATTTTCCTTGTTGACGGTACCGTTATCTTCCTTCTGATAAACGCGCACCTCGTCCACGCGGCGCTGGGTTTCTTGTCTCTTGTTCTGCGACGCGCTGGAGCTCCAACTACTTGTTAAATCAATCTGCTTGCCACCATTGCCGTGGATCACTGCAAAGCCCTTGTCGGGATCGTCCACGGGCGGCAGCGACCGCGCCGGTGCCGGCCGAATGTTTGGGAAAACAACCGGTCGGACAACAATTTCAAGGCTCATCGCATACCGCCTCCAGATCATAGCCGGTCGGGATTTTCAGATCGGTAACCTGCAGTTCGTAATCGGTCGAGAATTCGCGCGTCATGCTCTTGAGCTTGAATTTGGCGCGGGTCTCATATTGCGGAAGTATAAATTCCTTGATGTATTCGCTTCGCGCCTCGGTCTGTTGCTGGACCTCATCGTCCGACGTGTTTTTCGCATTGTTCGGAACCTGCTCTTCCTCCTCCTTGGTCGGGTCCGGCCCGTGCTCGACGACAAGTCCCACGTCGATCACATCATCCGCCGTGAGCGCAGACAGGAAGTCGATACCGTCATCATTGGGCGAGGCGTCCGGCGGCTGATAGCCGACCGACGAATCGAGGAATGCATCCACCAGGACCGTTCGTCCGACGAATTGCTGGTAATCGAAGCCGACATAATCAGTGCTGCAATAGGTCGGCAATCCGTCGTCTGCCACCGCCAGGCCGCCGTAGCCGATGGTGCATGCCATGCGTATCTGGCAATTTGGCTTGCCATCCTCACCATCAAGCGCGATCGAATAGGCGATGATCTTGCCCAGCGCCTCGCCGACCCGAGGCTCGGCCAGGAATGCACTTTTGCGCAGCGTCACTTCCGGCATGCGCGACAGCTTGGGTGCGAACGTGATTTCCACCGCCCGCGCCCGCTTCATCAGATTTGTACGCGCCAGCGCAATCAGATGCTCGAGGCTTCGGTTGCCGCGCTCGGTCGCGATGTAGGATCGTCGCCGCGGATCACCGATCGGCGTCCCTTCCTCTGGATCGCTCAGATTGACTGAACGGATATCATCGATCCGCAATGCCTCGCCATCCTCGGGGTCGGTCAAGATCGGCTGCACGTCAGCGAACAATGTCAGCGATACCTTCTCAGTACATTGCCGCTCTGCGCTGTAGCCCGCCACCAGAGTCGCCTTGATGGATTGCACCGCGACCAGGGCGAAAGACTCCGAATGGCTGCGGCTGCTCGAGGTGCTGCCCCCACCGTCAGGGTCCACGTCATGCGTTGCGCTATATGAATCATTGGTGACGATGCTGCCGAAGCTTGTGGTGTCGCGCGCGTTGGTCGTGGTTTGCGTGGCCGACCATTCAGACGACGAGGTGCTGCCATCAGACTCAATGAGTTCGATTTTGCTGTGCGCACTCTCGGTGTGGGTCGACATGTCGGACATGTCCTGGGCGGTTGATTCCGCAACCTCCCAGCCGTCGCCGATGCCTGTGCCGTGCTTGGGCCAGTCACTGGCGTTCAATGATCGAATCGTGCCGGCCGCTTGTTCCGGCAATCTCGGCCAATGCGAGATCAAATAGTTTGTCAGATCGACCGTCCCGCGCGCTTGCTGGGACCAGGTGAATTCGGCGCTGATGTCGACACGGGACAGCGGCCCGCTTGCCAGCGTCAGGCCGAGGCCGTCCCAGAACACCTTGCCGCCTTCGCTTGCGCCATCGAATTCAACCAAGCCATCCTCGCCGGTGATTTCATCCGAGACGGTGAGCACATGGGTTTCGCGGTCGTAATGCCAGACCTTGGTGTAACCCTCGAGCACGACATCAGGGTCTTTGCGTCGCTCCTTGTCGAGCATGATCGGATCGTAGTACGGCAGCACGCGGAGAGTATCGGCGAGGGCCTCCTTTTGCGCCACGACATCGAACGGCCGCGCCACGAACTCCAGCGTTACCAACTCCTCGAAGATGCTGGTCGGGATGCCGACGAGGCGACCGCGAAATTTGATCAGCGCAGGCCCGCAGTCGAGCGCAAACCAGCACCATATCTTGCGGCCGGGACCGAGCAGGCCGATCGCGTCGCCGGTGGCTGTGCATGTCGGCCGACGGACTTTGACCGTCAGGCTCGCCGGGTCACCCTCCTCCTGCTTCAGCTCAAACGAAAAGATGCTCTCATCCCAGCGCAGATGCTCGGAACCGAACGTGGTCTCGCCGGCATCGACCCAGGCAAAATATGGAAGACCTGCCGGCATTGCTTATGGCGTCCGCTGCTCGGCCTCGAGCTGCCACGCCACCTCGGCCGCCCATTCGTCGCGCGAGGTGTTCCAGGTCGTGACCTTGGCGAGGATGATCAATTGGCCATCGCTTTGGTTGCCGGCGCCAAGACCACCAATGCAAGTGATGGTGACATCCTGGCCCGGCCACACATCGGTTAGTTCGGGTGCCTCATGGTCGGTGCAGGTGATTGAAACTTTGTGCTGGCGGAACTGCTCCAGCGAAATGTCGACCAGGCCGCCGCGGCAGTCGCGCGCCACGTTCTTGGCCTGCTCGATCGGCTCAAGCGTCATGGTGATGCCGCGCACGGCGTATTGCGAGAAGTCGATGCCGTCGATCGAGAGCAGGGTATAGGCAGGAGGCATCAGGAATACCGGCTCGGCTTGCGGCCACCAGAGCGGACTTGCGCCAGCGCCGCTGCCCGATGCAGTTGATCGACAACATCGGAGGATGCGCGCAGGCCGCCGATCGCCGGTAGGCCGGGGAACTGGATGGTGACGTTGCTCATGCCACCGGCGAGCCCGCCACTGGCAAAGGTCGGCATCGCACGAGGGACCATACCACCCAGCGCAAACTGCCCCATGCCGTCCAGCACCCGGCTGAGATTGCCGCCCGATCGCCGCAGCGCCTCGAGGAACGCGAGTACGCCCGGTTGACTGACGGCCCGTGCCGGCATGATGTGCTCGCCACGCGAGACCCAGGCCAGATTACTGTCGGAGGTGCCCGTGCCGCGACCGCCGAGCAGACCGCCACTGGCTACAAAAGCCGGCTCTTTTGATGTTCTATATAATGTCTTTAACGTGCGTTGGACTGAATCGATTATATTCTGCACGCCCAGCATACTGTTATCGACTGTCTTAAAAGCCCCATCAAGCGAGCTATGCAGCGTAATCATCGCATTATTGATCGCATTGAACGCCCTGGTGAGTTCCTTATCTGCATCAAGTAATATACCGGAAATAGAGCCGGCAGCACTGACGGGATCGCCGACGGTTCCTCCTCCAGCATAGCCGGGGATTCCGCCCGACCGCCGCATAGCTTCGAGGAAAGAGAGAACCCCCGGTTGCCGCACTGCGCGCGCGGGCATGATGTATTCGCCGCGCGACAGCCAGGCGAGATTGCTGTCCGAGGTGCCGGTGCCACGGCCGCGAAGCAGACCACCGCGGGCGAATTGACCTCCATCCGCCTTTGCCGGTGCCACTTTGCCGCCGCCACTTGATTGCAGCCCGATGGCCTGCAACATCTTGGCGATGAATTCCGACACCGTGTCGATGGCAGTTTGGATCGCGCCGGTCAGCGCATTCCATGCCGTGATGCCCGCGCCGGAGATTGCATCCCAGGTGATGGTGCCGATCTTAACGGCAAAATCGCTGACCGCCGTTGCGGCATCGATCACACCCTGCTTGATCGTCTGCCATACGCTGACAGCGTTCGGGTCAGGTGTCGGCGTGGGCGGCGGTGGGGTAGCTGCCAGCTGCTGGTTCTGTTGCTGTATCCTTCCGAGAATCGCCTCATATGAGGTGTACCCCTGCGCAGCCTGCTGCCCCGCCTGCGCGCCCTCCTGTCCAGCCTGCTGCGCTGATTGCCCGGTTTGCTGGAGTGCCTGATTGGTTGTGTTGATAACCTCAGCCATCCCGGTGAATGGATTTGTTTGCAACTGAAGAAGCCCCTGCGCAGCCTGCTGCCCCGCCTGCCCGGTTTCCTGGACCGCTTGCGTTGCTTTCTTCGCGTCACCGAAAATACTCTGAAGAATCTGCGAAACCTTGCCCGAAATAGTAAGACTCTTTAAAGCATTACCTAATGCTAGCACATCGGTCGCCGCCGTTTTTAACGAGGTTATGCTGAACTCTTGCGTCAACAATCCCTTCAATTCCTGGAAAGCGCCCTTCAGTCCGTTGAAACTGGACTGCAGGTTTTGTACTTCCGCAATCATGACCTGGAAGATTGGCGTTGCCAGCGGTGCCGCGACCGTGGCCTTGAATTCGGTCCACGTATTGCTGAGTTGATTAAGTGTCTGCTGATACTTGGCCGCCTCGACTATTTGTTGTTGTGTCGCCGGCGTAATCAAGCCAAGGGCGGTCGCGAGGTTTTGTGCGGTTATTGTTCCTGTTTGCAGGCCCGCAATCACTTGGGCGCCAAGCGCATCGCCCAGTTTCTGCATCGCCAGATTAGTTCGCTCGGCGCCATCCGGCATGCGCTCCAACTGAGCAATGAAACGCTGCAATCCCGTGATGACATCAGTCGGAAAAAAGTCCTCGGATAGCGTTTGCTTCAGCTTCTGCAAACCGGGAAGGATCGCATCTTGCGATACGCCAGCTTGCGCGAGAGCTTTCTGTAACTTGTCAAAATTCTGGGCGGTTAAATCCAGGCTTGCCGATGATGCAGTGAGCTTGTTGAGTGCATCGGCCGAGCTATCTCCGAACTTCAAGAGGGCTCCGGCCGCAACACCGACTGCAATCCCGATCGTACCTAATGAACGGGCAAGAATGCCCAACGGCCCGAGCGACCGCGTCATTCGGGCGCCCATTCTAGTGACGGCAACACCAAGCGAATCCATCTGTCCCGACGCCCGTGTGGCCGCCAGCGACAGACCGTCGAAGCCCGCGCCGATGATGGTTGCTGTCTGGGACAGCGGATCGAGTAGGCCCTTTGCTTCGCCTGCACTCCCGGCCACGCCATCGAGGGCGGCCTTGGCCTCGTCGGCACCCTCAACCCCGACTTTCACCGTGGCATCGACTTGGTTCAGCTCTTCTGCCGCAACCTTGACCTCGTCGATGGCGGTCTTGGTCTCATCGGCACCTTCAGCCTTGACATCCAGCTTCGCATCAACTTGACCCAGCTCTTCTGCCGCGCTCTTGAGACCATCGACGCCGCCGACAATCTCCTCGAGCGTCTTGCGGACATCATCGCCGCCTTCAAGCCCAATCTCGACCGAAATTTTGTCTGCCATGGCGTGTCACGTGTCCTTGAAATGCTTGCTGAACAGCCCGGCTAACTTCGCCGCGTGTTCCTTGACGATCTCGCCTATGCGGAACCTCTTCTCGATGCGAACCGACGGCACCCCGATATAGAGTGGCTTGCGGTCGCGGTCTTTATCATTGGCATCGAACAGCATCGGCTGACCACGAACAGTTGCCGAGGTAAGCTTCTTGCCCGATCGGCTAGCACGCGGTCCTCCTTCTTGGGTCGGTATCCACAGCAGCGGCTTGCCAGCGATGGTGGCGCCGTGCTCGAACACGCCGGCAAACCCGAACTTGTGGAAGATGATGGCCGTGGCTTCCAGCGATGGCTCGCCGTCTTCGACTGCGTCCTTGGTCCGGTATTGCAAACCCTGCTGCCACTTCGGCCCGAACCGGCCGGCGCCCGCAATATTCTCGCGCCCTTCCTGCACCGCATTGGCGGCCGTCTCGCGCAAAGCCGCAATCGCCGCCGTGGCCACTGCTCGCTGCTTGTCACTGATCATCTTGACGAAGGCCGGTGCGTCGGCCTTAAGCTCGAACTTCATTCCGCCAATTCCTTGCGCATCTTCTCAATCCCCTTGCTGTCGCCCTGCGCGCCGATAGCAGCGATCATCAGTGCGTAACCTCGATCGATGCGGTCAAGCTTGTGACTGAATTCAAGATACGCTGTGATCTGCCGCGGCGTCAGCGTCATTGCATAGTCGGGTGAGAAGCCTCGTCGGATGATGGCTGTGATGGCAACGGCGATTTCTTCAAGCGCACCTTGATGACCTTTGGCTCTTCGCTGGCCCCGCCGATCAGGCTCGTCAGTTCCTGAACGAAGGAGCCGATCCCGTTTGGGAACGTTAGCCCGAAGATTGCTCGCAAAAATTTGAGCTGCTGCTCGGGCAAGAGCTTGGCGCCAAGACGTTCGTATTCTTCATCGCCGAGATGCCCACATCCGGCTGCGATGATAGGACCAGCAGCCACGCCGCAGGCTTGAATCAGACGCAGAACGATATCGCCACCAACATCACCGCTGGCGAGAGTTCTCAACCCCGGAAACCGTGCGACAATAGATGCGATGGCATCAACGGAAATGCCATGCACCTTGACCCGATGCTCACCGATCTTGACGACCTCGACGGCAGTCGATGGCGCAATATCCAGAAGGTCTGCCATACGTCCTCCTATGCCGATGGGGTCTCATCGCGGATTGTCCAGACGCCGAAGAAGCCGTTGGCATCCTTCTGCACCTCGGCCTCGATCTCGATCACCGTGAAGTCATCGTCATCGGTAATGAAACTGAAATCACCGGACGGGACGAACGAGACAGTGGCGAGGAAGTCGACCTGCTGGCCTATGTCGTTGGTGCCGACTACTTTGATTTCGCCGGTGAATTCGGTCTTCGACAGGCCGGACAACGTCATGTTGCCATCGGTGTCAGTGCCTTGCTCGGCGAGCGCAAAGAAGGCCAGATTATTGCCGGTAATCTCATCGAGCGTCATCTTGATCGTGGCGCCGGCCTGGGTGATAGCGGTGAAGTCTTTGGTCTTGATACCTTCGCGCGAGGAGAAGTGCTCCTTCTTCTCGACCTCCGGCGTGTAAACAAACGACGGCGCATTGCCGAGGTCGGTGAAGGTCGAGCCGCCGGCTTCCTTGAACGAAACGATACCTTTGCCGATGTGATAGTTGTTGACGTTGGGTGACGTGGGCATGGCAGTTACCTTTCTCCTTCTAGAGTTCCTCTGGCCGCATTGAGTACTTGAACAAGAATTGTGCCTTCAGCGCCCCGTGTAGCGAACGCATCCAGCCGACATCGGTCTGGCATCCGAGGTAGCGGATCGCGCCGTTGCCGTTCCGCCCGGTCTTGACAATCTGGTCGTTGAGTTCGGTATCGAACAGCACCCGTTTGATCAGCTCGCGCCGCATGACGCTGAGATTAGACCCGACCAGATCGGCCTGATCCGCGATGATGATCTCGGGCATGAACTGGACGACGGTCGGCCGATGCGCCGGGCGCATCGACAGGTCGGTGGCGTCGTTGGTTTCTTCGTCACCATCGAGCACGATCACGGCCGGCAATTCGGTCTCATCAATATTGAGATTGTTGCGATAGGCCGAACGGATATTCGGGATGGTGGCGACCACCACCAGCAACCGCGCCAAGATGTCCTCGCGAACATCGACCATCACCCGGCGGCCTTCATCAGCAGGAACCGCACCTCGCCGAGGTCTTCGCCGTTCGGGCTGCCCTGCACCGGCGCTTCGCGCACGATCCAGCTTCGGCCATTGAACGTCAGCACGGCACCGATGCATTCACCGACCGCAATTCCATTCGCGGCAAGTTCGGGGATGCGAGCATAGGCGCCGGGGCCGACGCTGCTTGTCTCCATGCCGCCGCTTGTCTGCGTCTTCGATCGGGTCTTGTCGATCACGGTCAGCGCGATCTCGCCCGCCGTTCCCGCGCTCAGCGTAGCCGGTACGCCGATCACGGCATAGACCGGGTCGTAGAGGTCCGCGCTGAAGTCGATGGTCATGTGATCTCAGACAACTCGGAGAGGCCGGTCGTGTCGGGCAGCGGGTCGTAGAGAGTGATGGATTGCAGAACTGGAGCGCCGCGAACGTAAAAACCAATATAATCAAACGGCACCCAAGCGTCCGCCTGTGAAAGGCTAATGGCGGTTCTGCCGTTCATCGAAAACGCAAAATCAACCGCTTTCAAATTCGCAGCGCATTTTATGATGCCGGAAGCATTCGAGACCTCGTCCGTCTCACTCGGGAAACTGTCAGGAAAAACGAAACCGATAATCTTGGTGACCGAAACCCCCGCGGCCTGATCCGCTTGCAAATCAACTGAGTGATTAAAATCGGAAGTTCCTAACTCCAATTTGATCTGGTCGTCGTCCTGCATCACGACCGCGAGCACCAAGGTCGAGCCAGCATTCATTAGCGCGAACGAGGCCCCGATGAATGCTGGGTAGTCCGCGCCGGAATCATCCTTGTAGCCAACACCAGCAGTAATTTTCGCCGCGTCGTAGGTGAAGCCGTTCTCGCTATCCGAGCCCAGCAGTGTATCGATACCGACCCCAGTTCCATTGCTCCACGCGCGGTTGCCGAGAAAGTCGATGTGGATCGCAGCGTCTGTGGGCACCCAAGCGGGTGTTTCACCGCCACCGCTGCCACCGCCCAAATCGCTCGATGTCAGCAAGCCGTTGAGCCCCTCGCGCAGTGTGACCTCGCTGTCGCGCAGATTATGCAGGATGGCTGTGCGAATGCGCGACAGGGCTTGTGTACCGCCGCCGCCGCTGCCGCTCAGACCGATATTGGCAAGCGCATCCCGCAGGATTGCTTCGTCGGATATAGGCCGCAGAAAACCACGCCGAACCTCACGCATATTGCCTCCCGAGCCACCCGCCGGAATTGCAAGCTCGACCAACATCACGCGGACTTTCTCCGCGCCCGCGCTGCCGAGCATGGCGCGCTGGATGCGATTGATCAGGCTGGCCATGCGTCAGCCCAACTTCTGCGCAAAACAACGTTCTTAATTTGCTGCTTCGATACGCTGAATTGTTCTGCCAGCATCCTGCGGCGCACACCTTGCTCCGACAATTTCCTAATTGTCAGAACATCATCCAGCGTTAATTTGGAATGAGGACTCTGTTCCCCTCGCGGAGAGTTTTTTCCAATATCAACAAATTTTCCAGCGCGCTTGGAATGCGCCGTATTTTGCAAGCGCGTCACAACCTCCAAATTTTCGGCTCTGTTGTCATGCCTGCAAAAGTTAAGATGATTGACTTCCATTCCAGGGGGAATGCCGCCACAGAATTCAATGGCGACCAACCGATGAACATAAAATCTTTTCTGGCAACCATCCCGCATCACAAGCGAAACGCTGATGTAGCCATTACGTCGCGGCTGAGACATCAAGATGCGACCAGACTCTATACGGCGCACTCTCCCAAGATTGGAAACTTCATAGGCGTCATTGACACTTATAGTTTGCCATCGCTCTTCGATCATACTTTTCTCCTGAAAGCGAATGTTCCGATATCTTCACGACCCAGATCAGTTTCCATCGTGTTTTCGGATACTAACGCAAATCCACAAAGGTCCATTGCAAACACAAGTCCATCACGCGAAAAAAACCAATAATGCTCCTCCGGCTTGAAATGCTTCGACCTCAGCGCGTGCTCGGCGTCGCGGAAGATCGGCAGCGAGAGGAAGACCCATTCGCGCACGTTGGCGAGCAGCGACTGAAAGTCTGGGATGTGTTCGAGCACGTCCCACAGCGTCACCGCATCGAACGAGACCAGATGCGGATCGACCAGCAGCATCCGTTGCTCGAGCCAGGCGAGGCCGGCCGGATTGACATCGTAGCCGTAGGTCGAGCGCCCGCGCTGATTGCGCAGTTCGACAAAGGCGCCCGAGCCGATGCCGACATCGATCAGGGTGCCGCGATAATGCCGCTCGACGAAGTTGACCCGCGCCTGCATCAGCGCGCGACCCAGCTCGGTCTGGGCGTTGCGATCGAAGCTGTCGAAATAGTCTTGATCGTAGGGCGCGTGCCCGGCCTCAACCGGGTAGTAGCCGATGCCGTGCTGCAGCCACCAGGTCAGACAGCGGCGCGAGAACTGCCCCACCAGCGGTAGAACTGCCCGAGCGGGTCCGCGATCGTCTTGTCGCAAGTGTGCAGCATATTCGTGCATCGGCAGAACTTCTCCGGTTTGGCAAACCCGATGCGGCGCAGATCGAGCCGCGGGTCGGTGA
>Ga0070674_100000652_pt1 | contig 17492 bp, 14 predicted proteins | sample KBSM33metaG_FD_65344 | JGI IMG/M metagenome (GOLD analysis project Ga0070674, IMG submission 65344) | Miscanthus rhizosphere microbial communities from Kellogg Biological Station, Michigan, USA - KBS M3-3 metaG | ecosystem: Host-associated > Plants > Roots > Rhizosphere > Soil ... | reverse complement strand
TGCGCGCGCCTCAACCGCGGCGATCACGGGATCAGGCCCGGACGTCGGATCTGCCCCCGCCGCCTGAAGCTTCGCATCGAGCGCCTTGATCTCCGGTCGTGGCGGCGCAGGGTCGACCGACTCCGCAGCGGCGAATCCTTCGGCGGTGCGCAGTGCCTCCTGCGCGGAGGCGCGCGCCGGGCCGGCGGCGACGGCCGCCTTCAGCTCGGCGATCGCGCGCGTCCGCACGCCGGGCTCGTCGTGCCAGCCGGGGAAGACACTTTCCTGCTGCCAACCTTTGAACGTGAAGATGCGGCCGAGCGCCTCGTGGGCCTCGGCCGCCGTACCCGGATCGCGCGCCGCGATTTCCAATGCCGCGATCGCGCTCTTCGACAGCCGCTGATCCCAGAGGCCGATGCCGCGGGCGAGCTGCTCTCGCGCCGGACTCTGCGCAAACGCTGCGGCGCCCGCCACGACAAGGGCCACCACGATCGCAAATCGTCTCAGCATCATCGTCTGCATATTCACCAGCTTGCCTGATTCCCCGTTGTATTCAACACAAAGGACACCAAGGACACAGAGAGAATTATCTCCCTTTGTGTCCTCCGTGTCCTCCGTGTCGAGTACACGTTGCTCTGATCTACAGCGGCGCGGTCGAGGATACCTTCGCCGCGTTCTCGGAGACCCATTTCACGCTCGCGATCAGGTGATCGACCTCGCTCGGCATGTTGTAGATGTGCGTCGCCGCCCGGCAGGAGTTCAGGTTTCCGGTCGCCATCGTGCGGATGTAGATGCGATCGTGGTTCCAGATCGCCTTCTGGACGTTGGCCATCGGAATGTCGCGGACGGTGAACGAGGTCAGGCCCGCGGCGAGCTGCGGATCGTTGGAGGTCCACAGCTTGACACCGGGAATCTCCTTGAGCCCGTTGCGTAGCCGCGTCGAGAGGAAGCGGACGCGCTCCTCGACATTCTTCCTGCCGATCGCCAGCTGCAGATCGAGGGCCGCCACCATCCCGAGGGCGCTCGGCACGTCACGCTGCCCGAACGACTCGTACTTCTTGGCGCCGTCCTTCGGATCCCCCGGGGGCCCCATCAGCGGCCACACGCGGTCCTGCAGCTCGCGCTTGACGAAGCAGACGCCGGTGCCGGTGCCGCACATCAGCCACTTCTGGCCGGCCGCAGAGTAGTGGTCGAAGTTCGAGCCCTTCATGTCGAGCTGGAGCATCCCGAGCGGATGCGCGCCGTCGACCGAAATGAGAATCCCCTTGCGGTGCGCCAGCTCGGTCAGCTCTTTCACCGGCGAGATGAGGCCGGTGACGTAGGTGATGTGGCTGACCATCAGCACCTTGGTGCGCGGCGTGATCGCTTTCTCGTAGAGGCCGACCAGCTGGTCGACGCTCTGGGGCGGCGCCGGAATCTGGACGAGGTTCACCTTGATGCCCAGCCGCTTGGTCAGCGTCGTGTAGACGCCGATGCCGCCGCCATGCTCGTGCGTCCCGTACACCACCTCGTCACCGGCCTTCCAGTCGAGGCCGTGGGTAAAGATGTTCATCCCCTCGGTCGTGCTGCGTGTGACCGCGATTTCCTCGGGAGTGGCGCCGACGAACTCCGCGATCCGCGCCCGGACCTTGTCGACTTCCTCGCGGCGATAGTTGTTCGACGGGTCTTCGGCAATCTCCCGGAAGACACGCTCGTTGGCTTCGGTGACGAGGCGCGGCACCGGCCCTTCGGTGCCGTTGTTCATGAAGGTCATGCCGTCGACGATGTTGAACTGGCTGCGGACCTTCCACCAGTACGCCTCGTCCAGTGGCCCGCTCGCCTTCAGCTCGGCGAGGCCCAGGGCCGGTTTGGCCAGCGCATCCTGCGCCCCCTGTGCGAACACCCGGCCGGGCACAAGCGTCGACACCGCACCGACCGCGGCGCCCGCAGTGCGGCCGATGAAGCCGCGGCGGGACCATCCACCTTCACGATTCGCCATACGCCCCTCCTGTGAATCTGAGATTGCGCGCGCGATCAGAAATCGAACAAGCGTGTGTACTTCACGATGAACGATCGGCCCAGGGTCTCGATCGGGTTGAACTCGGTGGTCTCGCGTCGGTCATTGTAGACCACGAAGAGGCCCGTGCCGCTGCGGTTGAGGACCGCGAGCCGGATGTTCGACGAGACCTGCGACGTCTGGTTGTTGTACTGGACGAGAGCCTGGACGTTGGCCAGGGTGGTGAACGCGTAGCTCACCTTGAACGGCACCAGGTCGGTGTGGAATTGCCCGTACGGGAGATCGATATTCTGGCGCGTGTAGCCGACCGTGGTCTGGAACCGCGCGCCGGACCGCAGCGCCAGCGTGGATTCGAACGACCAGAAATCGCCGTCGTAGAAGGTGCCGTTGCGAGTACGGACCGTCCCGGAGATCGCGGCGCTCGGATCGCTCTGGAACTCGTTGGCAATGGTGTGCCAGGTGTAGAACCCGGGCGGGATGACGACACGGTTGCCGCCCGCATTGAAGACGACGAAGGGGGTGACAGGCCGGTCCTGCAGGACCTCGACGAAGGTGCCGAACCGTCCGCCGCGCGCCGGCTGGATCTCGAAGAAGTGGTAGTGCCCGTTCGAGGTCTGAATCTCGCCGTCCTTGATCCCGACAAAGGCGTTGTAGCTGACGTGCGGCGAGATGCGCCGGATCCACGGCCATCGCTTGGGCTGCGGCTGGAAGAAGGCCCGGAACTCGGGCCGGCGGTAGCCGCGCCGGGGGAGATAGCCCACCTCCGGGTTGAAGAACTCCCCAACCTGAGTGTACCCGCTCGACACCTGCCAGAGGTTGTTCGTGAAGTTGTAGAACACGCGGCCTGAATAGTCCGAGCCGCCTTTCGCCGCCGGCGAATCGGTCCTCGCCAGATACGTGAACAGTTTGCTGTTGGTCGAGACCTGCAGCGCCGCGTCGAGGCCGTAGGCGCGGTTGTAGTCGCCGTCGAACGACCGGTCGCCGGTGCCTTCGCGGTTCACGTAGATGCCGCCGAAGTTCGACCGCCCCACCTCACGCTGCACACGGATGACGCCGAAGTTGTTGGCCGGCGTCAGGAGGGCCCCGGTCCGCGCGTCGGTGGCCGTCTCCGTCTGCATGTCGAGGATGCCGATGTTGTAGCCGCCGACCTTGCCGGAGAGGCGCCCGCCGCCGAAGATGTCAATCGGCACGCCCGATGCGCCGGTGGCGGACAGCCCGATCCGCCGCGAGAAGAACAGCTCGGCCAACTGCGCGGCGCCGAACTGGAACACCGACGCGTTCTCGAGGAAGAAGGGCCGCTTCTCCGGGAAGAACAGATCGAACCGCGTCAGGTTGACCTGCTCCTCGTCGGCCTCCACCTGCGCGAAGTCGGTGTTGATCGTGAAGTCGGCCGTGAGGTTCGGACGCACGCCCCACTTCACATCGAGGCCGGCGCGCGCGTTGTTGTCGAGCTGGTCGGTCGTGAACGTGTAGTCCTTGTTCGCTGAACCGAGGACGTAGGGAATCAGCTTGATGTCGCGGCGTGCCGGCAGGTTCAGGCCGGTCAGCTTGGCCGCCGACGAGACCCGGAAGATGTCGAAGCCGCGCGTCACCGGCGACAGGAACACTTGCTCGTTCTTGCGCCGGATGTTCCGCTTGACGTTGAACCCCCAGGTCTTGTTGGTGCCGGTGGGATAGCGCAACGTCTTGAACGGGATCGCGATCTCGGTTTCCCAGCCGCGATCGGTGATCGTCGACTTGACCACCCAGTCGCCGTCCCAGTTCGCGTTGAAGGAGCTGACGCCGCCCCGCTGCGATCCGCCCGTGCCGGACTGATTCTGCGAGATGGCGCTCGTCTGGCCTTCGCCCGCCACCTGGCCGTCGTATTCGATGCCGGACGGGTTGGTGCCGAACACGAACGCGTTCTGGTTGTCGTTGAACGTGTCGAGGACGACGATGATCGCGTCCGACTCGGTGAGGTCGGCATCGCGGCGGCTCTGCGTGAAGACGATCTTGCCCGGCTCGGAGTCGAACGCGATCACGCCGATATACAGCGTCGACTTGTCGTAGAGGACGCGCACTTCGGTGCGCTCCGACGCCGGCGCGCCTTCGATCGGATCGGTCTGGATGAAGTTCGTGTATGGCTCGACCTTGAGCCACGCCTCGTCGGTCATCTTGCCGTCGACGATCGGCATCACCGCACTCTCGGCGAGCGGCTGTGCAGCGATCTGAATGACCTCGGCGCTCGCCGGGCGCTGCCCGCCGGCGGAGAGCGGAGACGCCGCAACGACGAAAAGGACTGTGATAACGGCCAGGGTGGAGATTCGACAGGAAGAGGGCATGGATTCGATGCCCTATCTTACATTTTTGTCAGGAAGTCGTAACGATCGATCGGTCCGGCACGCTTCGAATCAGGTCGCCGTACGCCGACGGCAGCCACAGCACCCCGAGGATCGCTCGCGTCGACGAGAACACGAGATGGGCCGCCAGACTGAACGCGAGGAGCCGCGGCACCGGCGCAAACTGACTGAAGAAAAAGATCCAGGCGGCCTGCGTCGTGCCGAGGTGCGCCACGGTGATCGGCAGCGCCGCCAGCATGAAGATCACCGGCAGGAATGTCAGGAGCGTCCCGAACGGGATGTGAATCCCGAACGCGTGCGCGGCGTGGTAGTGCACGACGAGCGAGACGAGGAACATCGGCGCGCGCAGCAGCACGATCGTGGCATAGCGCGCCGGGGTCGCGAGCCGGAAGGTCCGGAAGATCGCCCACGCGCGCGGCGCGAGCAGCCAGCGGATCCCCAGCCAGAGAATCGCCACGCCTCCCGCCGCCGCGAACAGGCTCCGCGACACCTCCGCACGGAATCCGAAGAGCCCCAGCATCGCCCACAACACGAGCTGCGTGTACTCGGTCAGCACGAGGAAGATCACCGTGCTCCCCAGCTCGAGGAACGGCGCCTGCAAACGCCGCGACAAGTACGCCGCCATCGCGCCGCGCCCGAGGTTGGTGTTGAAGAAGCCGACGACGTAGGAGGCGGCGCGCACCGGCAGCAGGTCGCGATAGGCCACCGGACCATGAAACCAGCCGATCACGACCGTCAACACGAGCGTGTCCCACGCGAAGTAGAAAAGCGTGTTCGGGATCATGAGCGCCAGAAACGTCGCGTGGTCGGCGTCCCGGAGCGCGGCGGCGAGCGCGGGGAACGGGACGCGGCGGAGGATCAGGGCGAAGATCGCCACCGTCAACAGCACCGCCGCGGCTTTTTGCAGCTGCGATCTCACCGGCGTCCCTTCCAGGTCTCTGCCACAAAACACGAAAACACCCTTCGACAAGCTCAGGGCAGGCGCCTGTGTTGAGCCTGTCTAACCATGCTTTCGTGCTGTCGTGGCGACATCCACTAACGGAACAGGTCGCGGCTGGCGTCGCGGACGAGCTCCCGTCCCGAACCGTCGCCGCACCATTCTCCCGCGCCGCGCACGATCGCGACCGGCGTGCGCGCCGTCTTGCGCATCACGATTTCGGCGGCGCCGGCCAGTTCGTCGGCGAGCGCCGTGACGCTCGACTCGAGCCGGCGGCCGTACGGATCCACACACCCGCGGTAGTCGACGAGCGGCCGCAGGCCGGCAACCCCGAGCGCGACGTCGACGGCCCCTTCACGCCAGGCCCGTCCGAACGAGTCCGACACGATGACCGCCACCGGACACCTGCTCTCTTCGGCAATCGCCCGGCGCAGGCGTTCGGCGGACGCGTCGGGATCGCGAGGCAGCAGCGTGACGAACCCCGGCATCACGTTCGACGCATCGACGCCGGCGTTCGCGCAGACGAAGCCGTGGTGCGTCTCCGCGATCAGGACGCCGCGCTCCATCCGGACGATTCGCCGCGCTTCGCGGAAGATCACCTCGATCGCTCTGGGATCCTTGCCGTGCGTGTCGGCCCACTCCCGTGCCCGCGGTGACGGCACCACCTCGTCGAGGCGCACCAGCGCGCCTTCGGCCTTCGACACGATCTTCTGCGCGACGACGACGACGTCGCCCGCGACGATGCCACGGCCGGAGCGTGCCGCGGCGCCGGCAATCAGCGCCGCGAGATCGGCGTCAGGCGTGACGTCGGGCAGGCCGGGAACAGCGAAGACGTGAAGGTCGGTTGGCACGGCTCCGGACGCTAGCCCATCGTGAACACCTTGTCCGGCGCGATCGTGACAATGACGCGCACTTCGCCGGGAGCGCGCAGCGGATACTTCTCCTTGCCCATGTACTTCATCGCCATCTTGTCGATGTGGTCGTCGGCGCCCTTCTCGCTCATCCCCGTCACGCGCCCTTGAATGCCCACGTACCGGTACGGGTTGTCCGGGTCGACGATCGTCAACGCGACCCGCTTTTCGCGTTCGAGGTTCCTGGTTTTCACGCGGCCTTTCGCGGTGTTGAACAGGATGTTCGTGCCGTCGGTATCGACCCACACCGGCGAGACCTGCGGGCTGCCGTCGGCGTTGAGCGTCGCGAGATTCGCAAACGCTTTCTTCTTCAGTAGGTCGGCGTGGGAGTCCGGAATGTTGGCCATGTCTGCACCTCTGTGGTCCATAGTAGCCCGCGCCAGGGACAATTCGCAGTCCTGCGAAAGCGGCCCGCCGCATCCTGTCATTCATTGCACGTTCAATCCACATCGTGACCGGTGACTGCTGTCGTCCTGCTGAAACCGTGCAACGGACGGTGCCAGCGGCGCGATTTCTGGTTGATACTGCGCACGCCAGAATCAGCCACGCGCGCGAGCGCGGCGTTCATCGCGACGACCCGGCACTCATCGATCGTTCGTTCAACCGCCAACTTGGAGGATTACGATGATGCGTACACACCGGGTCGTGCCACTGCTGTTCACGGTCGCTGTTTCCACCTTTCTCGCCACGCTGACGCTCTCGCTCGAAGGACAATCCGCCGCGCAAGCGCCGGCGGCGTTCGACAATCTAACCAACGGGCTCGTGACACAGGACGTGTTCAACGAGCTCCTCGCGGTCTTCGAGGAGCGGGAAGGGATCGACGAGGGCCTCGGGCCGGTCTACAACGCGCAAAGCTGCGCCGAATGTCACCAGAACCCGGTGACCGGCGGCATCAGTCAGATCGCCGAGCTGCGCGCCGGTCATCAAGACGTCTTCGGCAACTTCGTCGACGCCCCCGGCGGCTCGCTGATCAACGACCGCGCCATCGACGCGCAAATCCAGGAGCGCGTCGGCGGCGCCGAAACGATCAGGACGCTTCGCGTCTCGACCAACGTTCTCGGCGCGGGCTTCGTCGAGGCGATCAGCAACAACACGTTGATTGCGATCGCCAACGGCCAGCCAGGCCAGAGCAGTGGCGTGATTGCCGGCCAGGTGATCAATGTGCCGCTCAGCGAAAGGCCGGGCCAGGTGCGGGTCGGCCGCTTCGGCTGGAAGAACCAGCACGCCAGCCTGCTCTCGTTCTCAGGCGACGCCTACCTGAACGAGATGGGCATCACCAGCCGCCTCAACCCCACCGAGAACACGTCGGTCGGCCGCTCCGTGGCCGCCTTCGACGACGTGCCGGATCCCGAGGATGTTCCCGATCCCGGCGAAGACGAAGCGGACATCGACCTGTTCACGACGTTCATGCGTGCGACCAAGGCGCCGCCGCGCGACACGGCCCTCGCCGCGACCGCGGCCGCGGTCGCCGGGTCCACCCTCTTCAACCAGATCGGGTGCAACATCTGCCACGTCCGCGACATCACGACCGCGCCGGCTGGCACGCTGATCAACGGTGGGGCGTTCACGGTGCCGGCCGCGCTCGGCAACAAGATCATCCACCCGTTCAGCGATTTCCTGCTGCACAACATCGGCACCGGCGACGGCATCGTCCAGAACGGCGGCCAGGCGACGGCGAACAAGCTGCGCACGATGCCGCTGTGGGGCACGCGGACCCGCGACCGCCACATGCACGATGGTTTGTCGTTGACGTTCACCGACGCGATCCTGCGGCACGCCGGTGAAGCCGCAATTGTCACGAACCGTTTCCGGGCGCTCAGCGCGACGCAGCAGAGCAACCTGATCGTTTTCCTGCAGTCGCTGTAAAGCTTCGAGAGTTCTAGGGTTCTAGGGTTCTAAGGTTCTAGGTTCTAGGTTCTAGAACCTTGGAACACTAGAACACTAGAACCTTAGAACTTTAGAACCTTAAGGGAATCCGACGACGCGGAATCGCGCGTCGTGGATCTTGTGACGGCGGTTGATCGCAATCGCCAGCGCGGTCATGTGCTCGATCGATCGCGCGCGCGACAGCGCGCCGACGTCCACCGGGCGCAAACCCGGAAGGAGCGCCACCAGGGCGGCCGCGTCCGCCCGCGCCTCGTCGGAGTCGCCGCACACGAACTCGTCGCAGTCGAGCGGATCGAACCCGGCGCCGAGCAGATGCGCCGGAACGGTCTTGAACGCACAGGCGAGCCGCACACCGTCCGGCAGCCGCGCCCTGATGTGTTCCGCGGCGGAGCCTTCCTCGACCTCGAGCATCGCCATCTTCCCGCCGGCAAACGTCACGGGCACGGTGAGATCGATCGCGAGGGACCCGGCCTTGAACTGCGCGCGCAGTTCCTCGAGCAGCGGATCGATCGAGGCATACGGCACGGCGAGGACGGTCACCTCCGCTGCCGCGACGGCGGCGGCATTGTCGGCGACGTGAATCGGCTGATCCGTGGGCACCGTCGTCCACCCGGCGACCAGTTCACGAGCGCGCGCCGGGTCGCGCGACCCCACGGTGACCCGCAGCCCGGCGCGGGCGAACCGCTGGGCCAGGCCCCGCCCCTGCTGGCCGGTGCCGCCAAGAATTGCCACGGTCCGGGTCGTATTCTGCGGTAAAATGGTGAATTCCTCCACCGTCCCTCCCGGCGGCACTATAGCGTTCAGAGAGATTATCGCGATGATTTCAGTTCAGGGTGTGTCGATGCGCTTCGGGTCGAAGGTGCTCTTCGACGATGTGACCACCACGTTTTCCGCGGGCCGGCGGTACGGCCTGACCGGACCGAACGGCGCCGGCAAGTCCACCTTCATGAAGCTGCTGACCGGCGAGCAGCCGGCGCAGCGCGGCACGGTCGTGCGGCCGGCGAAGCTCGGCGTCCTCCGGCAGGACCAGTACGCGTTCGACGCGTTCCGCGTCACCGATACCGTCATCATGGGCAATCACCGCCTGTGGAGCGCCCTCGAAGAGCGCGAGCAACTGTACGCCAAGACCGACATGACCGACGCCGAGGGCATGCGCCTCGGCGAGCTCGAGGGCATCGTCGGCGACGAGGACGGCTACGAAGCCGAGAGCCAGGCGGCCATTCTCCTCCAGGGGCTCGACATCCCCGATGCGCTGCACCACCGGACGATGGGCGAGCTGCAGGGCGGCCAGAAAATGCGCGTGCTGCTGGCGCAGGCGCTCTTCGGCCGGCCGCAGGCGCTGCTGCTGGACGAGCCGACCAACCACCTGGACCTCGACTCGATCCACTGGCTGCGCGAGTTCCTCGAGCGCTACGAAGGCACGCTCATCGTGATCTCGCACGATCGTCACTTCCTGAACTCGGTCTGCACGCATATCGCCGACATCGACTACCAGACCATCATCACCTACACCGGCGGCTACGACGACATGGTGCTCGCGAAGACCCAGGTGCGCACCCGCGTCGAGGCCGACAACGAGCAGCGCGAGAAGAAGATCGCGCAGCTGCAGGACTTCATCGCGCGCTTCTCGGCCGGCACGCGCGCGAGCCAGGTGATGTCGCGCAAGAAGGAGGTCGAACGGCTCCAGACGACCGAGCTGGCGCGGTCGAACATCCAGCGCCCGTACATCAAGTTCGCGATGCACCGGCCGTCGGGGCGCGTCGCGCTCGAGGCGCAGGGCGTCAGCAAGGCGTTCGGGCCGCTGAAGGTCGTCCAGGGCTTCAGCGCGATCGTCAACCGTGGCGAGAAGATCGTGCTGGTCGGCCGCAACGGCGTCGGCAAGACCACGATGCTGAAGGCGCTCCTGTCGGACACGCCGAACCTGGACCCGTCGCCGCGGGACCTCGACGCCGGCACGCTGCGCTGGGGCCACGAGGTGTCGATCGGCTACTTCGCGCAGGATCACACCGGCGTCATCCAGAAGGGCTTCACGGCGGTCGAGTGGCTGCACCAGTTCGATCCCGACGCGTCGCGCCAGGACATCCACGGGCTGCTCGGCCAGATGCTCTTCAGCGGCGAGGAAGGGCTCAAGCCGACCGAGGCGCTCTCGGGCGGGGAGACCGCGCGGCTGCTCTTCTGCCGCATCATGCTGAAGAAGCCGAACGTCATCGTGCTCGACGAACCGACCAACCACCTGGACCTCGAGTCGATCAACGCGCTCAACATCGCGCTGCAGAAGTACGAGGGGACGGTCTTCCTGGCGACCCACGACGAGGACCTGATGGAAGAGGTCGGCACGCGGGTCTGGCACTTCAACGGCGGCAAGATTCACGATTTCAAGGGCACCTACGAGGAATACACTGCCTCGCTCGTGTAAGCGGCGACAGCTCAGCCACGATCACGTTTAGAATGAGGGCCATGACCGCACGCCGTTCGTTCATCGCACGCCTGGGTGCCGCCGCGGCGGCGTTCGGACTCGGATCCTCCGCCGCCGACGCGCAGTCGCCGCCGGCAGCGGCTCCTTCGGCCGCGCCGCCCGACACGCGCTGGCAGCCGGCCCGCGAGGCGAAGGACGACTGGCTCGATCAGATTCCCGGCAAGCACCGGCTGATCTTCGACGCGGTGTCGCCGGAGGGGGCGTCCGGGGCGATCCTCTTCGCCAACAATTTCTTCACCGCCAACAAGAACGGCTACGGGCTGGAGCCCGCGGACGTTGCGGTCGTGATCGTCTTCCGCCACCGTGCGACGCAGTTCGCGTTCAGCGATGCCATCTGGGCGAAGTACGGTGCGGCGCTCTCGGAATCGGAGAAGTTCACCGATCCCAAGACGAGCGCGGCGCCGATCGTCAACGTCTACCGCAGCGGCCTCGACGCCCACGTCAAGCGCGGCGTCCATTTCGCCGCCTGCGACCTCTCTACCCATCGTCTCGCGGGCTTCATCGCGCGGAAGACCGAGGCCAGCGCCGACGCGGTTTACAAGGAACTGACCTCGAACGCGTTCCCCAACGTGCATTTCGTCGCCGCCGGCATCCTCGCCGTGAACCGCGCGCAGGAGCGCGGCTACGCGGTCGCCTATACCGGATAGTCCGAACAATGCCGGTAGAACGCTAAGCCCGCAAAGGCCGCAAAGGAAATCTTCAAGAATTCTTTGCGTGCTTTGCGAGCTTCGCGTTCAAACGTCGGGTTTTTCACAGGCTGTTTAGTCCTGCCTCACGAGGCCGTCCCGCGTGTTACCCTTCCGCCCGAAGGAGTCACGCCGATGAGGATGTTCCGATCCGCCTCCATTCACGCCGTGCTCGCCGCCCTGGTCGTGAGCGCCGCATCCATCAGCGGTGCGGGTCCCGCCGGACAGACGCCTGCACAGCCGCCGCCGGCAGCCGCTCCGGATTTCAGCAAGGTCGAGATCAAGACTACGAAGGTCGGCAACAACTTCTACGTGCTCGAGGGACAGGGCGGCGCCGTCGGCGTGCTGGTCGGGCCCGACGGCGTCCTGATTGTCTATGCGCAGGTCGCGCCGCCCACCGAGAAAATCGTCGCCGCCATCAAGCAGATCTCGGATCGCCCGATCCGGTTCCTCGTCAACACCCACGTCCACGGCGATCACACCGGCGGCAACGAGAACCTCGGGAAGATGGGCGTGACGATTCTGGCCCGCGACCAGTTGCGCGCCCGGCTCGAGGCGCCGGCCACCGGGCCGAAGGCCGCGCCGGCGGCGCTCCCGCTCATCACCTACCGCGGGCCGGTGACCTTCCACATGAACGGCGCCGACGTGCAGCTGATCCCGGTGCCGGCCGCGCACACTGACGGCGACACGATGGTGGCCATCGGCGCACCGGGCTGGACGTCGAGCCCCGACGTGATCATGACCGGCGACTTCTTCCGCTCGGTCGGCTTCCCGAACATCGACCGCGCCAACGGCGGCACGCTCAAAGGGCTGCTCGACGGCTTCACCGCCGTCATCGATCTCGCCGGTCCGGCCACGAAAATCGTCCCCGGCCACGGCGCCATCGTCGACGAAGGCGGCGTCGCCGCGCACCGGGACATGGCGATCGCGATCCGCGACAAGGTGGCGGCGCTCGTCCGCCAGGGCAAGACGCAGGAAGAAGTGCTCGCGGCGAAGCCGACGAGCGAGTACGACGCGCGCGTCCCCCAGCCCGGGCAGACGGCGGACCGGTTCGTCGGCCAGCTGTACGCGGAAATCAAGGGCACGCGGTGAGGTCGACGCAAAAGCGCATCACTGCCGCGGGCGTGGTTGTGGCGGTGGCGCTATCGCTTGCGGCGGCGGCCGTGCGCGCGCAGGGCAAGCCGCGGGCGCGTGACCTCGGCATCCCGTTCGACGGCACGCCCGGCCCGGCGAACGCGATCACCGACGTCGCCGGGGTCGAGGTCGGCGCGACAACGCTCATCTCGGGCGAAGGCGCGCTGAAGGTCGGCAGCGGTCCGGTGCGGACCGGCGTCACGGCGATCCTGCCGCGCGGAAAAAGCTCGAAAGACCAGGTCTTCGCCGGCTGGTTCTCGTTGAACGGCAACGGCGAGATGACCGGCACGACCTGGATCGAGGAAGCCGGGTTCCTCGAAGGCCCGATCCTGATCACGAATACCCACAGCGTCGGCGTCGTTCGCGACGCGTCGATCAAGTGGTCGATCGCTCACGGGCAGGCGTCGCAGGCATGGTCGCTGCCGGTGGTGGCCGAGACCTGGGACGGCTATCTCAACGACATCAACGGCTTTCACGTGAAGCCGGAGCACGTCGTCGCCGCGCTCGACGGCGCGCGCTCGGGGCGGGTCGCCGAAGGCAACGTCGGCGGCGGCACCGGCATGGTCTGCTACGGGTTCAAGTGCGGCACCGGCACCTCGTCGCGGAAGATCGACGCGCGCTTCGGCGGTTATACCGTCGGCGTGCTGGTGCAGGCGAACCACGGCGTGCGCGCGCTGTTGCGCGTGGCGGGCGCGCCGGTCGGCCAGGAGATTCCGCAGCCGGCCTCCGCGCGTGCCGCCGATCCAGCGACGCAAAGAGATGCCCTCGGCGAGGCCGGCTCGATCATCATTGTCGTCGCGACGGATGCGCCGCTCCTGCCGCATCAATTGAAGCGGATCGCGCGCCGCGCCACGCTCGGCCTCGCGCGCACGGGCAGTGTCTCGAGCAACGGGTCCGGCGACATCTTCCTGGCGTTTTCGACGGCCAACCCGAACGCGGCCGCCGCGGCGGACGCCGCGCAGGTGTCGATGATGTCGAACCAGCGGATCGGCGCGGTGTTCGAGGCGACGGTGCAGGCGACCGAAGAAGCGATCGTCAACGCGCTGACAGCGGCGGAGACGATGACCGGCGTCGACGGGCACAAGGTCGAGGCGATTTCCCACGACGCGCTGCGCCAGGCGCTCCGCAAATACAACCGCCTGGCTCGTTGAATGAAGGATCGTCCCGCATGATCGACGACGTGGAGGCGCTGCGCGAGCTGAACGACGTGTATCTCGAGTCGGTGCGGATGGGCGACGCGGATCGCTTCCGCGAGATCCTCGCCGACGACTTCCTGTGCAGTGCCGCCGACGGCTCCGTCCTGGACAAGAGTGAGTTCCTCGAGCTGACGGCGGGGCCGCGCACGCTGCGGCATCTGAGCGCCGACGATGTGCGCATCCGCGTGCTCGGGGATGTCGCCATCATCCATGCCGCGACCTATTACACCACCATGGCGGGCGCCGACGGCCGCGGGCGCTACACCGACATCTGGGCGCGGCGCGACGGCACGTGGCGCGCCGTCGCCGCGCACGTGACGCGACTGTGACGTCTCGGAGTCTCTGGTTCGTCGCGTGCCTGGCGCTGGCCACGACCGTGCGCGAACAGCCAACCGTTCAGGACGCAGGCTGGCCGGTCAACGGCGGCGTCGACAACATCCGCTATTCCCCGCTCACGCAGATCAATCGCGACAACGTCTCGAACCTGAAGGTGGCCTGGACCTACGATTCGCACGATGCCTTCAAGGGCTCCGAGATGCAGAGCAACCCGATCGTCGTGGACGGCGTGCTCTACGCGACGACGCCGACGTTGAAGGTGATCGCGGTCAACGCCGCGAACGGCCGCGAGATCTGGAAGTTCGATCCGAGCGCCGGCGCGCCGTCGGGCGCGCGGTTCCGGCATCGTGGCGTCACGGTGCACAAGGACCGCGTGTTCGTCACCTACCGCAGCTTCCTGTGGGCGCTCGACAAGCGGACGGGTCAGCCGATCAAGACATTCGGCGCCGACGGCCGCATCGATCTCCGTGATGGGCTCGATCAACCGGCAGAGCGCCTGAGCGTCAGCGCGAGCACGCCCGGAGTGGTCTTCGAGAACCTGCTGATCATGGGCAGCTCGGTCCCCGAGACACTGCCCGGTTCGCCCGGTCATATCCGGGCTTTCGACGTCGACACCGGCAAGGTGCGCTGGATCTTCCACACCATCCCGAAGCCCGGCGAGTTCGGCTACGACACGTGGCCGAAAGGCGCGCACGTGCTCTCGGGCGGCGCGAATGCCTGGGCGGGCGTCACCGTCGACGCCTCGCTCGGGATGGTGTTCGCCGCCACGGGATCCGCGTCGTTCGATTTCTACGGCGTGACGCGGCACGGCGACAACCTCTTCGCCGACTGCGTGCTGGCGCTCGACGCCCGCACCGGTCGCCGCGTCTGGCATTTTCAGGGGCTGAAGCACGACATCTGGGACTGGGATTTCCCCGCGTCCCCGAATCTCGTGACCGTGACGCGCGGCGGCCGGAAGGTGGCTGCGGTGGCCCAGATCACGAAGCAGGGCTACGTCTACGTGCTCGATCGGCGGACCGGCAGGCCGCTCTTCCCCGTCGAGATGCGCAAAGTGCCGCCTTCCGCCGTGGACGGCGAACAGGCCGCCGAGCGGCAGCCGTATCCGGTCAAGCCGCCCCCGTTTGCACGGCAGGGACTCACCGAAGACATGTTGACCACGCGCACCCCGCAAGCCCACGCGGCGGTGCTCGCGCAGTTCAAGCAGTACTCGAAGGGGTTCTTCGCGCCGCCGTCCTTCGAGGGCACAATCGTCTTTCCGGGGTTCGACGGAGGCGCCGAATGGGGCGGCGCCGCGTTCGATCCCGACAGCGCCCTCCTCTACGTCAACTCCAACGAGATGCCGTGGATCGTCAAGCTGATCCCGAACAACGACACGTCGCTCTACAACAGCAAGTGTGCGACCTGCCACCGCGAGGACAAGAAGGGATCGCCGGCCGCCCCATCGCTCGAAGGGATCGGCGATCGCCGCACGCGCGACCAGATCGCCGCCGTCATCCGCGAGGGCACCGGCCGCATGCCGGCCTTCCCCGACATGGGCGCCCGCAACATCAACGACCTCGTCGAGTTCCTCGTGACCGGCCGCGACAAAGGCGCCGACCCGGCGCTCGCCAAAGATCCGAGCTGGCTGAAATACCGCAGCGACGGCGAGAGCATCTTCCTCGATCCCGACGGCTACCCTGCGATCACGCCGCCGTGGGGCACGTTGAATGCGATCGATCTCGATGCCGGCACGATCCGCTGGAAGATTCCGTTCGGCGAGTTTCCCGAACTGGCGGCGAAGGGGCTCGCCAACACCGGCAGCGACAACTACGGCGGCCCCATCGTCACCGCCGGCGGCCTGTTGTTCATCGGCGCGACGAACTTCGACAAGAAGTTCCACGCCTACGACAAGCTGACCGGCAAGCTCCTCTGGGAGACCACATTGCCGGCGGCCGGCAACGCGACGCCCGCGACCTATACGATCGACGGGAAGCAGTACATCGTGATTGCCTGCGGCGGCGGGAAGAACGGGGCTCCTTCGGGCAGCAGCATCGTCGCGTTCGCCCTTCCTGATTAATTTTCGTCACAGCCTCAGCGGGCGTTCGAACCACGCCACGTCCCAGTACCGATCGAACTTTCGGCCGACGCCGGGAAAGACACCCACGGGACGGAAGCCGAACCGCTCGTGCAGTCTGATCGACGCCGGGTTTGGAAGGCTGACGCCTGCGACGATCCGATGCACATCCTCGACGGCAAGCGCGTCGAAGAGCGCCGTGTACAACTCGGTCCCGCAGCCGCGGCCGACCGACTCCGCGCGGCAATAGACGCTGGCTTCGACCGTCGTGTCGTACGCCGCCTTCGGGCGCCAGCGGCTCGTCGTGGCGTAGCCGAGGATCGCGCCCGACTCGTCCGCCGCCACGAGCAGGCGGTGTCGCCCGGTCGTCAGGTGTTCATCGAACCACGGCCGCCGTTCCTCCGGCGCGAACGGACGCAGATCGAAGGTGATGGCGGTGTTGACGACGTAGTGGTTGTAGATGTCGGTCAGCGCCGGAAGATCGGCGAGGAGGGCCGGACGGATCACACGCATCGGTCTTGACGGCTGAGAACGCGTTGCCGAATCCGTGGCGCGGGGCTTTCAGCCCCGCGTTGGCGGCCCTGAAAGGGCCGCCCCACGCGATCCTGCAAGGGTAACTCACCAGCGGCTCACTCCGCGCGGATGGCGGTAATCGGGTTCACGCGCAGCGCCCGCAGCGTCGGGAACACGCTGCCGGCGAATGTCATCACGACCACGAGCCCGACAGCGGCCGCGAGCGTCAGCGCGTCCGCCGGGGCGACGCCGGCGAGCAGGGCCTGCATGCTCCGTCCCGCCGCATAGGCGAGCGCCACCCCGGGCACGACCCCGGCGACGGTGAGCATCAGGCAGCGGCGCATCACCATGCCAAGGATGTCGCTCGACTGCGCGCCGAGCGCCATGCGGACGCCGATCTCCTGCTCGCGCTGGGAGACCGCGAACGAGAGCAGGCCGTGAATGCCGATGCCGGCGAGGACGAACGCGATCGCCGCGAACGCGCCGAGCACGCGCAGCTGCGCCGCGCGCGACGCGGTGTCGCGGTCGACGACCTCGGTCAGCGTCGTGACATCGGAGATCGGCAGCGCCGGATCGATTCGCTGGATGATGGCCCGAACCGACGGCGCGAGCATCTCCGGCGCCGTCGACGAGCGCACCGCGAGGCTCCTCGGGATGTAGCCGATGATGGAGTCGTCGGCGACCTGCTTGTAGGACAGGTAGACCTGCGGCTCGCTCTGGCGCTCGAGGCCGCGCAGCAGCACCTCTTTCGCCACGCCGACGACGACGCGCTCGCTGAGCGCGAAGTTGAAACGGCGGCCAAGGATCGAGGCAGGGTCCTCGTTCGGCCAGTAGCGTTTGAGGAACGACTCGCTGACCACGGCGACGGGTTGGCGATCGCGGGCGTCCGACTCGGCGATATCGCGGCCGCGCATGATCGGAATGCCGAGCGTCGCGAAGTAGCCCGGCGTCACGTAGCGCAGAAACGCGTTCTGGTTGTCGGAGCGGTTGACCTGCCGTCCGTCGAAGGAGACCGGCCAGATGCCGCCGCGCATCTTGCCCAGCGGCAG
>Ga0070674_100000641_pt1 | contig 17619 bp, 12 predicted proteins | sample KBSM33metaG_FD_65344 | JGI IMG/M metagenome (GOLD analysis project Ga0070674, IMG submission 65344) | Miscanthus rhizosphere microbial communities from Kellogg Biological Station, Michigan, USA - KBS M3-3 metaG | ecosystem: Host-associated > Plants > Roots > Rhizosphere > Soil ... | reverse complement strand
AGGCGCCGACCCGCTCGACAACGACGCGCTCTGGGGGCTCGACGTCGACATCTTGATTCCCGCCGCGCTCGAAAATCAGATCACCATGGATAACGCGCCGCAGATCAAGGCGAAGATCCTCACCGAAGGCGCGAATGGCCCGACCACGCCGGATGCGCACAACCATCTGCACGAGCGCGGGGTGTTCGTCATCCCGGACATCCTCGCCAACTCGGGCGGCGTCACCACGTCGTACTTCGAGTGGGTCCAGGATCGTCACGGCTACTTCTGGGAGCTGGACGAAGTGAACATGCGCCTCGAGAAAAAGATGGTCGAGGCGTTCGACGATGTGCTCGAAAAGTCGCTGACGTACAAAGTCGACCTGCGCACGGCCGCGTACATCGTCGCCATCAACCGCGTGGGCATGGTGACGAAGATGCGAGGGATGTACGCCTGACGGCTTCGACTTCGCTTTGCCGTTTGACCTTTGACTTTTGACTTGCGGCTAGGCATAGTTATCCTATGCCTAGGGACACTGGCCTACCACCAGGCACACTGATGATGGTGGTGCTGCGTGTGCTCGTGCGGCAGCCGTTGCACGGGTACGCCATCGCGCAACGCATCCGCCAGCTCTCGTCCGACGAGCTCAGCGTCGAAGAGGGCTCCCTCTACCCCGCACTTCAGAAACTGCTCGTCAAAGGCTGGGTCAAAGCCACCTGGCGCGAGTCGGATTCCGGCCGGCAGGTGCGTGAGTACCGCATCACCGCCGGTGGAAAGCAGCAGCTCGAGGCCGAGATCGGCGAGTACCGCCGGATGACGGGCGCGATTGATCTGCTGCTCAAAGAGGCGTGAACGACGCATGGCAATCATCCGCGAATGGCTCCGGCGTATTGGCTACCTTCTCCGCAGGCGCGCGATGGAGGACGAACTGCTCCGCGAGATGGAGGCTCATCGTGTGGAGATGGACGATCCGCGCGCCTTCGGAAACACGCTCCGTCTGCGCGAGGAGGCGCGCGATGCGTGGGGATGGAACTGGCTCGATGACCTGGTGCTGGACATGAGATTCGCGTGGCGGACGCTACGTCACAGTCCCGGCTTCACGATCACGGCGGTCGCGACGCTGGCGCTCGGCATCGGCGTCAATATCGGGATGTTCAGTCTCGTCAACGGGCTGCTGCTGCGCCCGCTCTACGACCGGCCTGGCGAAGTCGTCGGCATCTACAACCGTCAGACAGGAGCAGAGGGCGGCGCTCGCGGCGTGTCCTATCCGGACTACCTCGATCTGCAGGAGGGCACGGCCGGTATCTTCGAGACTCTCGTCGCCTCGTCCACGACCTTCGTCGCCCTGGATCTTGGTGAGGGGCCCCGTCGCACGATGGCGTCGGCGGTCACAGCGAACTACTTCCAGTTGTTCGATCGGCCACTGATGCTTGGACGGACGTTCACCGCAGACGAAGCGCGGCTTGGAGCCGACGGCCGCGTGGCGATCATCAGCTTCGCTCTCTGGGATCGACGCGGCGGAAGCCCGTTCATCGTCGGCCGCACGCTGCGACTCAACGGCGATGAGTTCACGGTGATCGGTGTGGCCTCGAAAGGCTTCACAGGGACGGGCATCCCCGGGCCGGAAATCTGGTTGCCACTCGGACGGGGGTTCGATTCACGAGAGGCGCACGAACTGACGGTCGTGGGCAGACTTCGCCCGGATGCGTCGATGGACACCGTCGGCCCGATGCTCGCGACGGCGGGACGCCGGCTCGAACAGGCCTTCCCCGACGTCAATACCGGCTACACATTCGAGATGTCCGCGCCGTCTCGCCTGCTGTTCATGCCCGGTCCGTCCAATCGCGCCGTCAATACGCTGATCTCGTTGGTCCTGATGGTCATGCCCGCGATCGTGCTGCTCGTGGCATGTCTCAATCTCGCGGATCTGCTGCTCGCACGCGGCCACGTGCGTCAGCGCGAGCTGGCGATTCGTTCGTCGCTCGGTGGCGGCCGTGGACGCCTCACCCGTCAACTGCTGACTGAAGGAGTGCTCCTCGCGTTCGCCGGTGGCGCTGTGGGACTCTTTCTTTCGGGATGGGCGACCGGCGCGCTGGCAGCTTCGCTCCGTCCGGTCCTCCCGGCCGCAGTTGACCTTCCAGATCTCGATCTCGATTGGCGAGTCCTTGTTGGCACAGTTGGCTTCAGCCTGATGGCCTCACTCGTCTTCGGCGCCTGGCCCGCCTGGTCATTGACCGGTCGCGCCGCAGCGATTGATCTCAAGCGCCGAATCAACGAGGAAGGGCGGCGGCTCGGAAGCGTGACCATCGGCAACGCGCTGGTGATCGGCCAGGTGGCGCTGTCTGTACTCCTGCTTGCGTGTGGCGGACTGTTCCTGATGAGCGCGAAGTCTGCTGCGTCGGCCGACCCTGGATTTCAGCTCGACGGCGGAATACTCGTCGAGATCGATCCGAGCCTCGCCGGGTACGACGAGACACGTGCGAGGCAATCGCAGCTCGCGCTGGTGGATCGGCTCCGAACCATTCCAGGCGTTGAAGCGGTCACGATCGGATCGAGCCTCCCCTTCAGTTCCTTCGGTGACAGTCGCAAGGTGGCCCCGGCAGGCTTGGCACAATCGACGCCGGTCGACTCAGTCTTCAGTGCCATTGGTCGCGACTACGCGCGTGTACTCGGACTGCCCATGATTGCCGGCCGCGATTTCACAGAGGCCGAATTGATACCTGGCGCCTCAGAGCCAGCGGCGATCATTGATGACATGCTCGCGCAGCAACTGTGGCCGGGCGAAAGTGCGCTCGGGCGGCTGATTCAGTTCGCCGACGCAGAGGGTACAGGGGCCGGCCGCTCGATGCGGGTGGTCGGCATCATGACGAGTGTCAAGCACTCGCTCAGCAACCCCCGGCCGTTTCCGCATGTCTACGTCCCACTCGGACAGCACTACGAAGACGTGATGACGCTGCAGCTTCGCACGGCGAACGAGACGTCGGCTGCGGAGATCGTGGCCACGATCGCCCGCGTCATAACTCAGGTCGATGCTCGCGTCCCCGTCCTGCGGCTGCAGACCTGGCGCGATCACCTGGACACGGGTTTCGACACGTGGGTCTACCGCGCCGGGGCGCGCGTGTTCTCGGCATTCGGTGCAATCGCGCTGCTCCTCGCCGTCATCGGCGTCTATGGCGTAAAGTCGTACGTCGTGTCGCGCCGCACACGGGAGTTCGGGATCCGCATTGCAACCGGTGCGCACCCACGGGCGCTGGTGTGGCAGGTGATGCGCGAAGGCAGCCGCATCACAGCCGTCGGCATTGGAATTGGTCTGGTGCTGGCGCTCGGCGCCGGCCAACTTCTCCAGGGGTTTCTCTACGGAGTGAGGGGATTTGAACCGCTGGTACTGGTGACCGCGCCATTGATCCTGCTCGCTTCGTCTCTCATGGCCTCCTACATTCCGGCCCTTCGCGCCACGAGAGTCGATCCCACCGTGGCACTGCGCTCCGAGTAACGCCCGTGACGAGATCGAGGCGATGGGGTTCACGCTGCCGCTCTATTCGAAGAACGGCTGGAGCCCCTTCATCAAGTAGTCCCTACGACGTGACTCGCAGCGGAATGAGCGTCTTGGCTTCACCAGTCGCGCTCTTCACGGTGATCTCCACGAGATACTCGCCCGCGGGGATCGTCGAGAGTCCCAGGGCGATCTCGTGAGTGGTTCCAGCGATCGTCGAGGGAGTGACTGGAACGTCGGACATCTTCGTGCCCCCGCGATTCAGCAGTACCGCTGTCGCTTCCGGGCGCTCCGTTCCAGGCGCGTACGCGCTCAATCGAATGAGCACGCGTTCGGTTCGAGCAAACTCGCGGCCCGCCGAAGGAACCGCGTTCGGGTCTGAGGTGAGCGCGCGGAGTTCGGGCAGCGTTCGCGCGCGATAGAGACGCGGCGTGCCCAGCGTCACCTGCGGCGTCGTGAAGTCGGGCACCTCAACTTCGCGAATCTCCTGGTCGAGCGTGCCGCCACTCGCACCTTCAACCGTCATTCGCAGTTCCACCTTGCCTGGCGGAGCATCGAACGTCAGTCGCTGAGGTGCGGCCGGTGCTGCGGCCGCGACTGTCCCACTCGGGCCAAGCGAGCCGTTTGTCGCTGACGGCACGATCGGTCGCTCGGGCGCCCGTCCTCGAAACACGACGTTGCCGGCCGACGTTGCAGCGAGCAGCGTGACGCGGCCCGCTGGTTCCCGTCGATCGCCCGGCGGGAACGTCAACGGCTCCCAGACAAGCGTGACGCGTGTGTTCCCACCCTCACCGCGCTCGGTCCCCAGCCAGGTGCGAACGTACTTTCCGGCCTGTACTGACGTCGCGATCGAGGCGAGCGCGGTCTGCACTGGCTTGGCGATCTCCGGCGTCGGATTCGCCACGCGAATCGCATCGTCAGGCGTGATGGCCCAGAACCCGCGCCGCGCGCGCACGTTGAGATCGCGCTTTTTCAGGCGAACGGTGATCTGATGGAACTTGCCGTCGTTCGGAGCCTGACTGTTGTAGCCGAGCAGGTAGTAAGAGCTCGAGTCGCGAATCACCGCCTGGAGTCCCTGCTCGAGCGTGTTGCGGTTGACGATGGCCTTTCCGTCGGTCTCTTCAGAGATCGACCGCAGCGTGTCCTGCGTCATCCGCAATGCACGCGCGTCGGTGGCAAAGCTCGGTGGCGGCCCGAACGGCAAGTCGTCGAAGCCGTACTCGAACGGCGCCAACCCGCGCGGGTCGAGTGCGTAGAACGACGTATTGTTCCGATTCGCCATGTCGATGACCTCGCGCATTCGCGAGTAGACATCCGTCTGGCCGAACCATTCCGCCGTGATCTGCTGCGAGCTGTCTTGCGTTGCCGCACCGGCCGCCTGCTGAATCGGGTTGTCCGGCGCGGACGCGTCCGCCTTCCGCATCTGCGGCGGCAGCATCGCCGTGAAGCCTTCGCTGACGAAGATGACCGACTTGCGACCCTCGCGCAGTGAGCCGAGGCGAACGGAAAGACCGCGCAGCGCGCCCATCACGACATCGTTGCGAATCTTCTCGACCTGATCCGTCGGATAACGCATGTAATTCGCTTCGAGCTGATTGAGCGGCGTGTAGTCGAACTTGCGTCCCTTGAAGTTGTTGATCGCGCCCATCACGAGGTCGTGGTTCCGCGTAAACGACAGGTCGGACACCGGTGTCAGCGGATACATGAGAGCGACGATATCGTTGGGGCGGAGCTGGTTCTGAACGAACCGAATCAACGGATCACGCACGGTCATCGAGTTGGCGCGCCGAACGTGATAGTCGTCGAAGAAGAACACGAACACGCGGACGTCGTCGCGATTCGCGATGAGCTCTTCATCGTTGCGAGTGCGGATCTCCTGCGGCGGTGGCGCCCCCGGCTGCACGTTGCCATCTACCTTCACCAACGAGAACTGTTCGACGTTCACCGGCTTGCCGTCCTCCAGCACCTCGAAGTCGGCCTGCGCGAGCGTCGTAACGGGCTGGCCTTTCTTGTCGTCGACGATCACATCGACGCGGACGAAATTGATGCCGCCACGGAAAACTGGAGTCTGAGTCTGGTCTTGCGCCGGCTGCCCCTGGGCTCCCGCTTGTCCCTGACCCTGCGCGGGTTGCCCTTCCGGGGCCTGACCTCTCGGAGTCTGGGCTTCGGGACCCTGGTTGGCCGGGCGGTTGGCGTCCTGCTGCGCTGACCCTGACAACACGGCCATCGACAGCAGCACGAGAGCAAGAAGAGACGCCGGAATTGTGCGGAACTTGAGCATGGAGCGCCCCTTCAGGCGATGATAGCACTCTCACCACGCTCAACTTCCAACTCCCCAGGTGATGCTTGCGCCAACTACCAAGCAGGCAACTCGGCCGCGAAAGTTGGAATTGTCTTAGGAAGTTTGGGAGTTGTGCTTCTTGGGAGTTGGGAGTTCTCTTATTCGGGCCGGAGCGCAACCGTCGGATCCATGCGTATGGCGCGACGCGCCGGAATATATGAGGCTGCCGCGGTCGCGCTGACGAGCAGAAGCGGAGCCAGGGCAAAGACCAGCGGATCGACGGTGTCGACCTGATAGAGCATTTCGGATTGGCGCAGCACTTGAATCAGACCCATCGCGAGCGTGATCCCGACGATGAGACCGGTCGTGGCCATCCACGAGCCCTCTCGGAGGAGCGCCCCGAGGATCTGCCTGCGCGTACCTCCGAGTGCCATGCGGATGCCGATTTCGCGCCTTCGCTGCGTCACCAGATACGCGCGCAGCCCGTACACGCCCGTTGTCGCCAGGACTCCGGCAATGAGACCAAACGTCACGAACAGTTTGGCGGCCAGCGTGACCGCCCACAGACTGGTCGTGCCGTCGCGGTGATTCGTGAGTGTTTCGACCGACAGGATGGGCAGACGTGGATCGACGCCCTGGATGGCGGCACGCACAGGCTCCAGCATCCGAGCTTCCGTCCCCGCGGCCGTCCTCACGTGCAACGTCATCTCACTCTTGAAGTGGCTGCCGAACGGCACATAAACATGTCCGGCTGGCGCCTGCAGAACATCGTCGAGCACATCGCCGACGACCCCAACGATCCTCACGAGTTCATCCGGCTGGGCGAAGCCAGACAGCGTGATCGACTGACCTAGCGCGTTCGTTCCGGGGAACAGTCGCCTCGTCAGCGCCAGGTCCACGATGGCTACGGGCTCTGCGCTCGCATCCTGCTCTTCCAGAGCGGTGAATTCACGCCCGGCAACGACCGGAAGCCGAAGCGCCGTGAAGTATCCGGCACCGATCACGTTGAACATCGAAAACACCGTGTCATTGCCGTGCTGCACCTGCCGGCCGTCTCTCACGTCTCCGAACGGGACGATGGACGCCAGGCTCGCAGCCTCTACATTTGGCAGCGATCGAAGGCGAGCGAGTACCGCGGTGTACGTGGCTCGACTCTGAGCGCTATCGAGCCCCGCGAGCTGCGGATCGATGTGGGCCAGGATCCCGCCAGCCAGTGGGAAACCTGGATCGCTCGACGCTGCGGCGACGCTGGCGCGCACGAACGCGCCAGCAGAGATCAGCAATGCAACTGACAGGGCGACCTGTGCGGCCACCATCAGCGCCGGCATCCCGACTCGCCCCTTGCGCGAAGCCGCAAATGGTGCGGACAGTTTCAACGCCGTCGAAAGCTCAGGTCGCGACAGCGTCCATGCCGGACCCAACGCGAACAGCAATGTGCTGACGATCGACGAGAGTGCGACCATGGCCACCACCCGGCTGTCCGGTGACACATCGATGACAATCGGACTCGTCATCACGGACGTCAGCGACGACAGCACTCGGCTCGTGGCCCACCATGCCGTGAGCAGCGCAGTGACCCCGCCGAGCATCGAGAGCAAGAGGCCCTCGATGAGCAACTGACGAACGATCCGCGCGCGGCCACCTCCGAGAGCAAGACGGATCGCGATCTCCTGCCGTCGCACCGCTCCACGAGCAAGAAGAATATTGGCCAGGTTCAGGCATGCCACCAGCAACACGAGCCCGGCGAGCGCCATCAACACGACGGCGCCTGCCGTCGGAGCCGCGTCGCTTCGCGGCCCTGGTCCGATCGCCACGCGCGATCGCGGCCGCACGACGAGCCGCTGACTTCTACTGAACTCGGGGAACGCGGCCTCGAACGACGAGGCCAGTGCCGCGAGACGAGACTCGGCAGCGGCCGCGGATGTGCCACGGCGAAGGGTCCCGGCAAGGAGAAGCGTCTGCACCGACCGATCGTTGACGAACCGCCCGTACGGTGTGACTTGAGCGGCGTTCACAATCGCCGCCGCTCCAAACGGCAGCCAGAGGTCCGCTGACATGACTGGCATCGTGCCGTTGAATCGAGGTGGGGCCACACCCACGACCGTGAGTGGATGGCCATTGACGATGACCGAGCTGCCGAGGACGTCTCGAGTCCCTCCGTGCTGCAACCAATACGGGTAGCTGACGACGACAACCGCCGCCGCGCTGTCTGGCCGTTCTTCGTCGAGCGTGAACGCGCGTCCCGCGGTGAGTTCTACGCCGAGTGTCGAAAAGTAGTTCGACGACACGACGCTCGCTCTCACGCGTCTGGTGACGCCAGCCTCGGTGAGGCCGGGATTGATCGCTGCTTCGGCGATGAGACTCTCGAAGACGTCGTTCTCTCGCCTGATATCCACGTATTCCGGGTAGGAGAATGGACGATAGCGATCCGGACGCGTCCGATCGCCCGAATAGAGACCGACGAACTCGCCCCTGACATGGCCGCCGTTCAGCGGACGCAGCAGCAGCGCGTTCACGAGGCCGAAGAGGGCGCTGTTGGCGCCGATGCCAAGGGCGAGGATGAGGGCCGCCGCCACCGTGAAACCCGGCGCCTTGCTCAGCATGCGAACCGCGAAGCGCAGATCCTGAATCAGCGACTCGATTGACGACATCCCACTGCTCATGGGGATGACTACGTTCAAGTGCCGATCGGGTTCACAGCCGATGTCGGTATCGGGAGTTGGGCCCCTGGGAGTTGGGAGTTACAAGATGGATGACGAAGCGACTCCCAACGTTATTCGGGCCGCAACGCCACCGTCGGATCAACCCTCAGCGCGCGCCGAGCGGGCACGTAGGATGCCGCTGCTGCTGCCACGGCCAGCACGAGCGGAGCCACCGTGAACACGATCGGATCGAACGCCTGCACCTCGTAGAGCATTCCCGACTGGCGAAGCAGCTGGATCAGCCCCACGGCCAGGACGGTCCCGATGATCAGACCGCTGGCGGCATTCCACGCTCCTTCTTTCAGCAATAGCGAGATCACGTTTTTGCGTGTGGCGCCGAGCGCGATTCTGATCCCGATCTCGCGCCGGCGCTGAGTTACCAGGTACGCTCGAAGCCCGTATAGGCCTGCGGTCGCGAGCACCCCGGCGATGACACCAAACGCTACGAACAACCGTGCCACAAACGTGACGGCCCACAGGCTCGGTGTGGCATCCCGATGGTCGCTCATCGTCTTCAGAGACAGGATCGGCAATCGCGCGTCGACGCGTTGAATCGCCGCGCGCAGCGGCTCGAGCATCGCCGCTTCGCCACCGGACGCGGTACGCACGTGAATCGTCATCTCGCTCTGGTAGTGAGACCCGAATGGCACATAGACGTGCGCGGTCGGCGGCTGGAGCACATCGTCGCGTACCGTGCCGACGACGCCGACGACGCGCACGAGCTCCTCGGGCTGCTCGCGCGCAGTCAACCGCACCGTCTGCCCAAGCGGGCTCTCTCCTTTGAAGAGGCGGTCCACGAGGACCTGGTCCACGATTGCGACAGGATCCGTCGCGGCGTTCTCCTCCGCCATGGTGAACTCACGCCCGGCGACAACCGCGAGACCGAGCGTCGCGAAGTAGTCGGCGCCAACAACGGTGAAACCTGCGGACGTGGACACCCCGTTGCGCTCGACCTTCCGGCCATACTGGGTCAGGCCGAAGGGCACCATCGACGCCATGCTGGCCGAGCTGACACGAGCGGTCGACCGAATCTGCTCGAGCAATGCGGCGTACGTCGTCCGTCCGCGGACGTCATCCTGTCCGATCATCCTCGGGTCCACTTCGGCGATGAGTCCACCAGCCAGCGGGAATCCTGGATCCATCGACGCCGCGATCACGCTGGCGCGTAGAAACACGCCTGCCGAAATCAGCAAGGCCACCGACAGTGCGACCTGCGCCGCAACGAGCAGAGCGGGCAGCGCGATGCGACGCCGATGCCGGCTGCTCAGCGGCGCCGATTCCTTCAGCGTCATCGTGAGGTCTGGCGCCGACAGCCTCCACGCCGGACCCAGAGCGAAGAACACCGTGCTGACGATCGAGGCGAGAGCGACCGCCGACACGACCCGGCTGTCGGGCGAGACGTTCATGGCGATGGGCATTGGCAGAACGGCCGTCAACGAAGACATCGCGCGGCTCGCCGCCCACCACGCCGCGAGCAGCGCCGCCGCTCCTCCCATCAGTGAAAGCAGCAGTCCCTCGACCAGCAGCTGTCGAACGATTCGCGCTCGGCCACCCCCGAGCGCCAGCCGGATCGCGATTTCCTGACGCCGCACGGTACCGCGAGCGAGGAGGATGTTGGCGAGATTGAGACAGGCCACGAGCAGGACGAGGCCCGCGATAGCCATCAACACGACCGCACCCGCGGCCGGGCCGGTGTCGCTGCGAGGCGCCGGTCCCATGGACACTCGCGATCGCGGGTGCACGATGAGGCGCTGGTTCTGGTTGAATTGCGGATACGCAGCCTCGAACGCCGACGCGAGCGCCGCCAGCCGCGACTCGCCCGCCTCGATTGACGTTCCCTCTTTCAGCGTCCCGGAGAGAAGCAGCGTCAGCGCGGCGCGGTCGTCTGCAATCCGGTTGGACCCGTCGGCCCGCTCGGTGATGAGCCGCGCGGCACCGAACGGCAGGAACAACTCCGGCGCAATGACCGGCATCGTGCCGTTGAAGCCTTCCGGCGCGACGCCCACGATCGTGAACGGATGCCCACTGACGACAACCGGCCGTCCAATGACGTCCGGTGCGAGACCGTGCTGCCTCCAGTATGAATAGCCAACGATGGCAACTGCGGCGCCGCTGCCGGGCCGTTCCTCCTCGAGTGTGAACGGTCGGCCCGCGGCCAGGGCAACGCCCAGGGTCGAGAAGTAGTTCGACGACACGAGCCCTGTCATCACCCGCCGCGTCAGTCCATCTTCGGTAAGACCTGGACGCGCGACCGACTCGGCCAGCAGATCGTTGAACACGTCGTTCTGCCGTCGGATGTCGACGTATTCGGGATAGGAAAACTCGCGGAAGCGGTCCGGCCGCGTGCGATCCCCTGAGTAGAGCCCGACGAACTCTCCCCGCGGGTGACCGCCATTGAGCGGGCGCAGTAGCAGCGCGTTGACCAGGCTGAAGATCGCGCTGTTGGCGCCGATGCCGAGCGCGAGGATCAGTACCGCCACGGCCGTGAAGCCCGGCGACCTGCTGAGCATGCGTACCGCGAAGCGCACGTCCTGGGCCAACGATTCGATCGAGGGCAGGCCGCCGCGGTCGCGGTAGGCGTCCCTCACGGACTGCACCCCTCCGAGCGCCATCAGCGCCTGACGCCTCGCCTCCTCGAGGCCCATGCCTCGACGGATGTTGTCCTCGACGTGCAGCTCGAGGTGCCCCTGCAACTCGGCATCGAACTGCGCTGTACGCCGGCTCGCCGTAAAGAGTCCGGTCAGTCGAATCCACATCGCTCGAAACTGCCTCATCACGTCTCGCCTGGCGTGAAGAACTGCGCCACGATCTCTCTGGTTTCGTCCCACTCGCGAGCCGCCTTCTCGAGGCGCTTCCGCCCCGCGCGCGTCAGCTTGTAGTAGCGCGCTTTGCGATTGGCGTCCGACACGCCCCACTCCCCGGCGATGTACCCCTCCTGCTCCAGCTTGAGGAGTGCGGGATACAACGTGCCGTAGTTGACCGACAGGCGATCGCCGCTGGTCTGCTCGATTCGCCGGCCAATGCCGAACCCATGCATGGCGCCCATCGTGTCGAGTGTCTTGAGCACCATCAATGCCAACGTCCCCTGCCAGACATCGCTCGGCTTGCGCCCCACGCGGCACCTCCTATGGGAATGCCATATCTTCACACACGGACCTATGGGAACGCAATACGTCAACGTCCAACTCCCAACCTCCACCTCCAACTCGCAAATGGATCCATGTAATTGAGAGTTGGGAGTTGGGAGTTGGCATTTGGGAGTTTGCGTGAATACAGAGTTACAGTGTCCCGGTGACGCAACCTGCTCTGACCTCTCTCACCGAAGACGAAGTGCTCTTTCGCAACAGCGTCTACGAGTTCGCCGACCGGGACATTCGCCCGCTCGTGCGCAAGATGGATGACGAAGCGAAGATGCCGCGCGATGTGATCGATCGCCTGTTCGAGCTCGGTGTCATGGGCATCGAGATCCCGGACGAGTACGGCGGAAGCGGCGCCACGTTCTTCCACTCCGTTCTCGCTGTCGAAGCCCTGTCACGCGTCGATCCGTCTGTGAGCGTTCTCGTCGACGTCCACAACACGCTCGTCATCAATGCGCTCCTTCGCTGGGGCAGCGAGCCGCAAAGACGCGCGCTGCTGCCCCGGCTCGCCGGCGGCACTGTCGGCGCCTACGCGTTATCGGAGGCCGGATCGGGAAGCGACGCGTTCGCGCTCACAACTCGAGCCAGTGTGACCGGCACTGACTACGTCTTGAACGGCCGCAAGCTCTGGATCACGAACGGCAACGAGGCCGACCTCTTCGTCGTCTTTGCCAACGTCAACCCTGACGCCGGCTATCGCGGGATCACGGCGTTCCTGATCGACCGCGGTACGACCGGCTTCACGATTGGCAAGAAGGAAGACAAGCTCGGCATCCGCGCCAGCAGCACCTGTGAGCTGATCTTCGAGGACTGCGCAGTGGCGGTAGACCGTGTCCTCGGCGAAGTCGGCAAGGGCTACAAGGTCGCCATCGAGACGTTGAATGAAGGCCGGATTGGCATTGGTGCGCAAATGCTCGGGCTTGCCCAAGGGGCGCTCGATCACGCGGTGACCTATACGAAGGAACGAAAGCAGTTCGGGCACGCCATCGCCTCGTTCCAGGGCGTGCAGTTCCAGCTCGCACGCGCAGCCATGGAGATCGAGGCCGCCCGGCTCCTCGTCTACAACGCCGCCCGCCTGCGCGATGCCGGACAGCCGTTTCTGCAAGAGGCCGCGATGTGCAAGCTCTTCGCGTCCGAGGTTGCCGAACGCGTGACGTCTCTCGCGGTGAACCTGTTCGGGGGCAACGGCTTCGTCAAGGACTACCCTGTCGAGAAGCTATTTCGCGACGCGAAGATCGGTCAGATCTACGAGGGAACGTCCAATTTGCAGCTGCAGACAATTGCGAAACAGTTGCTTTCGTAGAAACACGTAGAGGCGGGTCTTCAGACCCGCCTTCGCCGGCGCGTCTAAAGACGCGCCGCTACAAAACCGGGGACTGAGGACTGGAGACTGAGGACCGGGGACCGCTAAAATAGATAGATGCAAGTAGGCATCATCGGTTGGCGTGGCATGGTTGGTTCCGTGCTCGTGCAGCGCATGCGCGAGGAACGGGATTTCGATCTGGTCGATCCGGTCTTCTTTTCCACATCCCAGGCGGGCGCCAAGGCTCCCGAAATTGGCAAGACCGTTCCAACCGTCAAGGACGCGACCGACGTCACCGCGCTGGCCGCGATGGACGTCCTTATTTCCTGCCAGGGCGGCGAGTACACCGCCGACATTCATCCCAAGCTGCGTAAAGCGGGCTGGACGGGCTACTGGATCGACGCCGCGCGCCATCTGCGCATGGCCGACGATGCCGTGATCATCCTCGACCCGGTGAATCGTGCGGTGATCGATCGCGCGGTCGATCGCGGGATCAAAGACTTCATCGGTGGCAACTGCACCGTCAGCCTGATGCTGATGGCGATGGACGGCCTGTTCCGCGCCGATCTGATCGAGTGGACGACGTCGATGACGTATCAGGCAGCATCGGGCGGCGGCGCGAAGCACATGCGCGAGCTCGTCTCGCAGATGGGGATCGCACATGCGTCGGTGGCCGATCTGCTCGCCGACCCGCGATCCTCGATCCTCGATATCGATCGGCAGCTCATCGCCACACAGCGCGGATCTGACTTTCCCGTCGAGAACTTCGAGTACCCGTTGGCTGGCAGCCTCCTGGCGTGGATCGATGCCGACCTCGGTAACGGCCAGAGCCGCGAGGAATGGAAAGCACAGGCAGAAGGCAATAAGATCCTTGGCCGGTCATCACGGCCCATTCCGATCGACGGTATCTGCGTGCGCGTTGGCTCGATGCGGTGTCACAGCCAGGCCTTGACGGTGAAACTGCGTCGCGACGTACCGCTCGCGGAGATCGAACGGATACTCGCGGACGCCAACGACTGGGTCAAGGTCGTTCCCAACGAGAAGAACGTCACGCTTCGCGATCTCACGCCTACGGCAGTCACCGGAACACTCACCGTGCCGGTCGGCCGACTGAAGAAGCTGTCGATGGGTGGCGAGTATCTCCAGGCCTTCACCGTCGGCGATCAGCTGCTCTGGGGAGCCGCCGAGCCGCTGCGACGGATGATGCGCATCATCATCGGCGCTCCTCTTGAATCGCCGGCGGACAAACTCAGCGCAGCCGTTCAGGGTTAACACCATGCGTGCACGCGTCGTTACTGCTACAGCGTTTGTAGTCCTGACAGTGGTCTGTTCAGCGCGTCCCGTGTTCGGTCAAGCTCCGGCGGCGCCGCCGAAGATCTGGACGGTCACGGCGGGCGCCGGCCTCGCGCTCACGAGCGGCAACTCGAACACATCAACGGTCAACCTCGCCTACGACCTCACCTACGATCCGCAGACGAGGAACGTGGTCAAGTCGGACGGGCTCTATATCCGCGGCGAGACCGAACACGAATTGTCGACACATCGGACCGGGATCAACATCCGCGACGAGTACAAGCTCACGGATCGCATCTTCGTCTTCGGCCAGAACCAGTACCTGAAAGACGCGTTCAAGAACATCGACTACCTTCTCGCTCCCACGGGTGGCGTCGGATACAAGATCATCGACACGGCGACGACCAAGTTCGTTGTGGACGGCAGCGCCGGCATGGTGTGGGAAAAAAATCCTGGCTTCGACGTCAACGCTTCAGGCGCGCTTGCGACTGGCGAGAAACTGACGCACCAGTTGACCGGCAACACGACGCTGAATCAGACGTTCATGGGGTTGTGGAAGACTGACGACTTCGAGGACGCGCTCTTCACGCTTGGCGTGAGCATCGCCGCGTCGATGTCGACGCGGACGCAGCTCAAAGTTGAAGCACTCGATACCTTCAAGAACAAGCCGCCACTACCGACCATCCAGGCAAACGACGTCGCCGTGCTGGTGTCGATTGTTTACAAGATGTGAGGCTTGTCCGCTTCGCTCGGTGCTGCGCGCGACGACGACACACCGAGGCGGTGAGGCACAGAGACCAGTCGAAAACGCCATCGCCACGATGGCGCCGGCCCGAAGGCCGGCGCACGATCGCGCCAGGCTGCGAGCCGCAAGCGGGTCTGATCGATGCTTGCTTGCGGCTCGTTGCCTCGCGCGATTCGGCCGCGCATCGCACGGCCATCATGGCGATGCAGCCTCCGCGGTTTGTGACTCGGAAAGGAAAAGGCCTCCGTGCCTCGGTGCCTCTGTGTGTCGTGATCAGGCGATTACGAGCGTGGCAACGTCTCCAGCGCCACTGCCTCTCTCAGCGCCTCGGTTCTTCCCGCAAATAGTTCCAGCGTTCGCACGTCTTGCGCGAGGCGCTCGATGATGTGCCCGCGGCGGAATGAATCGGCGCCCACCACTTGCGTCGCTCGCGCGACGGCACGCTGCGTCGCCTCGGTCGCTGCGAGCTTGGCCATCGACGCGTCAGCGAGAGACAGAGTGGATGCGGACGCGGCCTTCCACGTGAGGAGCATCGCGGCATCGAGCTCGGTTGCTGCGTCTGCGAGCAATCCCTGCACCGTCTGTTCACCACCAGCGCCGTGACCTGTGCGGCCGTGCGCCGCCAGGAGCGCCTCCTGAAGCGCGCGGCGTCCCATCCCAAGTCCTGCCGCGGACAACAGGATCCGCACACGTGACATGAACGGCATCGTCGGACCGACTGCCGTGAACGGCGCGCCATCGAGGCGTAGATGACCGCACACGAGCCCGCCGAGTGCCGCCGTATCAACTGGCTCCTGAATCACGCCTGGCGCATTGAGCATCACTGCCGCGGCCGAGAGGGCGTCGCCGCCGCGCACGCCGAGTACGGCAACGCCGAGCGGCGTCAGCGGCGTCACCCACGCAGCGCGACCGGACAGCCGACCATCCTGCGCAACCGGCACATCGTCCGACGACAGTGCAATGGCGCCGACGACTTCACCGCGGGCGAGGCCTGAGAATCGCGAGTCGCCATCAAGTCCTGCGGTCACGCCCGTGTGGAGTGCGAGTGACACGCCCGCAGACGACGATTCGTACGCCAGCGCCTCGACGGCGACGACGGCCGCGAGAAGATCCACGCGTGTGTCGATCACACCGGCTGCCGCTGCGGCGCGAATCGCGTCGCCCGCCGACCCATCCGCCGCGAGCGACTTCCCGAGTTCGCGCGCCTTCGACTGCCACGTGAGTTGGACGTCGGAAAGGTTGAAGTCCATCCCTGACAGTGTAGGGCGGGTCCTGTCTTTTCGCCCTTCGACTATCGCTCAGGGCGCCCCGAGCAAGGTCGAGGGGCGGACCCGCCAAATCAGCCGGGTCTCAAGGACAAGACCCGGCCTACTCGTCTGCGTTGGAGGTTGGGAGTTGGGAGTTGATTAATGAGAGAGTCGTTCGAAGATTGGAGCCAGCCGTGATGCGGTGGACGCGAGATCCTCCGGCAGCACGCGTGTGTCCCCGACGACGGTCATGAAGTTCGTATCACCGATCCAGCGCGGCACCAGGTGGACGTGGAGATGACCAGGGATTCCGCCTCCGGCAGGCTTGCCGAGATTGATCCCGACATTGATTCCTTCGAGTCTGTACGCCTCACGCAGCACAGCTTCCGAACGTTGCGTGAGCAGCGCCACCTCATTGAGCTCGTCCACCGATAGATCGACGAGGGCTGGCAGGTGCCGATTCGGCACCACCATGAGATGTCCGTTGTTGTAGGGATACCGGTTGAGGATGACGTAGGCGAGCGTGCCTTCGAAGACAACCAGCCGATCGCGTTCAATCCCGTTTGGCAGATCGGCACGACGCTGACAGAACACGCACCCCGTTTCTTTCTCCGAGGTCACGTAATGAAGCCGCCAGGGGGACCAGAGGTGGTCCATATGCCGGGATTCGGGACTCGGGATCGGGGACTCAGGTATTCGGGGTTCGACGCGCTCAAGCTTGCGAAGCGACGCCCGGAATCTGATCGATCGCCGTCTCGGCCGCCGATGCCGTGGCCTCGTCCTCCCGATTGATCAGTTCCTTGAGTTCCTTGCCCGGCTTGAAATACGGGACCTTCTTGGGCGGAACGTCCACCTTGTCGCCGGTCTTGGGGTTACGGCCTTTCCGCGGCTCGCGCTTACGAAGCCTGAAACTTCCGAAGCCCCGCAACTCGATCTTCTCCCCGCGGTGGAGTGCATCGATGATGCTCTTGAATACGGTGTCGACGATGACTTCCGAGTGTTTCTTGGTGAGGTCGGACACCCGGGAGACTTCCTCCACGAGTTCCGCTTTCGTCATGCTGCCGCCAGGCGTATTCAAGCTTCGCTCCTTGGCTGCGGGACTCCGGGCTGCCGGCGTGACGTGACGCCCAGCCCGGAGCGTTCCCAATTACCGGTTCCTGAAGTGATCCCCGAGCGTCGCCGTGCCGGTCCCCTCGCTCTCCTGGTAGGTTTCCCAGTCGGCGCGGTACTCGTCGCTCTTCAGTGCCCGGATGCTCAAGCCGATCTTCCTCTCCGCCGGACTGAGCTTGATGATCTTCATCTGATAGGTGTTGCCCACCACCAGCTCGATCTTCTCGCCGCCGTGTGAATCATCGAACTCGGAGACGTGAATCAGTCCTTCGATCCCTTCATCGAGCTCGACGAAGGCGCCGAAGTTCGTCATGCGCGTGACCTTGCCC
>Ga0070674_100000637_pt1 | contig 17637 bp, 14 predicted proteins | sample KBSM33metaG_FD_65344 | JGI IMG/M metagenome (GOLD analysis project Ga0070674, IMG submission 65344) | Miscanthus rhizosphere microbial communities from Kellogg Biological Station, Michigan, USA - KBS M3-3 metaG | ecosystem: Host-associated > Plants > Roots > Rhizosphere > Soil ... | reverse complement strand
CCTCGAGCGCGCCATCGGGATCGTTCTGTACGAAGCGACTCGTCGCGAGGAGTTGCCACGCGTACTCGTCCATCGGATCGACGGCTAAGGCTGCCGTGGCCAGCTCACCAACTTCGAGCCAGCGACGTTGCAGCAGCCGCAGGCCGGCAAGCTCCCGCACCGGAGCCGCGCCTCCGCACGACAACGCCGATGTCAGTCGGCGCTCGGCCTCGTCGAACTGGCCCGCTTGAGCGCGTTGCACACCGCTGGCAATCAGATCCGCACAGGAAGATCCCTCGGTGGCCGCGACAGGGGCCGGTGGCTCTGGTGAACGAGACGATTCGATGGGCGTGACGACTGCCATCCATCGATCGGCCCGCGACCACCGCCGAGCGAACTGTTCACGCTCCATCACGCGAAACGGCGTGCGTGCCGGATCGTGGAGGACGATCGCGTGCGGCGTCGCGGCCACGATCACGATGTAATGAAATGTGCCGGGGCGGTCTTCAATCAGCGCGAGCACCGGCCGCCCGCGCCCGAGCTCCGCCTCGACGAGATCCTCGCGTCCCTCGACTTCGACCGCGTTCCATCCGCGACGACGCAGGTCTTCCACGAGTCTGTTCGTTCGAATGCCACCGGCGCCGCGATCGACCAGCGACGCAAATGACTCCGCATCGAGGCCGCGCGCTCCCCAGTACCGGAGCACCATGGCCGCGGCGGCCCCGCCACACAGCGCCTCGGACTGTGAAATGAAAGGAACGTCGAGTATTGAAAGCGGTGGCGACGCTGGCTGGGCGTTCGCCGGTACTGACAGGGCAACGCACACGAGGACGACGGCAACGCACGCCGTGCTCGTGTGCGATCTTCTGTTCACGACCTGGGAAATGACCGTGAAAAGCGCGCTAGTCCACAGCCACGATGATAAGGATCAGCACCAGCAGGGCGATGATGATCACGGTCGTCGAGATCACCACTTTCGACTGTCCCCCGGCCAGCGCCTGTTCCACCTGATGCGCCTGTGTGGCCATCGTGCTGAGTTGCTGTGCGCCAGCAGTCTCAACGGCACTCGTCGCACGGCGTAGATCGATCCCGGCGCGTGACGCGACGTCCTTCACCGCGGGGTGCTCGAGCACGCGCAGCACGTCCTCCCGGTCGGCCGCAACGCGCGAGACATGCTGATCCAGCGCAGAATCGATCGCCGACTGCGTCGCAGCGTGCGACGCCTGGGCGTGGACGCGTGGAACCGCAGTGAGTACTGTCAACAGGATCGCAAGAACGGAAACGGGCATGCGCATGCGTGAGTTGCCTCCTCGGACGACCATTGTAGCGAAGGCCGGACAGTGCGGAACGACTATCGAACGAATTTGCATGCATGGCTGACAGCAGCGGAACGCCGCTACACGGCTGACCTGCGCGTTCAGGAGATCACCCGCGCGCTGCGAGCGCTGTCGGCGGCATACGTCGAGCGGCGGCAGCGAGGTGGGCGCCAGCAGGTCCACGGCGCACTCGACACAGTGGGTAAGCGAGCCGCATTTGCGCTCTACTACGCGCCGCTCCATTTCATCGCCGTGACCGAGGCGGTTCACGCGTTGCAAGCAACCACACCCGCGCCTGAATCGATCGTCGACCTCGGCTGCGGCACCGGCGCAGGTGGCGCCGCATGGGCGATTGCCACCGGCTCCACAGCAACCATCACGGGCATCGACCGGCATCCGTGGGCCGTGGTGGAGGCGCGCTGGACGCTCGCGCAACTCGGGTTGAAGGGCCACGTCAAGCAGGGCGACATCGATCGCCTGCGGGGGTCGCGTCCACACGAATTCGCGATCGCCGCCTACACACTCAACGAGCTTTCGGACGAGGCACGCAAGCGGGTTGAGGAGCAGCTCTGCGAGCGCGCCCGACGAGGAGGGCGCGCGCTGATCCTGGAGCCGCTGGCTCGCGGCGTCGTGCCCTGGTGGTCCGAGACCGCGGAGCGCGTCACGGCGCTCGGTGGCCGAGCCGACGAGTGGAAGCTGGCAATCGATGTCCCGCCGATCGTGCAGCTGCTCGGAAAAGCGGCCGGTCTCAACTACCGGGAGCTTCGGTTCCGAACGCTCTTTCTGTGACGTGCTATCCTCGGCTTTTCGGATGGAACCGCACGGCGGCTCGAGCCCCGGTCGACACGGCACTCTGTTTCCTCTCACACTCACGGCTCTCGGCGTCGTCTATGGCGACATCGGGACCAGCCCGCTCTACGCCATTCGTGAGTGCTTCTTCGGCTCACACTCCGTCGACCCGACCCACGACAACGTCCTCGGCGTGCTCTCCCTCGTCCTCTACGCGCTGCTGCTGGTGATCTCCGTCAAGTACACCAGCATCGTCATGCGCGCCGACAACCAGGGTGAAGGCGGCATCCTGTCGCTGACGGCGTTGCTGCCGTCGCGAAACGGTTCGGGTCCGAACTATACGGTGCTCGTCGCGCTCGGGATCGTCGGCGCGTCACTGCTCTGTGGCGAAGGCATGATCACGCCGGCGGTGAGCATCATGGGCGCGATCGAAGGACTCCAGGTCGCGACGCCGGTCTTCGGTTCGTGGGTCGTACCGATCACCGTCGTGATCCTGGTCGGTCTGTTCGTGATTCAGCGTCACGGCACCCACCGCGTCGGAGGACTCTTTGGTCCCGTGATGGTGGTGTGGTTTTTCACGATCGCCATCCTTGGCTTTCAGTGGATCGTCCAGGCGCCGGAGGTGCTGTTGGCGTTCGATCCGCGTCACGCGATCAACTTCTTCATCGAGCATGGATGGCATGGATTCGCTGTACTCGGTGCCGTCGTTCTCGTCGTCACCGGCGCCGAAGCGTTGTACGCGGACATGGGGCACTTCGGACCATACCCGATTCGTCTCGCGTGGTTCTGCCTCGTCCTGCCGGCCCTGCTGATCAACTACTTCGGCCAGGGCGCGCTGCTTCTCGTGAGAGGACCTGCGGCGACGCAACCGTTCTTCATGATGGCGCCGCAGTGGGCGCTGCTTCCGCTCGTCGCATTGTCGACTGCGGCGGCGATCATCGCGTCACAAGCGCTCATCTCCGGCGCCTTTTCGCTGACGCGACAGGCGATTCAGCTTGGCTACGCCCCGCGACTCGACATTCAGCACACCTCGTCGATGTCCATGGGCCAGGTCTACGTGCCACAGGTGAACTGGTTCCTCGCGATTTGCACGGTCCTCATCACCGTCGGCTTTCGATCGTCGAGCGCTCTCGCCGCGGCGTATGGAATCGCCGTGACGGGCACGATGGTGATCACGACGATTCTGCTCTCGGTCGTGGCGATCGAGCGCTGGAAGTGGCCGAAGCCGGTCGTCGCGTGTGTCGCCATCGTTTTCCTCGCCGTCGACCTGTCGCTCTTCGGCGCGAACCTCGTCAAGGTCCTTCAGGGTGGCTGGCTTCCTCTTGTGATTGGCGCGCTGCTTTTCACGCTGATGACCACGTGGAAAACAGGAAGGAAGCTCGTCGCGGAACGGATGACGGCGCGGGCGTTTCCACTCGAGGACTTCATGGCGGCAGTCTCATCAGCGCCACCCACGCGGGTCGCGGGAACGGCCGTCTTCATGACCGCACAGCCGCGCGGCACACCCCCCGCGCTCGCGCACAACCTGCGCTACAACAAGATCCTCCACGAGCATGTGATCGTGTTGACGGTGACGACGTCACATACGCCGTACGTCCCGCCTGGCCAGCAGATTCAGGTGCAGGTGCTTGGGTCCGGCGTCTACAACGTGCGGGTGCAATACGGGTTCATGCAGGATCCGGACGTGCCGAACGCGCTGCTTGCGGCTCGCGAATTGGGCGTCGAACTGGACTTGGACGACCTGACGTACTTCCTCGGGCGCGAGACGATCATCGTCACTCGACGTCCCGGAATGGCGGCCTGGCGCGAGCGGCTCTTCGTCGTCATGGCCCGTAACGCCGTCCGCGCCACAGCGTTCTTCCATCTGCCGCCCGAACGGGTTGTCGAACTCGGTGTGCAGGTCGAAATGTAGGCATTTGCCTACCGCTTACCGGCTACTTCCGAGGCGGGCCTAAAGGCCCGCCACTACAAAGTTACAGCGGCGATGTGCAGTTCGGGCACCGCGATGCCTTGATAGGAATCGCTGTCGCGCAAAACGGACAGTCTTTCGTTGGCGGTGCTGCCGCAGCTACCGGTTTGTCGAAGGAAGACTTCAGCCGATTGACCTGCCTGACAAGCAGGAACACGGCAAGCGCCACGATCAGAAAGCTGACGATGTCGTTGACGAACTGACCGTACGCGATGACGGGAATGCCTTTCGTCTTGGCGTCCGCCAGGGACATCGGTATTCCCTGCGAGCTGTCGAGCACCAGGAACAGGCCGGAAAAGTCGGTGCGGCCGAGCAGCAACCCAATGGGCGGCATGATCACGCCTTCGACCAGCGTGGTAACGATGCGCCCGAAGGCGGCACCCATGATGACACCGACGGCCAGATCCAGGACGTTGCCACGAGCAACGAAGTCCCTGAATTCCTTGAGCATGTGGCCCTCCTGAAGTGAAGTGGGAAGCGGGCCCAGTGTAGATCAAGGTCCACTGCCCTTGTGAAACGTGTGCGGTGCTCGCACGCCCGACGTACAATCGGGCCGCCATGCCTCGCCTGCCGCTCGCTGCCGCGGCGGTCTCGCTCTGTTGCCTGGTCCAATCTGCGTGGGCGCAGCCCACGACGCCACCCCGCCAGGTCATCGTCACTGAAATCGACGGCATCATCCAACCGATCACGGCGGAGTACTTCATCGACGCCGTCGATGCGGCGGACACCTCCGGTGCCGAGCTCGTCGTCCTCGTGTTGCGAACACCGGGCGGCCTGCTCGATTCGACGCGGAGCATGGTGTCACGAATGATCACGTCGCGCGCACCCGTTGTGGTCTTCGTGGGTCCATCCGGCGCGCGCGCCGCATCGGCCGGGTTCGTACTGCTGATCGCCGCTGACATTGCGGCCATGGCGCCTGCGACCCACGCCGGCGCGGCCCACCCTGTCTCCGGCTCAGGCGAGAAGATGGACGACACGACGTCGCAGAAGGCAGCGTCGGACACGGCCGCCTACGTGCGAACGCTCGCCGAGGCGCGTGGGCGCAATGTGTCTCTGGCCGCCGACGCGGTTCTGACGAGTCGCGCGTTTACCGATCGTGAGTCGCTCGACGCGATGCCACCGCTCATCGATATCAGCGCGAAAGACGTCGACGAACTGCTGATGAGGCTCGACGGGCGAACGATCAAACGATTCGATGGCCGGACAACGACCGTGCATACTCGCGGCACCGAGGTGCGTCGCCTCGAGATGACGGGCCGGCAGAAGTTTCTGAGCGCGATCGCGCATCCGCAGGTGTCGTACATCCTGATGACGCTTGGCCTGCTGGGCCTCACGGTCGAATTGTGGAATCCCGGGCTCATCGCGCCAGGGGTCGCAGGCGGCGTGTGCCTACTGTTGGCGTTCTTCGCGTTTCAGATCCTGCCGGTGAGCATGGCGGGACTGCTGCTCGTCGTGTTCGGCATCGCGCTGCTCATTCTCGAGCTGAAGGTACCCAGCTTCGGAGCGCTCGGCGTCGGCGGCGCCGTGAGCCTGATTCTCGGCTCGGTGATGATGACGGATGTTGTGCCCGGCGTTCGCGTCGGCCTTGGCGTGATCCTGCCGGCAGCGATCGGATTCGCCGCGGTCTTCCTGTTCCTCGGCCGGCTCGCGTTGACCGCACAAATGCGCCCCGCGGTGACCGGGGTGCAGGCGCTTGTCGGGCAGATCGCGCGCGTGCGCGCAGAGATGGAACCGAGCCAACCCGGCCTCGTCGACATGCGCGGCGAGATCTGGCGCGCCGTGAGCTCGGTCGCGCTGGCAACGGGTCAACCGGTTCGCGTCCTGCGCGTCGACGGACTCACGCTGACTGTGGAGCCGGCTGATCTCACCTCACCCAAAGGAGCAGACTGATGGATGGACTGGCGATATCCCCACTACTGATATTCCTTGTCCTGTTGGTCCTTTACGCCATCAGCTCGATCCAGATCCTGAACGAGTACGAGAGGGCGGTCGTCTTCCGTCTCGGCAAGCTCCTGCCGCACCCGAAGGGGCCCGGCGTCGTGCTCGTGTTCCGCCCGATCGATCGTTACGTCCGCATGAGCCTGCGCACCGTCGTTCTAGACGTGCCGCCGCAGGACATCATCACGCGCGACAACGTCTCGGTGAAGGTCAATGCCGTGGTCTACTTCCGCGTGCTCGATCCAAGCCGGGCGGTCGTCGAAGTCGAGAACTACATGTACGCCACGTCGCAGCTGGCGCAGACGACGTTGCGCAGTGTGCTCGGCCAGGCGGAGTTGGACGACCTGCTCGCCCAGCGCGACCGGTTGAATCAGCAACTGCAGCAGATTCTCGACAGCGAGACCGAGCCGTGGGGGATCAAGGTGTCATCGGTCGAGGTGAAGCACGTCGACCTGCCTCAGGACATGCAGCGCGCGATGGCGCGTCAGGCGGAGGCAGAGCGCGAGAAGCGCGCGAAGATCATTCATGCCGAAGGCGAGCTGATCGCATCAGACAAGCTCGCCCAGGCGGCCGGCGTCATCGATAAGCAGCCGGCGGCGATGACGCTCCGCTATCTCCAGACGCTGACCGAGATCGCGGCGGAACAGAACTCGACCATCATCTTCCCGCTACCGATCGAACTGATCAGAATGCTGCGAACCGACAAGTAGACGGGGTCAGACCCCTTCTCACAATCGCACGGCTGGCAAGAATCGCCCACTGTGCGCACGATCGCCCTCGGAGGAACTTCGATCCCACAGGGGAGATCCGACGGAATTCCTCGCAAAGCCGCGACTGACGTCGTGAGAACGGGGCTTGCGACGACCGTCGCATGGCGCGACATCCTCGCAGCTACATTCCTGGACTGACCCTCCACGTCGTGCAACGCGGCAACAACAAGGCCGACGTGTTCCGCGACGCCTCCGACTACCGATTCTTTCTGAAACTCCTTCGTCATGAGTCCGCAGGACGCGATGTCGCGATCCACGCGTACGCGCTCATGACGAACCATTTCCATCTGATGGCCACGCCCGCCGACAAGACGGCTTTGTCGTTAATGATGCAGAGCCTCGGTCGAACCTACGTTCCGGTCTTCAATTTGAAGCATCAACGCACGGGTGGCTTGTGGGAGGGGCGATTCCGCAGCTTTGCAATCGAGACCGAGAGCTATTGGCTCAAGTGCATGCGATACATCGAGCTGAATCCGGTTCGCGCTGGGATGGTTTCGAGGTCGGACGCCTACCGATGGTCAAGTGCACGCGCCCACGTAACAGGCCGCGACGACGAAGTGCTGACTCCTCATCCGCTGTACATGAAACTTGGCGCGACACCCATTGCGCGGCAGCAAGCGTGGCGCGCCATCTGTGGCGAGGTCGTCCCAGACTCCGAGCTCGTCGCGATGCGAGAAGCGACCCGCCGAGGCCAGGTCGTGATGCAGAACCGTGAAGGGGTCTGACCCCGCACAATTAGTTGCTGTCGCCGCCACCGAGCACCTCGCGAACTTTGTGCGCGAGGTCCGAGGGCGTGAACGGCTTCGAGAGGAAATGCTCGCCGGGCGTGACGCCGTGATGCACCACGGCCTCCGCGCTGAAGCCTGACGTGAACAAGACGCGAAGATCCGCGCGCTGCGCACGTAGTCGAGCCACGAGCTGATCGCCGTTGATGCCGGGCATGACAACGTCGGTGATCACGATGTCGGGCTCGAGGCCCTCCAGGCATCGTGCAAGCGCCTCTTCGCCGCTGCTTGCCGTGACGACGTGATAGCCGCAACCTTCAAGCACGCGGCTGGCGACCGCACGAACACCGGCTTCGTCGTCGACCAGCAGGACCGACGCCTGACCACGCGGGAGTTGCGCCGCAGCAACCAGCACCACCGGGCGAACACGGGTCACACTGGCCTCGGGCAGGTAGATCTTGAACGTCGTGCCGCGGCCCCGTTCGCTGTACACCCAGATGTAGCCGCCGCTCTGCTTGACGATCCCGTACACCGTCGAAAGACCGAGATCGCCGCCGCCATTCGAGGCGTTCTTCGTGGTGAAGAACGGTTCGAAGAGACGCAACTGCGTGTCGACGTCCATCCCTGGACCGGTATCGCTGATCGCCAAGAGGACGTACACACCCGGCTGCACGTTAACGCGATCGGCTACGTAGGCTTCCGTCAGCACGATGCGACGCGTCTCGATCGCGACCGTGCCGCCGTGGGGCATCCCATCGCGGGCGTGAATGACCAGATCGAGCACGACGCGACGAATCTGGCTCGGATCGACGTAGACCGCCGGAAGCCCCTCTTCGGGAACGACCCTCAGCTCGATTCCCTCGCCCAGTGTTTCGGTCAACACCGTTTCCAGATCGGAGAGGACGGCGTTCAGGCTGAGGCTGACCGGCCGCAGCATCTGGCGTCGCGAGAACGCCAGCAGCTGATTGGTCAGGCCCGCCGCCCGCACCGCCGCGTCGTGAGTGTCTCGAGCATGGATCCACTCGGGGCTGCCCTCGGGCAGATCGTTCATGAGCAGCTCTGATGACACCAGAACGACGGTGAGCAGGTTGTTGAAGTTGTGCGCGACACCGCCAGCGAGCCGACCGATCGCCTCCACCTGGTGGGCGTTCTTGTGGACGGCGAGCAGCTCTGACTCGAGATGCGCGACACGCGCTTCGAGCTCCTGATGGCGTGATGTGAACGAGAGGTCGGTTGCGCGCCGTTTCAGCAGCGCCGCGACGCGCGCGACACACACGTCGGGATCGATCGACTCGTCCACGCAGTCATCGGCACCCGCTTCGAACGCACGCAGCACAGCGTCGGATCCCTGACCGGATGCGATCACCAGGACCGGAATCTGTCGCAGCTCGGGGTCGCGCCTGATCGCCGCACACAACTCGATCGCATCGACGCCCGAAGCGGAAAGCGAAGCCACGACCACATCGGGCCGGATCTCGCGCACGCTCTCGAGTGCCGCGCGGCCGTCGACGAAAACGGTGTGATAGCGCGACCCGAGCGCAAGCGAATGCCGGGACCGGGCATCACCAACGATGAGAATGGAGGCGGAAGGCGCTGCGGAACTCACAACCGACCAAAGATCAGGATACAACAGCGTGCACCGCCGCTATCTGAGACAGATCAACAACGAACCAAATATTCTTCAGCCGTGCGCGACTACAACGCCTTCGAGCCCGCTCCGCTGACCTTCATCGTTCTCCCCGTATTTCTTGTATGTCTTCTGGCGTGGGGAACGGCAGCGGCCTGGAGTCGGTCAGGTGCCCCGATCGGCGCCGCCCGGCGCGCCGCCGCGATGAGCGTCGTCGCAGCGTGCGCGTGGATGGCCATCACGTGGGTCGTCGCCGCGTCTGGCGTGTTTCGCGAATGGGAGCGAACTCCTCCGCCCTTCGCGTTTCTCGTCATCGCAATCATCACGCTCGGCTTTGCGATCGCCTTCAGCCGCTTCGGTGCACGAATCGCGACCGCGCTACCTCTCTGGACGCTGGTCCTCGTTCAGGGATTCCGGCTGCCGCTCGAACTGGCTATGCATGGGATGTATACGCGCGGCATCATGCCGGTGCAGATGACTTACACCGGGCTCAACTTCGACATCGCCACCGGCGCGCTCGCGATCGTGGTCGGGATTCTGGCTGCCGCGGGGAGAGTCGGCCGCGGGATCATCACCGCCTGGAACATCCTCGGACTGGCGCTTCTGATGAACGTCGTGACCGTCGCCATTCTGGGAACTCCGCGCTTCCGCTACTTCGGCGACGACCATTTGAACGTGTGGGTCACCTACCCACCGTTCGTGTGGCTGCCAGCCGTGATGGTCCTCGCAGCGCTCGCGGGACATCTGGTGATTTTTCGAGCCCTTCTCGCGTCGAAGCCCGCCCGGACGCGTTGACACGCCGGGCCGCGCTACGCCTACTGATATCGCAGCAGGTATAATCTGCTGCTCTCGTCGAACTGACGAGACCCACAGAGCCATCCACGTATGCAGGAGTCGCGAGCCGTATGAGTCACCAGAGTCTGGAGGACGTGCTACAGAGCGCCGGCAGCCCGGTTCAGCTGCTGCGCAATTCGCAGATCGGTCCTTACGCGTTTCCCGTCGTTCCCTCGGAGTTCACCAACTGGAGAGACGAGCAACGCTCGTGGCGCGAGACGTGCGCACTCTTTGATCAGTCGCATCACATGACGGACCTCTACATCGATGGTCCGGATGGCGTGAAGCTCCTTTCCGACCTGGGCGTCAACAGTTTCAAGTCCTTCAAGGTCAATCAGGCGAAACAGTTCGTTGCCTGCACGCACGACGGCCACGTCATCGGTGACGCCATCCTCTTCTTCCTCGGCGAGAACCGCCTGAGCCTCGTTGGCCGTCCGTCCGCGCTCAACTGGGTCGAGTACCACGCGGCATCCGGCAGCTACAAAGTGACGACGGAGCGTGACGAGCGATCGTTCGTCAATCGTGGCTCGCGCAGGATGTTCCGGTTTCAGGTGCAGGGGCCGCACGCGGGCAAAGTGATCGAGAAGGTGACCGGCCAGGTCGCCCCCGATATCCGGTTCTTCAACATCGGCGCGATGACGATCGCGGGAACTGAAGTGCGCGCGCTCCGCCATGGAATGGTGGGACAACCCGGTTGGGAGCTGTTCGGACCGTGGGCGCAGGCCGAACCGGTGCGCGCCGCGCTGATCGAAGCCGGACGCGAGTACGGAATGCGGCAGGTGGGTGCGCGCACGTATCCGACGAGTTGCCTCGAGTCAGGTTGGATTCCTTCGCCGCTCCCCGCGATCTACACCGGCGAGAAGCTCAAGCCGTACCGTCAGTGGCTGACATCGAAAAGCTACGAAGCCATGGCGTCACTCGGAGGCAGCTTCATCTCCGAAGACATCAAGGACTACTACCTGACCCCGTACGACCTCGGCTACGGACCGTTCGTGAAGTTCGATCACGACTTCATCGGCCGCGAGGCACTCGAGAAGATCGCCGGCAATCCACCGCGTCAGAAGGTCACGCTGGTGTGGAATGGCGACGATGTCGCGCGTGTGTTCAGGTCGCTCTTCAACGAGGGAGACGTCGGGAAGTACATCGACCTGCCGCTTGCGAACTACGCGACGCTGCCCTACGACCGCGTGACGCGCAACGGCAAGACCGTTGGTTTGTCGACGTATACCGGCTACATGTACAACGAGCGGGCGATTCTCTCGCTCGCGATGGTCGAGAACGCGAACGCGACACCTGGCACTGAGGTCACGCTCGTCTGGGGTGAGCCTGGCCGAGGGTCCACGAAGCCGACCGTCGAGCGTCACACTCAGGCGGAGATTCGCGCGACGGTTGCGCCAGTGCCGATCTCGGAAGTGGCTCGCGTCGCGTATCGGCCCAAGTAGTAGGCAGTAGGCAGTAGGCGGTAGGCGGTAGGCAGCACGTAGAGGCGGGTCTTTCCTGGCCTGAGCGAAGTCGAAGGCAGACCCGCCTTTTCTCTAGCGATCCGATCGCCGAAGAAGGTCGTCCGCGGCCGTGAGAACCGTCCAGCGAAGGCGCTGCGGGTAGTCGAGCTCCTCTGCCAGGAAGTCGCGAACCGTGCTCGCGACTTCGAGCGAGGAGTGACCGCTCAGCGTCGATTCCATCCAGCGGGTGGGAAAGAAGATGTCACCCGTCCGCTGAACCTCTCGCAACAGCTCCAGCGCAGGCAGCACGAATCGCCGGGCGTGCCCTTCACGCAGCGGGTGATTGAGATACTGCAGCGACTCGAGCACCCACGGCTCGCGCCGCCGATTCTCGACGAACGAGAGCCGCGCGAACGCCCGCTCGCGAACACCAGGGTCGGCCGACAGCGCCGGCATCACGAACTCGAATCGCGCCTTCCTGTCAGGATTCTGCGTGCGCACGGCCTGCACGCGCAGGATCTCCTCCCACTTCGGCACCTCGCGCACGGCCAACTCCAGAGCCATCGCGATCTCGTCGGGCTCGGCAAGCGTCAGCCCAGGCACCGCCTCGTCACGACGCCAGACGCGCTCGAGCCACGCCAGACCATCCGGTGAGAGCACCGTATCGCGATAGGCGTTGAACCACGCGGCCTTCTCGCTTTGCGAGCGGCCGCGCTCGATGCCCGCACGGAGCGCTTTCTCGAACGCTGGTCCCTGCTCGCCACGCTGAGTCGGCGTCAGGTATCGCCAGAACAGTCGCGTGGCGTAGGCGAGCACGCGTTGCCCGTTCTGCTCGTCCTGCTCCTTCGGCAACGCGCGCATCGCTGCTGTCAGGAACTGCGACGCGTCGATGCGTCGCTCGACGAGGTTGTCCCACATCGTCACCCACGCGGTTCCACGGGTCAGCGCGTCGGGAACATCCTCGATGTGCGCGAGCAGATAGTCGCGACTTCCCTCGTCGAGGAGGAACAGGCCGTAACCAACACCATCGCCGCTCGGGAGCACATAGAGCGGCTGGCTCAGACCCTTCGCTTCGCGCACTGAAGTGCGTTCGCCGCTCACATCGACAGAGACCCGACGCACGAGATCCGAGAACCCGAGCGCGAGATGAAGCTGTTCGGGCCAGACCAGCCCGCGATTGAGCGGGTCCGCCAGCATCACGTCGAGGCCATCCAGCTGACCACGCGAGCTCACTCGCATCTGCGTGGTGAACGTCGGCCGGCCTCGCTCCTCGACCCACGCGCGACTCCACTCGACGAGATCGCGTCTCGTTCGCCCGTCGAGGATTCGGACCAGATCGCTCCACGCCGCGTTGCCGTACGCGTATCGCTTGAGGTACTCGCGCAGGCCGTCGCGAAACGCGTTCTCGCCGATCATGAGCTCGAGCTGACGCATCACGACCGGCGCTTTCTGATAGATGATCGCGCCGTACAACTGACCCGCATCGTCGAGATTCGCGAGCGGCTGTCGGATTGGATTCGTTCCTGACGTGCGATCGACCTGATACGCCGCGGGGTGATGCGCGTACAGGAACCGCAGCTCGTGATTGAGATCGGGGAATGACGGGTTCACGATCTTCGCAGCCATGAAGTTCGCAAACACTTCCTTCATCCACACATCGTCGAACCATCGCATCGTGACGAGGTCGCCAAACCACATGTGCGATGTCTCATGCGCGATCGTGCTGGCTCGTTCGAGCAACTGATTCTGCGTGGCTGACTCGTCGAGCATGAGACCCGACGCGTTGTAGAGAATCGCGCCCGGGTGCTCCATGCCTCCGAATTGAAACGAAGGAATCAGCACGAAGTCGAACTTGCCCCAGGGGTACGGAATCGATGTGTACGACTCGAGCCAGCTGAGTGCCCTGGCGTGGAGATCGAACAACGCCTCCTTGTTGCGCGCGACCTTGGCCGCATCCGTTTCGCGGTGGAACAGGCGAAACACGCGCCCGTTTCGCATCGCCGTCTCCACCGCGAACTTCCCTGCCGCAAAGGCGAGCAGATAAGTCGGGAGCGGCGGCGTCTCCTCGAACTCAATCTGCCCAGGCGAGCCGCTCGGTAGAGCGCCGTCCGCTGACTTACTCGCCCCGTTGGCGACCGCCTGCCATCCTTCCGGCACGGAGAGCTTCAACCGGTAGCGCGCTTTCAGGTCCGGCTGATCGAAACAGGGAAACGTCAGCCGCGCGCGCGCCGGAACGAACAGCGTGTAGAGAAACTCGTCGTTGCGATTGAGTGCGGCATCGCCGGCCACGAACTCGATCTCGATACGATTCACGCCTGCGCGCGTGGAACTCGCCGGAATGACGATATGCCCGTTGACGAAATCGGCGCGTGCATCCGAGCCGTCGATCGCGACGCGACGAACGCTTTCGCGCGGTTGCGCGAAGTCGAAGACGAGACGCGCGGGCGCCCGCAGAGCCAGGCTGACGACCGCGCGTCCCTGAACAGGCTCGTTCCTGGCACCGGGGATCGAGAAAGTCAGGTCGTAGTGCAGATCCCGAATCGCCGACGCACGCTCCCGGGCCAGCGCCTGCGAGACGCCGGAGTCGATCGGGCGCGTGCTAGCGACCGGCTGCGGCTGCATCGCCGACAGGAGGGTCATCGCAAGGAACAGACCGAGCATGCACGGCCTCAGGCACCAACGGGGAAGAAGACGCGCTGGACGAACCAGTACGTGCCCGCGGCAATCACCACGATGGAACCGGCAAAGGCTACCCGGGATCCGAGTATCTGATTCTTCCGGCGTATCGCAGCGAGCAGACTCGAGACAAGAAGCACCACCATCAACTGACCGATCTCGACGCCGAAGTTGAACGAGAACAGCGACCAGCCGAGTGCCTCACGTGGCAATCCGAACTCGCGCAGCACATTCGCGAAGCCGAACCCGTGCACGAGTCCGAAGACCAGCGCCACCCACGCTCGCAAATCACGGCCATCTCCCCGCACGAGGTTGTCCGCGCCCACGAAGACGATGCTGAGCGCGATGGCGGGCTCGATGATGCTGGGCGGAGGCGTGACGATGTCGAGGGCCGCGAGCGACAGCGTGATGCTGTGCCCGATCGTAAATGCGGTGACGATGCGCACGAGCGCGCCCCACGAGCCGCCGAGCAGAAGCAGGCCGATGAGGAAGAGGATGTGATCCGGACCGATCAGGATGTGATGCGTGCCCGAGGGGATGAACGTCTTCATCACCTCCACCGCTCCCTGCGTCGTCCCGCGATAGTAGACGTGTGCGTTCGTCTCGGCGTTGAAGATAACCTGCTGCCGCAGCTGGCCCTCGTCGTAGACATTGATGAACGTCTGATGGAGCTGATCGTAGGGGAACAGATTCGTGTCGATCGTCAGCGCGCCGAAGTTCGCATCCTTGACGCGGTAGCGCAGGCGCACCGCCTGCTCCTCCCTCATCAGCTCGATGCCCTGCCACTCGAAGGACAGGCGCCGATCGCCCTGCAGGTATAGGCGCGACGCAAGGATTTCTTCGATCCGCTTTTGCTGCGCCTCCGCGAACCCCGGTTCCATCACTTTCTCGGGTGGGACACCGAGCTCGTGCGCGACGTCGATCACGTGCACGACCAGCGTGCCCTCGATGCCGCCGCCCTTGAACACGATGTCGAGGTAGCTGAATGGCGCCGGGTGGGCTGACGCAGCGCGTACGCAGATGAAGACGAACGCCAGCCCGATCAGAATCTTGCGGAACACGGCAACATTTTACTGGGTTCAGGGGGTTCAGTAGGTTCAGGGGTTCAGGGCGTTCAGGGGGTTCAGGAGGTTCAGGAGGTTCTCATGGTTCTGCAAGGCTCAGCGGCGTCGGGGTCGCCGTTCTTCGTTGGGAGCTTTCGCCGTGCGCAGGTACTCAATCAGCCTCGTCGCCGCTTTCGAAGCACGTTTGGCAAGGCGAATCATCGGTTCGATATCGGCGTTAGTAACGTACTCGCGATCGATGGCGTCCCGCAGCGCTGAACCCATTGAACCTTTCTTGAACCCCCTGAACCCAGACAAGTACTCAGAAATTCATCCCCTCCCTCAACGGGTCGTCCTCATCGAGAAGGAACGTGTGCTCGCCGGTGATCCACGCCGAGCCCTCGATTTCTGTGACGAGGGCACCGTGTTCTCCCATGCGGGAGCGGCCGCTGACTCGACCGCGAAGAAGAGCACCACTCAGCCCCTCATGCACGAACGGCTCGCCCTCCGGGAGAAGTCCCATGGCATCGAGCACGGCCATCACCGCGGACGTTCCGGTCGCATTCGCCGAGACATCGACGGCACCAGAGCTATCGACCGTCACGTTGCGCAGGTGCGCCTCGGGATCTTGCGCCGGGCCTGTAAAGATGACGCCACTGATCCCAGCAATGTTGGAGTCGGCGGGGTGCTCGGGCACGACAGTCGCAGCGAGCGACGCGCAGATCTCGACGCCCATGCGACGAAGCTCGGGCAATCGGGCGGCAATGAGCGGAATCCCGGTCGCTTCGGTGTCGACGATCGCGTAGAACGCGCCGCCGAACGCCACGTCCACGCGCAAATGGCGCGTGCCAATCTTGACGGCTTCGGACGCTGCATGGACGAACGCGGGAACGTTCGTCATGGCAACCGCGTCCACGCGACGCGCGTCTCCATGCGCAATGAGCCTGGCGCGCGCGCGAACCATTCCGGCTGGCGTGTCGAAGACCAAAGGCGCCTGCACCTCGTCGACGTCGCGAGAAACGATCAGCCCACGTTCGAGCGCGATGGTTGTCGCTGCGATGATTCCGTGACCGCTCATCGATGGATAGCCCGCGGCGTTCATCAGCACGACGCCGGCATGTGCCTGCGGCAACAGCGGCTCGGTCAGGCACGCAGCGGTCATGTCGGCGTGCCCGCGCGGCGGAAGCACTATGGCTCGTCGAAGTGCGTCTGCGTTCTTCCTGAACCACTCACGCTGATGCGTCAGCGTTCGGCCATGCGGACGTGGAAACCCTTCGACGATGAGCCTGAGAGGCTGGCCTCCCGCATGAGCGTCGATGGCCTTGATGAGGCGGATCACAGAGCGAGGCTAACACGCAGCCCGGAGGGGACGATTGCGCGCTCACTTCCCGAATCACACGACAAACCCTCTGTCGCGGAGTGGCGTGTCGTTTGCACTTCAGGGCGTCGCCAGCGCCTCGGAGAACGACCATGGGGAATCGGCACTGGAGGCTGCTCCTGATCGGTGTGTTGTGCATCGGGCTTCTGAGTTCAGCGTTCGCATCGGCTCAGAGTATCGGCACGGCGTATGACCGTGGTTATCGTGAGGGCGTCCAGCAAGGCGAACAGGACGGCCGCCAGGGTCGCGACCCGCAATGGGAGCGAAGTTCGATCTATCGCGACGCCGACCGTGGCTATCAGGATCGCTACGGCAGCCGCGATTCATATCGAGATGATTTCAGGCGCGGCTTCGCCTCGGGTTATCGCACCGGCTACGACCGATACCGCAGCGCTATCTACGACGAGGGCAGGCGCGACAACTCCGATCGGACGCGGTGGGAAGACCGGCGCGATCCACGCGTGCTTCGCGGCTATCAGGATCCGGCGTTCGCACGCGGATACGCCGATGGGTGGGACCACGGCGCCGACGATCGGCACGATCGCGACCGCTACGATCCCGTCCGCCACGGCGACTATCGCAGCGCCGACGATGGGTACGCACGGTCGTACGGCTCGAAGGATGCCTACAAGAACAACTATCGATCCGGCTTCCGGCAGGGCTACGACGCCGGCTACCGGAATGGCGAGCGTTACCGCCGGTGAACGCGCGGCGTCTGGTCTCGAGCAGGAAGATCGGAGTAATATTTGAAGTTCCTGCTCGGGGCCGGTATCGTCTAGGGGTCAGGACACGTGGTTCTCAGCCACGGGACCGGGGTTCGAATCCCCGTACCGGTACCATCCTTCGCTTATGACGCACGCGAAGGGTACTCATCTTCAGCGAGCTCACCTCACACACAGGCGAAGGATGTCCACCGTAGCGCGCAGCGCGAAGGTGGACTGTTGGCAAGCCAACCAATGCGGTGCGCACCAACTCCAAGTTCCTGATTCTAAAGAGCTGAAATCGGCGACCCAGTCACTCGCCACTTCGCGACCAGGCACGAGTTGAGCCCCTGCGGTTACAATCTCGCCGATGGCCACAATCAATCGCCGCATAGCTGCTTCAATCGACGGTGACTTCGTCGTCTTTATTATCGGCGCACGTTTCAACCG
>Ga0070674_100000636_pt1 | contig 17656 bp, 15 predicted proteins | sample KBSM33metaG_FD_65344 | JGI IMG/M metagenome (GOLD analysis project Ga0070674, IMG submission 65344) | Miscanthus rhizosphere microbial communities from Kellogg Biological Station, Michigan, USA - KBS M3-3 metaG | ecosystem: Host-associated > Plants > Roots > Rhizosphere > Soil ... | reverse complement strand
TGTTCGTCCCAGAAGCCGGTGAGCTTGTTGCTGGGATTGATCTGCCACGTCAAACGGACCGCGCCCGACCGCGTTTTGCCCGCACCACGCGCAGGCCGGGAAAGATCCGGCTCGTACGTCCACGAATTTCCGTTGCCGGCATTGAGGTTCGCGTACATGCCGGGCACCGACATCGAATTGCCCTGATTGCGCAGCACCGCGAAGAACCACAGCTTGTCTTTGTCGATCGGACCGCCCAGGCTGAAGTCGACATCCCACAACTTGAGCAGGTCACCAGGCGACCTCAGACCCGCAGCCTGCAACTCCTCGGTGAAGTTGCTGCTCTGCAACGATCGGTTCGAGTAGAAGAACGATGACGCACCCGTGAAGTCGTTCCCTCCCGTCTTCGGGACGATGTTCATGTATGGTCCGCCGGTCTCCACTTCGCCAAGACCACCGGAGGTGGCAAACGTCACTTCCTCGACGTTCCCGGTATTGACCTGATAGCCCGACACTCCGCCACCACCGCGCGACGCGCCGACGTTCATCCCTCCGACCAGCAGCCGGCCTTCGCTCGTCGGACCACCGTGGATGCCGAACGTGATCATCGACGGTGTGAGCTGCATCGAGTTGGGTGTGCCGGTCACTCCCGGCATCAGCAGCAGCAGACCGTTCCAGCTTCGCGCCGCCGGTACGCTGGCCACTAAATCTCCGCTCAATACCGCTTGCCGAGTGGCGCTCTGCACATCGACCACCGGTGTCTCACCTGCGACGGTGACGGTTTCCTCGAGTCCACCCACGGACATCTCGCTACTCACAGTAACGGTGCCCGATCCACTTAACTCGATGCCGGTTCGCACAACCGTGTTGAATCCCGGGAGCGTGAACGTGAGCCTGTAGGTGCCGGGCCGCAGATCAACGATGCGGTACTGTCCCGTGCCGTCGGTCACAACCGAGCGGACTTTTTCAATGAGCGCCGGGCTCGCCGCTTCGACGGTGACTCCAGGAAGCACTGCGCCAGACGGATCTCTCACCACACCAGCAAGTGCTTGTGCGTGGACGATGGACGGCAACGACGCCGCGAGCGCAGATAGTACGAGCACTCTCATTACTTGTTGTCGCATGCCGCCCCCTTTGGAAGGACATGCAGTATCAAGCAGCTGGCGCAGTAACTGAATCCCCAGAATCTGGTAAGCCCATGAACGAACTGCAGAGCCTGATGAGGCGTCGTCCATCACTCGCGTGTCGGGCAGCGAACTCAAGTTGGTGTTGTCGTTCGTTCTGATCACTACCAAGAATTGGGCAGGGCCACACAGCGTCGCGCCCTGTAGAATCACGCGCGAACTGACGTCGGTAGTTCCCCGCGTACCTCGGAGCTGGTCGCCATGACCGTTGGCGCACGGCTCTTCCGACCCCATCAGGAAATCGTCAGGAACGACCCGGTTCGAAGGAGCGCTTATGAGTCTTCCGTCGGCCACGGTACGTGTTCACCGATCGATCGCGATCTTCGTCGTGCTCTTCAACCTGGCGTTGGCCGACACGGCCATTGCCCAGCAATTGTCCGCAATCATTGGTCAGGTCCGCGATGAAAGCGGCGCGATCCTGCCAGGTGTGACTGTGTCGGTGACCAGCCCGGTTCTACAGGTCAAGCAAGTGACCGACGTGACCAACGTCCAGGGCGAGTACCGCATCACACCGCTGCCGATTGGCACATATACGGTGTCGTACCAACTTGACGGCTTCGCGAGCATGCGTCAGGAAGGCATCCGGCTCGACCTGGGCGCGACGGTGCGGTTGGACATCACATTGAAGCTCGGCACGCTCACGGAGACACTGACGGTCTCGGGTGCAGCGCCGGTTGTAGATGTGACGGCGACGTCCGCGAGCACGCAGTTCACGCGTGAGACGTTGGAGCTGACACCGACGAGTCGCAACGGCGCGATCAGCTTGATGGTGCAGGCACCCGGCGTCCGTGCTCCCGGACGTTTGGATGTCGGCGGCGGAACCGTTGGCGACACGCCTGAATTCAGTTCCTTCGGACAGCCGATCGAGTCGTTCATGGTGATGGAGGGCCTGGTGACGAGCGACTCTCGTATCCAGACCCAGGGTGGGAACTACTTCGACTACAACGCGATGGAAGAAGCGAAGGTGCAGACCATCAGCAATGGTCCTGACGTGCCGTCGCGAGGTCCGGCGCTTTCGATGCTGCTCAAGTCGGGCGGCAACGCATTCCACGGTGGCGCAAGTTACGCGTATTCGAGTCAGCACACTGAGGGCTCGAACGTCGATGATGAACTACGCGCGCAGGGCATCACCGAGGGAAATCCCCTACTGAGCCGGACGGACCAGGGAGGAGATCTCGGCGGTCGCATCATCCGCGACAAGTTGTGGTTCTACGGCAGCGCACGGTATCGGCCGCAGGACGTCGTCCAGCTCGGTGTGTTCAAGCCAGACGGGACGCCTGGCAACGGCTACAAGGCCGAGATCATCACCAACCAGAAGATCTCGTACCAGTTGCGGCAGGCGAGCAAACTGGTGTTCTGGAACACGTGGGTCCAGAAGTATCACTACGCCGACACGCAGACGAGATTCCAGGCATGGGAGTCCCGCCTCGATCGGATTCCGCCGATTCGGGCATCGACGTGGAAAGCCGAGTGGCAGGAAGTGCGTGGCAACTCTCTGGTGATGTCATTCCTCTTCGGACGTTGGACATGGACGGGAGGTCAGAACGCGAACTTCGTAGGGACCACGGATGCGGCAACCGCTGCGGGCGTACCGCAAGGGCTCGAGATCCGAATGGGTAACGATGAAAGCCACGGCGGCGGCCGACCCTCACGGTTTGATCTGACGTCGCAGTGGCAGGATGGCCAGAGCCCCAACGGCGGCAGCTGGAACGACATCTGGCGATATACCTCGAAGGCCACGGCCACCTACTTCAAGCCGGATCTGTTCAAAGGAAATCATGAGTTCAAAGCGGGGTTCGAGTACTCGCCCAACAGGTTCATCCAGGGGAACGGAGACCGGGGAGCCGCCGGACAGTACCGCCTGATTTTCACCGGTGGTGCAACGGGACAGGTTGGCACTCCGACGCAGATTGAGCTCTACAACTATCCGGCCATACCGCAGAACAACGTGGGCTTCACGACCGTGTACGGCGGCGACACGTGGACGATTGCGCGGCGACTGACGCTGGAACTGGGCGGCCGCTTCGAGCACGACACGGCGAACGTTCCCAAGCAATGCCGCCAGGCGGGCCCGTGGTCGTTCACTCAGGCCGCGTGCACCGAAAAGATTCCCTTCCAGACGCTCATATCGTTTGCACCCCGCCTGTATTTCTCGTACGACATCACGGGGAACGGCACCACGGTGCTGAAAGGTGGTTGGGGCCGGTTCTACAAGCAACGGTTCATGGAAGAGAACCAGATGACGAACCCGTTTGCCTCGGTGACGTCCACCTACCGGTGGCGCGACCTCAATGGCAACCGCCTGTATGACACCGGTGAAGTGAATGACGATCCGAACGGGCCGGACTTCATCAGCAGCACGCCAGCGCCCGGTGTGAACAATCCCGACGAGAAGCCAATGGGCACCGACCAGTTCGCTGTCACTCTCGAGCGACAACTGGGAAGCAACTTCGCCGTTCGCCTGTCAGGAGTGCATATCCGCACGTTCAACGAGCAGCGGCTCCTGAACATCCTGCGGCCGTACGAGGCCTACAACATCCCGATCAGCAGCCCGGATCCCGGCAATGACGGAATAGTGGGGAATGCCGACGATCCCGGCACGACGTTGACGTATTGGGACTACCCGGCGGCGCTCAGAGGTCGGAACTTCGAGAAGTTCATGATCATCAACGACCCGAAATCGTCGGAGAGGCATACCGCCATCGACGTGCAGGTCGTCAAGCGGATCTCTGACAACTGGCAGTTCCTCGCGTCCTATACCGCAACGTTCAACGACGCGGTGATTGGGCATCCCTTGAATCGCGCGGCCGAATACAACCCGAACGCCGAGATCAACACCGGCGATCAATCGACGCAGAGAACGTTCCGTGTCTCGGGGTTCTATCGCCTGCCGTACGGCATAGCCGCATCGGCCAACTTCAACAGTGAGAGCGGGGCGCCGCAGTCGCGGCAGGTGCTGCTCCGCGGCGGCGCGCAGATTCCAACCTTCGTCATCAACACCGATCCACTGGGAACGCTGAAGCTGCCGACGACGAGCTACGTCGATCTGCGTCTCGACAAGTCATTCGAGGTGGTGCAGGGACAACGCGTGACGCTGCGCGTGAACTTCTTCAACCTGCTCAACGCGAATACCACTCAAACCTGGAACCAGCGAGCGGGCCCGACGTACCTCTACCCGACGTTGATCCTGCGGCCCAGGCTGATGGAGTTCGGCGTTCAGTACGCGTTCTAAACAGGGGACAGCTGCAACGCCAGGGCGGAATGCGCCCCCATAGTCATCCGACTATGAGGGCGTGTGAGGGAACAAGCGAGCGCTGAGACGACGAGCGTCGCGAACTCAGAGGTTGGCGTTGCTCGGCCGGCCCCAGCGACCAGTGATCGCGAGCACGTAGCCCGGTGACTGGATATTGACGAACAAGACCTGACCGTCGGCACTGAAGGCCGGCCCGGCAAACTCGCTGTCGTTGAGTTCGTTGCGCGCGATGGGATACGACTTGCCCTGGTCGGTCACGCCGACGAGGTGCGAGATGCCCTCGCCGTCCTCGGCGAGGATCACGCCGCCATATGGTGAGACCGTGATGTTGTCGGGGCCGTCGAAGTTGTCGACATCAGCGGCCGGATCAAGGTTGACGCCGAAGATCGTCGTGAGTGTGACCGTCTCTGTTTTGGGGTCGTAAAACCAGATTTGGCCATCGTGTTCAAGGGCGCTGCCGTCGCTGTGGCGGGCGAAGCTGGCAGCGAAGTACGCGCCGTCGTCGCGCCACCATGCGCCCTCGAGCTTCCGGCTGCGCGTAATCGGCTCGAGGAACTGGTTGCGCACCGAGCTGCTCGTGGCATCGCGATCCGGCACATCCAACCATTGCACCTTGTACCTGGTGCCCGGCCGGGTGGCCAGTGACAGGTCCGGGATGTGGTTCGAACCGCGGTAACAGCTCATCGCCTGCAGCCGGCCCGCGGTGTCGCCCCCGGCGCTGAGGGCCAGCGTGCGAAGTGCATTCGTACCACCGCTGAAGCCAGCGGGCGGTACCCAGCGATAGAACAGGCCGTTTGGGCCTGATGCGTCTTCCGTTTCGTAAATCACGTGCGCCGTGGGATCCATCGTGACGGCCTCGTGTGCGAATCGCCCGAGGAACTTGAGCGGAACTGGGCTCTTATCCTGGTTCGCGGCCTGACTGGTCGGATCGACCTCGAACACGTAGCCGTGATTGCGCGTGAACCGCCCACCCATGCGCTGCTCGGTTTCCTCACATGTGAGCCAGGTGTTCCATGGCGTGACGCCGCCGGCGCAGTTGTTGTGCGTGCCAGCCAGGCTGACGTACTCGGTGCTCCGATGGCCGAGCGCGTCGACCACGATGTTCGACGTTCCCCCGCGTGCACCGGCGTCGTAGGTGAGTCCGGCAAGAGTCGGCACGCCGAAGGGCTCGTTGCTACCAATCTCATGGTTGGTGACGAGCGTGGAGCCGTTCGCGCTGGGGAACACTCCGTTGGCGTCCGGGTCGCTCGCGGCGGGGACGCCATCGGCCGTCGGCGTGACTCCGGCCTGCGACACGATGTGGTACGAGAATCCCGGAGGCAAGGCGAGAAGGCCGGCCGGATCTGGGATCAAGTCACCGTAGCCCAGGGACGAACGTGAAATCGCGAGCGCCGCGCCAGGCCCGGTGATCGCCTCGATGTTGCCCGCGAAGACTATGCCCAGGCCGGTCGCTGCAGTGCGGCCAATGAAGCCGCGTCGGGTTAGCTCGGAAGCCATGCTTGAGTACCTCCATCTACGAAGGGGTAGATGGGCCAACGCAAAAGCCACCCGATCTCCCTTGTTATGAACTCACCTTTCGAAAGGAATCAGGAATATAGAGGAGGCTCGTAAAGACCCCGTGACGCGCTCGCGTGCAAGTCCTCGTCGCACAGCCCAGCGGCCCTCTCGAGATCGCGAACATCAGCTGTAATTCGCGGAAACTCGAGCTGCGATTGGCGACGAGTACGTTTCAGAAAATTTACGAAAACCGATGTTCGGTTAGTTCTGCTTGGCAGGTTCAGAGGAGAGCAGCGCGGGCGGCGAGGCAGCCTTCGGTCGTGACAGCGTCGCCTCTGAATTGCGATCGCACTTCAGCGCGACACAGCGCGCTTCAACTCTTCGAACCAGTTCTGCACGACGACCAGTGTGATGGGCGTAGCAGCGGCTTCATCGTCCCGCCTTCTGATCATCAGGAAGCGCTTGCCATCCGGCGAGACGTCATAAGTGGCGGCGGCCGCGAAGTTACCGTGGAAGTAACCCGGCCGAACGACTTGATTTGGCGTGCCTGCCGTCCACGCCGAACCCTCACCAACGCGCACCGACATCAGTGCCCCGTTTTCAGCGATGAAGAAGAGTTCGCGGCCGTCTCGAGACCACACCGGCTGCGCCCCTCCACCCCGTGACACCTGCCAGCGGCCGCCAGTGACGTCTGGGAACGGCCGGACGTAGCGCACCAGTCACCTCTTGAAACTGCGTCTGGACCAAAGGCTGGATCGATGGATTCCCGCCGCCGGCATTCGGAGTGAGAAGCATCAGATCGAAGTCCCGTCGAACCACGACGCGCCCATCTTTCGTGACCGACATCGCGAGATCCTGGTTGGAGCTCTCGAGAAGTGGCTGCGGCGCGCCGACGTCGGTGGCATTCTGGATGAACAGCTGCTCCCTGCGTCCATTGCGGTCCGTGCTGAAAATCAGGCGCCGGCCGTCAACGGTCCAAACAGGAAAGCGATCGAGTCCCGGGTCGACGGTGACACGCGTGAGCGTCTCACGGGTCAGGTCCCACATCCAGACGTCGTTGTCCTGATCGCGGATGTCGAGCGCCACTCGACTGCCGTCCGGCGAGAGGCGGGGATAGAGATACGAGCGTGGTGGGGCCGAGAGCGGCTCCTCACGTCCCTGCCGATCGACCCAGAACAGGTAGTAGGTATTCGCTGCACCCTGGCCGGTCACGTAGACGAGCGTGCCGTTCGGGGACACGTCGTACGCGGCGCCGCCGCCAGCGCCGGCCGTCTGTGACAGGACCGGAATCGGCGGTGTCGTGGCGACCTGCAGCGTATCCAGATCGAACGGCACGGCGCGCAGGGTTCCACCCGAGGCGTAGATCAGGTGACCGGTCGCGACGTAGCGTGCGTGGCTTGCGCCCTGGAGAATGACCTTATAGGTCCGTGATGTCAGATCGAGGACGGCCACTTGCGCGCGGTCCAACCCTCCTGATACAGGCAAGATGGTGAACAGCACGCCTCGGCCGCGAGGCAGGAACTGCGGGAGGACGTGATGATCGCCTTCGCCCTTCGAACGATCGGGCGTCGTCAGCGACGTCGGCGTCCCGCCTTCAGCAGAGACCAGTTGAAGACCTGTGGCCGCCGCCGTCGCGAAGACGATCCTGTTGTCCTCCGACCATGTGCCGCCGCGCACCGCCGCGCCGCCGAGATTCACGAGCGCCGCCGAAGGCCCTCCCGTAATGGCGACCTTCTGCAGCGCCGAGGTGAGATTGAAGAAGCCGATCCACTGACCGTCCGGGGAAAAGAACGGGTCGATGGGATCGCCGAGCCCCGGCAGCCGCCGCGCTTCGAGAGAGTCGAACGGGCGAACCAGCAGCGCGCCGCGACCATCCGGGTAAACGACGGACCTGCCATCCGGTGACACGGCGGCGTGCAGGTTCGATCCGATTGTCGTGCGAAACGGATTCGGCGATGGCGGTGTGATGGTGAGGCGCGTCACGAGCGGCGCCTCGGGCGCAGGCTTTGATAGCCAGACCGACAGGCCCGCGACGATCGCTCCGGCCGCCGCGGCGCACGCAACCACAACCGCGACCGCGAAACGCGCGCGACGCGCGGTCCGGTCCTGCGTCACTGCGGCAGCGCGCTGCTCCGGTGCCGGAGGTGACGGTTCGTTCAACACGAACGTCGCGACCGACGCGTCGGCGATGCGGCGCGAGCGATCCTTGTCGAGACACCGCTTCACCAGCGTGACGATCGATGGAGACAGCTGTGAAGGAAGTCTGCTCCAGTCAGGCTCCGACCTCAGCACCGACGCGACGAGATCGCTGACCGTGTCGCCGGCAACGGCGGCTTTCCGGTGAGCATCTCGAACAGCACGCATCCGAACGCCCAGAGGTCGGATCGCTTGTCCGCCTGCTGGCCGCGCGCCTGCTCCGGGCTCATGTAGGCCGCTGTGCCCATGATGACGCCGGCCTGCGTCATGGCAGGGCTGATCAAGGTCGGCGACGCGGTCAGCGGCGATTGGGCACTTCGATCGGCTGTGCCGCCGTCGGCGCCTTGCAGCTTCGCGAGACCGAAGTCGAGCACCTTCAAAGTGCCGTCCTCGCGGATCTTGATGTTCGAGGGCTTGAGATCGCGGTGAATCACGCCGTGTTCGTGCGCGGTCTCGAGAGCCTGCGCGATCTGCCTGGCGAGGGTGAGCGCCTCGTCGATTGACAGCGATCCGCGCACGGCGATGCGCTCCTCGAGCGTGTCGCCCGGCACCAGTTCGAGGACGAGCGCGCGGATGTCGCCGGCGTCTTCGAGGCCGTAGATTGCCGCGATATGCGGGTGGTTCAGCGACGCCAGTACCTGCGCCTCGCGCTCGAAGCGGGCGAGGCGATCGGGATCCGAGGCGAAGGCCTCGGGCAGAACCTTGAGCGCGACGTCGCGATGGAGCCGCGTGTCGCGCGCGCGGTAGACCTCGCCCATTCCGCCTTCGCCAAGCTTCTCGAGGACGCGATATGAACCGATCTGTTCAATCATCGTGTTCTCGCGGGCCTTTTCTTCTGCTCTTACTTCGCGGACGCTCTCGGCGCTACGGCGACGGATCGACCGCCTGGCTCTCCTGATTCGGATTGCCACGGTGTTTGTTGTGCGCGTGCGACGTCGTACGGCGCAATAGTAGCTCGCCGCGACTGTTCGTCCATCCCGAGATCGGCAAGGAAGTCTGGGGTACCATGCACGGCCAGACGGGCTCGACTGGGACCGGTTCAACGACTAGACTGACCGCGGTTTCTGGAACTCTGCGAAGGAGAGCGGCGGATGCGGGTTCTTGCATACGCGATCGGAGCGGTGGCGCTGACGTCCGTCGTGGTCCAGGCGCAGTGGCCGACCTATAAAACCCAGGGCGTGCCACGGACCAAGTCTGGCGAAGTCAATCTCGCGGCTCCGGCGCCCAAGGCTCCGGACGGAAAGCCCGACCTGTCTGGGGTGTGGGAGAACCCCTCGACCCCGCCCACGGTCAATTCGAGCATCTCCGGGACAGGTGGTGCCCCACCCATCCCGGGCACCCCGCCTCGTGAGCCCCAAAGCCAGGCCGCGGCGCCAGCCGCCGGCGGAGGCCCGGTCCGGCTATTCTTCGACGTCGGCTCCGGCGTGCCCGGTGGCCTTCCGTTTCAGCCCTGGGCGTTGGCACTCAAGAAGCAGCGCATGGCAGACAACATGAAAGACAACCCGGACGCCCACTGTCTGCCGATGGGAAATATGCAGTTCCACACGCATCCGCAGCCGCGCAAGATCATCCAGGCGCCGAAGGTCATCGCCATCCTCTACGAGGGGAACGCCGGCATCCGGCAGATCTTCCTGGACGGGCGGCCGCTGCCGAACAACGACCCGCAGCCGTGGTGGTACGGTTACTCAACGGGCAAGTGGGAAGGCAACACGCTCGTGGTGCAGACGACCGGGTTCCGTGACGGGGGATGGCTCGACGTCGCCGGCAGCCCGCTCACCGCGCAGGCCACGATGACAGAGCGCTTCCGCCGGCCGAATTTCGGCACGCTCGAGATCGAGGTCACCGTGAACGATCCGAAGGCCTACACGCGGCCGTGGACGGTGAACTTCACACAGCGGCTGCTACCCGACGAGGAGCTCATCGAGTTCATCTGCGGCGAGAACGAGACCTCGACGAAGCTCTTCGACAAGTGATGCGGATGCACGAACGGCACCGATCGAGAGCGCAACGTGCGGCGGAGGGTACGGGGATGTGGCGTCTGACGCTCGGCGTGCGTGGACTGATCGTGTGCGGCCTGCTGCTCGGTGCGGCGTCCATCGCGGCACACCACTCGTTCGACGCGGAGTTCGACCGGAACAAGCCGGTCACCGTCACGGGCGTTGTGACTCGCGTGGACTGGTTCAACCCTCACGCGCACGTATTCGTGGACGTGAAGGACGAGTCGGGGAAGATCGTGAATTGGGACTTCGAGCTGGCTGGCCCGAACGGCCTGATGCGGAGGGGCTGGCGTCGCGATTCCCTCAAGCCGGGAGACACGGTGACCGTGGCCGGATATATGGCCAAGAACGCCCCCCACGTCGGCAACGCGTCGGCGATCACCACGACTGACGGCCGCAAGATGTTCGCCGGGTCATCCATCGGCAACTGACTGCGCTTGCCGTCGACGCGTGGCTCGTTCGCACTGTGTCGCCCGCCTCGCACACTACGAAATCGACGACGTCTTTGCGACGATCGCCCTCCGGGCGGAATGGACATCCGTCGCTTCACGCGTACAGAATTCCATATGAAGAAGCGCATGGAAGAACGCTTGTCCCTGACTCGCACGCCAAAGACAGCCATCGGCGCGGAAGCCATCGGCGCCCAGGCGATCGGTGCCCAGGCAATCAAAGCCCAGGGTATCGGCGGACTCGCAATCGGAGCTCTCGCCATCGGAGCGGTCGCGATTGGCACGCTCGCCCTCGGTCGCCTGTTCATCAACCGTCTGGCGATCCGCCGCACGAGACTCGGCATTGTCGAGATCGACGAGCTCCGAGTCGGCCGTCTGCATGTGCGCGAAGTGGTTGAGTTCGACAGACGATAGCGAGGCATGCGAGGCGATCCGGATCAGTCGCGCAGGGCCGTCGTCGCCGGTGGAACGGGTCTTGTCGGGGGAGCTCTCCTGCAGGTCCTGGCGGGAGACGCGCGCTACAGCAGCGTGACGAGCCTTGTCCGGCGCGAGATTCCGCCGCCGCCCGGGGTCATCGTGCAGCGGGCGGATTTCGAGCGGCTCGACGAACTGGTTTTGCCCGACGTGGACGATGCGTTCTGTTGCCTTGGAACGACGAGGCGAGACGCGGGATCTGCGGCAGCGTTCAGACGGGTCGATTTCGACTACGTCGTCGCGTTCGCACGGCGCGCGAAACGGGCCGGGGCGTCGCGCTTCATGCTGGTGTCTTCGTTGGGCGCCTCACCGGGCTCGCCCTTCCTCTATCCCCGCACGAAGGGTGAATGCGAAGCGGCGATCTCGGCTATCGGGTTCACGACGGTTGTGATTGTGCGGCCGTCGTTCTTACTCGGTGCACGCGCACGGGAACGCGCTGGCGAAGCAGTCGCGTTACGTGTCGCTCGAGTGATTCAGCCTCTTCTTGTCGGCCCGCTTCGGAAGTACGCCCCGGTGGATGCGATCGCGGTAGCCAGGGCGCTCGTCCGAGCTGCAGCGACAGCTCCACCCGGCATCACGATCATCGAATCGGACGCCATTCATTGAGCTCGCCAGTCCTCGTTAGAGACTCGGCACGGGTCCGGTGCCGCCGTCCCAATCCTTCACCACACCATCCGGGCCCTTCAGGAATCCAAGGAGACAACCGTTGGAGCCGTCACGCAGCTGGTGGCAGCGCGCTTTGATCGAATCTCCCGGCTTGAGATAGTCGCGGGTGACACCGATCTTTTCCAGGCCGTTGCGGCTCGTCGCCTCGAGCACCCAGGTCTCCGCCGCCGCACCTTTCTTGACGTCGATGTAGACGTATGAATGCGGCACCACGAGATGCACTTCTTTGACGACGCCTTCAATGTCCATCGTCCCATCGGTGTAGTTGCCATGGGAATGGTGCGCGGCGGTCGGCATCACAAACGCCAGCGCGCAGATAGTCGCGAGACCCAGCATGATTCGCATTTCTCAGTCTCCTCGATGATTCGCTGTCGCTACTTCTGTTCCTGACCGCCTTGCGGCGGTACAGCGCCGCGTCCGCCACGTCCTCCGAGTTGGCGTTCGGGGAACCGATTGTAATAGAGGCTTTGATAGCGAACGGTGTTGCCCTCAGGCCCGAGCATCGCAAACGACTGCTGGAAGATCAGCGGTGGCGGCTGACCCTTCGCGACGGTTGCATCGAGCACATAGAGGCGGTTCTCGTGCAGATAGATCGCCACATACGATCGCGACGCGTCCGGGTTGGTCAGCTGAAGCATGTGCCCGGTGATCAGATTGACGTAGTGAAACGCGTCGTACGTCACTTTCACACCCGGCTTCTCGCGAAACAGCCGTGCCGCGTGTGCGATGGAGGCGGCGATATCGATGACCCAATAACCCACACCACCGACGTACGCCGTGTGATCGATTGCCGCGTGTATCTTCTCGGCGTCGGAGAAGTCGACGACGGTGATGGAATAGCGGTTCGGTCCCTGGGTCCACTTGTAGACGCGGCCAGGGAACTTCGCCCCGTACTCGGAGTCCCACGTGATCGTTTCAGACGCGGGCTCACCCGGTGCCGGGACCGAGAATCGATCCACTTTGTTCACGTACTCAGTCCACTCCTGCGCAAGAGCGGGCGGCGAAAGGAGCAGTGCGCACAGTGCGGTCGTCAGTCCAATGAGACGCATGAGCCTGGCCTTTCCGTGTCAGCGATGAAAGAGGCTCGATACTGCCAGAAGGTTCGGATGGTTCGCAACACCGGATCACTCACGTAGATTTCAGGAAACCGATCAGCTGTTGACTCACGATCTCCGGCTGTTCCTCGTGAGGCCAGTGGCCGGCGCGGTCCACCATATCCACGCCTCTGAATTTCGTATACCCGGTTTTTCCGGCAGCCTCAGGGCCTCCCGCGATCCGGTTGGCGCCCCAGTCCTGTTTACCCGCGATGAACTGCGCGGGAACGTCGATGGTCCTTCCTGAGAATGTGAGCTGCTCGGCGATGTTTGCGGGAAACGCAGTACGGCGGTGCCGATAGTTGTGCAGCGCCCCGGTCCACCCCGAGGTGGCGTACTCCTGCCCGTAGACATCGCACTCGGCCTGAGTGAACCACTTGCAGCTCGCGATGTACTCCTTCGACGGCATGAACGCGACCATCGTGGCCGGCATGCCTTTGTCCCGTCGCATCACGTAGTACTCCGGCATACGCGAGTTCTCGACCGCGGCTTCTTTCGCGGTCTGCATCGGCCGCAACGGCGTCAAGTTCTGGTTGCCGGGAAACTCGCCGCCTTTCATGTAGTAGAACGCTCGGAAGAAATCGCTCATGCTCTGCGGCATGTGCTTCATGTCTTCATCGGCCTGCTTGCTGGCCCAGTAGTCCTGATAATCGCGGCGCGGTGGATTGAGCTTCGCAAACTCGGCGTCGAGCTCCGCGGCGGTGTACGCAGGTTTTCGCTCCGTGCCCGCGAACGGGAACGACGGCGGTGCGGCGCCCTGCCCTGAAACCGTCGTCAGGCGGAGAAACATGTCAGGACGAACGATGGCGGCATACGTGGCCGGGAGCTGACCCTGATCGTGTCCGACGATGAGCTCCGCCTTGCGGTAGCCGAGCGCATAGACGAGCGCGATCTGGTCGCGCACCATGTTGAGGGTCAGGAACGGCGTGGGATCTGCGCCAAAGGATCTGTCCCAACCAACCGTGCGCCCGTACCCGCGACAGTCCGGCGCGACCACGTAGTAACCCGCGTCGGCGATCGCAGGCATCACTTTGCGCCAGCTGTAGGCCAGGTTCGGAAACCCATGGAGCAGCAGTACAAGAGGCCGCCCCTGCGTCCCTGCCTCGAGCATATTGACGGTCAGGCCATTGACGTTCGGCACGAGCCGGGGTTTGACGCCCGCAGGAAGCGTATTGTTGCCGTACGGCGGCAGCTTCTCGAAGGGCGCCAGTGTCGTGATTTGCGCCGGTGAAGCGGCGGACCCTTCGACAGGCTCAGGGCGCGGCGCGATCGCCACGCCTCCGAGCGCGGAAGCGCCCGCGAGAAACTCGCGTCTCGAGAGCCCGAGCGTCGCCGTACCTTTCATGTTGCCTCCTTGCGGCTGGTAACGCGCACTATAATGCCCCGGCCGGCCGTTAGACGTCAGGAGGTTCGTGTTGCGACCTATTCTCTGGGCCTCGGCGTTGGTGATTTCGCTCGGCGCCGCTCTCCCCGGCGCTGCACGGGCGCAAGCGAACCCTGACTGGCACCGCGCCATTCCCGGTTTCCGGATTGCCGGCAACCTGTACTACGTCGGAACGGCTGACCTCGCCGCGTATCTGATCGTCACTCCCGAGGGCAACATCGTCATCAACGGGAACTTCAAAGAGGATGTGCCCGCGATTCGAAGGAGCATCGAGGGGCTCGGCTTCAAGTACGCGGACACGAAGTTCGTCCTGATCAGCCATGCCCACGGGGATCACGATGAAGGCGTCGGCCTCCTCAAATCAGATACCGGCGCGAAACTCATGGTCATGGACGCCGACGTTGCCGCGGTCGAAAGCACCGCGCCCGGCCGGCCCGGCGCGAAGGTCGATCGCGTGCTGCACGATCGTGACACCGTCGAACTGGGCGGCGCGAAACTTACCGCCCGCCTCACCCCCGGCCACACGCCCGGCTGCACGACGTGGACGATGCAAGTAGCCGATGGCGGCCGGACGCTCAACGCCGTAATCATCGGCAGCCCGAATGTCAACGCCGGCTACATCCTCGTCAACAACAAGAACTACCCGCAGATCGCCGGCGACTACGTAAAGACGTTTGCGCTTCTCAAAACCCTGCCGGTCGATCTGTTCCTCGGCGCGCACGGGGCGTACTTCCACCTGAAGGACAAGCTGCCGAAGATGACCGCAGGTGGCCCGAACGTGTTCGTCGATCCCGATGGCTACAAGGCCTACGTCGCGGAACGGGAACAGGCGTTCGAGAAGGAGCTGGCAAAGCAGACCACCGAGGCGCATGCCGGCGACGCCGTCGGATTCGAGGTGGCTTGGAATCACGTCGCGCTGAGCGTGCCGAATATCGCGGAAACGATCGCCTGGTACGAGAAGATGCTCGGCTTCAAGGGAACCGTGCGGGGCGGCCAGCCAGGCGCCCGCCAGCAGGTCGCGGATCTGCGGCGCGGCAACATCACCATCGAGTTGTTCCAGCTGCCGGACGCCGCCCCGTTGCCGGAATCGAGGAAGAACCCGTCAGAGGATTTCCGCACGCACGGCGTGAAGCACTTCGGCTTCGAAGTGAAGAATCTGCCTGCTGTCCTTGCTGAGCTGAAAGCGAAGGGCGTGAAGATGGCCTTCGAGATGCGCGACAATCCGGGCACGGCGTTCGCGTTCATCAGCGACAATTCCGGTAACGCGATCGAGTTGATCGAGCACAAGACATCACGGTAACCGGTCTCATCGTCGGCGTACTTATCTGCGAAGGAGAAATCCATGAGTTCGAAACGACCGATTCGAAGAGAATTTCTCAAAGGCGGTGCCGCGTTGGCCGGTGGCTTGACCATGGGCGCCGTGGCCCCGGCGCTCGGTCAGACACCCGGTTCGCCGGCTGCTCCCGCAACTCCCGGCGCCCCGCCGATGATCAAGGGCGACAAGGAGGGGATGATCGCCTACGGCGAGCGCTCCAACTACGTCAAGTCGGTGCGCATCCCCCACGGCGGTCGGCCGTCGCCCGACAATTTCGGCCTCACGTTTCATGTGGCTACGCCGCTGCAGGACTCCGTCGGGGTGGTCACGCCCTCCTCGCTCCACTATTTCGCGACGACCCGCGGTTCGTTTCTCCCCGACATCGACCCGAGTAAACACACGTTCATGCTCCACGGCCTGGTGGATCGTCCGCTCACCTTCACGATGGACGACCTGAAGCGTTTCCCTTCCGTCACCCGTCTTCATTTCATCGAGTGCGCAGGGAACCGGAGCTCGCCCAGGGCGAAGACGGTCCAGGAATCGCACGGGATGGCGAGCTGCGCTGAGTGGACTGGGGTGCTCCTCTCGACGCTGCTCAAGGAGACCGGCCTGAAAGGCACGGCGAAGTGGTTCGTGGCCGAAGGCTCAGAGGAAGTGAAGGGTGCGTCGAGCATGCCCATCGCGAAAGCGATGGACGATTGTCTGCTGGCCTACGGCATGAACGGCGAGCCGGTGCGGCCACAGAACGGGTTTCCGCTGCGCCTGATGGTCCGGCTTCGAAGGCATCTTCCACACGAAGTGGATTCAGCGCATCAAGGTCGTCGATCAGTACTACATGAACTACAACGACTTCGGCCATCTTGATGACGAGCACAAGACCGCGGCGCTGGGATACCAAATCGGGCCAAAGTCAGTCATCACATTCCCGTCCGGCGCACAGCAGTTGCCCGGCAAAGGCTTCTACGAGATCAGCGGGCTGGCGTGGTCTGGCGGTGGCGCGATCAAGTTAGTGGAGGTGTCGACCGACGGCGGGAAGAAATGGAACAAAGCCGAGTTCAAGGGCACGCCGCAGCGCATGGCCTTTACGCGTTTCGGCTATCAGTGGAATTGGGACGGAACCGAGACAGAGATCCTGTCGCGCTGCACCGACGAACTGGGCCAGGCGCAACCGACGCGCGCCCAGCTCGCCAAGTACTGGAACAAACCCTACGACCAAACCTTCAGCGTGCCCGGGTTGGACAACAGTGTTCAGCCGTGGCACATTGCGGGCGATGGGAAGGTGACCAATGGGTTCGCATAGGACGCTCCCGTTCGCGTTCCTCCTGCCTGTGCTTATCATGGGCGGCGCCTCCGCGCTGGCGCAGGGCCCTGCATTCGGCATCGGACGCACGCCGACCCCGGACGAAATCAAGGCACGGGACATCTCCATCGGTCCCAGCGGAGAGGAACTTCCTGCGGGGAAAGGAACCGCCAAGGAAGGCGCACAGGTCTATCGCGCGAAGGGCTGTGCGGGTTGCCACGGGGCGACGGGGCTCGAAGGCACGGCGCCCATCTTGAAAAGTAAAGATCCCGCGAATCCTGATCTCTGGGCGCGCGGACGGATCCTGCCGCTCCGCGCGCCGTTCGCGACGACGGTCTGGGATTACATCAATCGCGCGATGCCGCTCAATCGAGAGGGAACGCTCACCCCCGATGAGGTGTACTCGCTGACCGCGTTTCTGCTCTCGATCAACAACGTCATCCCGGAGGATCAGGTACTCGACGCCCAGAGTCTGCCGAAGGTGAAGATGCCAATCGGCAACAACTACGCCTCGTTGCCTGATTGGAAGCCGAGGACGCCGCGGCTCAAAGGCTACCCTTATTAGAGAGGCTCTCGACTACTGCAGTACGGTCGCGGCCTTCGGCCGCGACCGTACGAAGGCGTAAAGATCCGCAAGGTGCGGCCCAGGCTGCTACCACACCCCCGGCCAGGGTTTGCCGACGAGGAACTCCGGGTTGGCGCCTTTGCGCGGTGTGTACTTCTGGACTCGACCTGTCCTCACTTCGGCGGTGTAGAGGTTGCCCTCTTTGTCGGTCGCGAATCCATGCACGCCCCACTGGCAGCCCTGGCACGTACCGAACGTTCCCCATGAATACAGGAAGTGTCCGTCGGCGTCGTAGGCGAGGAG